>Ga0247815_10000317_pt1 | contig 38861 bp, 31 predicted proteins | sample UWRJL194509B1_FD_181014 | JGI IMG/M metagenome (GOLD analysis project Ga0247815, IMG submission 181014) | Plant litter microbial communities from Arlington Agricultural Research Station in Wisconsin, United States - UWRJ-L194-509B-1 | ecosystem: Environmental > Terrestrial > Plant litter >...
AGCACCGGCCGTTACACCAGTACAGCCTTTTTGTAAAGTCAACGTTGCTACTATAGCCAATTTGCTTCCGGCCGGAAACCAGTATAAATGGTATATTTCAGAAACTGCTACGACACCGCTTGCTTCAACTTATTTATTGAAGTCAGAAAATTATTATGTGAAAGAAACTTCTGCTGCCGGCTGTACATCTGCCGCTTCGATGGTTACAGTTGTGATAAATGATACACCAGTTCCTGAATTAACTGCAGACCCAAAATTTTGCGGCTTAGACAATCCTACCATTTTAGATTTATCTAATATAACAAATTCACCGTCTACGGTAGTTTGGTATGATGCGGCAAACAACGGAAATTTACTGCCCTCATCAACTCTATTAGTAGATGAAAAAACATATTATGGTTTTGACCTGTCTACTGCAACAAATTGTTATTCCAGCCAGAGTACTCCCGTAATTGTTTCATTAACAGAGTGCGAGGAATTTCCGGGTTTCTTTATTCCTGACGGATTTTCTCCAAACGGCGATGGCGTAAACGATGTTTTTGTCATTCCGGATATCGACTTTTTATATCCTGATTATACCATAGAAATTTTTAACAGATACGGCAACGGAATGTATCGAGGCGGTAAGGATAAACCGGGATGGGACGGAATAAATTATGAGAATAAAGGTCTTAACGGCGGAGTAGCTCCTAATGGAGTGTATTTTTATGTTATCAATTTTAATAAAGGGAATAAGCCTCCTAAACAAGGACGTCTTTATTTAAATCGATAGTTTCCTTTCACGCTTAATATAATTTTCAAATGAAAAAAATCATACTTTTTATAATTTTTATCTTCTATATACTTCCCGCCACTGCGCAGCAAGATCCCGAGTATACACATTATATGTATAATATGAGTGTTGTAAACCCTGCTTACGCAACAGGAACACCGCTTATGATGAATTTTGGAGGACTCTACAGGACACAATGGGTAGGGGCAGTTGGAGCGCCTAAAACGTTTACCTTTTTTGGACATACCGCGTTGAGCGATAAAGTCGAAGTGGGATTGTCGTTGGTGTCTGATGATATTGGCGACGGCGCAAAAAAGGAAAATAATTTCTCAGCTGATTTTGCCTATGTATTAAATTTGGGCGGAAAAAACAAACTTTCATTAGGGTTAAAAGCCGGATATTCATCCATACAAACCAATTTTAACGGATTCGTTTTACAGAGTGGTAATGCCGCGACAGATTTAGCTTTTGCACAAGATGTCAATGTCTCCAAACCTAATATTGGAGTAGGGGCCTATTATTTTAGAGATAATTTATATGTGGGATTATCTGCTCCTACTTTATTGAAAACAAAGCACATCGAAGAAAGATCAGGGATCAATGCTTTTGGATCTGATGAAATTCATACTTTTTTAACCGCTGGCTATGTTTTTCAGTTAAATGATATGGTCAAGCTAAAACCGGCAGCAATGGCCAGATTTGTAAAAGGAGCTCCGGTTTCTGTAGACATAACAGCGAATGTTTTATATAACGATAAATTTGAGTTTGGAGTAGCTTACAGAATAGACGATTCAGTAAGTGCTTTGGCGAATATCAATATTACACCGTCGCTTAGAGTGGGTTATGCTTACGATTACACACTTTCAAATTTAGGTCAGTTTACGTCAGGAACGCATGAGATTATGCTGCTTTTTGATTTGGATTTATTAGGAAAAGGATATGATAAATCACCAAGATTCTTCTAAAATGAAAGATATGAAAAAACTACTCGTTATTATATTCGTATTTTCAATACAGTTTATAAATGCACAAGATCAGGAGTTGGTGAGAGCCAAACGATTTTTTGATAAAACATATTACAGTGAAGCCATTACATTATATGAGAAATTGGCTGAAACCAAACCTTCGCAGGAAGTAATAAAAAATCTGGCCGATTCGTATTATTACACGAACGACTTAATCAAAGCCCAGCGTTATTACCGGCTTTTAGTTAAAAATTACAATAGTAATTTAGACAGAGAATACTATTTCAGATACGCACAAACCTTAAAAGCATCCAATAGTTATGAAGATGCCAATGCACTCTTAAGAGAATATTATTCAAAATCTGCTAATGCAAATGATACTGCTGCCTTTGAAAATGATATCAAAACATTAGAAAATGTATCAGCAATTGGGAAACGATTCGAAATTAAAAATTTAGCGATAAACACGCCAAATTCTGAGTTTGGAGCGGTAAAATACAAAGATAATTTAGTGTTTGCCGGCGTTAAATTAAAACCTGGATTATTTGATAAAAAATTCAAATGGGACAATGCAGCGTATCTAAATTTAGTAGAAGTTCCAATTCAAAATATAAACAACGCAGATGCCGTAACCACTTATTTTGCAAGTGAATTGAAAAGCGGCATGCATGAATCGAATGCTGTTTTTACAAAAGATGGCAAAACAATTTATTTTACACGTAACAATTCAAAAAACGGAAGTAAAAGAAAAAACGATCAAAAGATTTCGAACATTCAAATTTTCAAAGCCGAATTGGTCGACGGAAAGTGGACTAAGTTAACGGCACTTCCGTTCAACAGCCCAAATTATTCTGTTGAGCATCCTGCATTGAGCCCTGATGAAAAAGTATTGTATTTTGCTTCTGATATGCCGGGATCAATCGGTTCGTTTGATATTTATTCTGTAAATATAAATAAAGGCGCATTCGATACTCCAAAAAATTTAGGCCCTCTTGTTAACACAGATAAAAGAGAACAATTTCCTTTTGTTTCAAGTGATAACAAACTTTATTTTTCTTCTGACGGACATTTAGGTTACGGATCGCTGGATGTTTTTGTTTCTGACATCAACGGAGGTGAACACAGTAAACCAGTGAATATTGGCCTGCCTTTGAATTCGAATTTAGATGATTTTTCATTTAATATAGATTCAAATACCAAAGAAGGATATTTTGCATCAAACAGAGAAGGAGGAAAAGGAAGCGATGACATTTATCAATTTAAAGAAACAAAAGATTTAATTGTAGAAGATTGTAAACAATTTATCGCCGGAACAATTACAGATGTCGATACCAAACTGGTGTTAGAAAATGCTATTGTAATGGTACAGGATGCAGACAAGAAAACATTAAACACATTTACCACTGCTGCTGACGGAAAATTCAGTTTTACCGTAGCCTGCGAAAGTTCGTATACGATAGTTGCATTCAAGGAAAAATATACCAATGAATCCCGAACTTTAACCATCGGAAAAACCAGAAATGAAACTAATGACGGTTCATTGGCACTTAAATCTTTAGACGCCATAAAATTAGAAGAAAAAGAATTTGCGGCTAATAAAAGAAAGCAGGAAATTATTATAGAAGAAGAAAACAAGAAAAAAGAAGCGCTTGCTGCGATCGAATTAAAACAGAAAGAGATAAAAGCCAAAGAAGTAGAAATTGCCGCGGCAGAAATCAAGAAAAAAGAAAAAGAAAAGCAGATTATTGCACAGGAAAAAGATGTTATAAAAGACAGAGACAGATTGATTATCAAAACAGATCCTATTTATTTTGATTACAATATGTGGTACATTCGTAAAGAATCCAAAGTAGTTTTAGGAAGGGTAGTGGCTTTGATGAACAAATATCCGGAAATGGAAATCGAAATTGGGTCGCATACAGATTCACGAGGAAATGCACAGTATAATGCTGACTTGTCTCAGAAAAGAGCCAATTCTACGAGAGATTTTATCATACAATCAGGCATTAACGCCAAAAGAGTAACTTCTAAAGGTTACGGAGAATCAGTGCCAATCATTAAGTGTAAAACAGATGATGCGTGTTCAGAAGAAGAACACGAATTGAATCGACGAAGTGAGTTTGTAATTAAGAAACTATAAAAAAACAAAACCCGATAAGTGTAAAAACTAATTGGGTTTTGTTTTTTAATGCTGATTTTATTTTTAGATTTTATTTTTTGAGTCGCTTTTTTAGCTATTTTTATAAAACAACAATCTAATAAAATTTCATTATGAAAAATGCAGCACTATTTTTTTTGCTTGCGGCCTGCGCTGGACTCCAAAGCTGTAAAGATGATCAGAAACAAAAAGAAGCTGAAGCTTTAAAGGCCGAAAGCGAAAAAGTTGTAAGCACTGAATGTTATCAGGCAATATACGAGGAAGATACTATTAACCTAAACGTTAGTACTCTGAAAAACGGAAAGATTGGCGGAAATTTGGTAATGAAAGTGGCGAATGTATCTGAAAAAAACGGAGATATAAAAGGCGAATTTCGTGGAGATACATTGTTTGTAGATTATACTTTTACTGACACAGCCAATAAAAATAAAACGTTCAAAAACCCAATGGCATTTCTAAAAAGAGACAAACAGCTTATTTTAGGAAATGGAAGCATGCAGACCACGATGGGTGTCACGTATTTAGTAAAAGATAAACCCATTGATTTTGATCGTGTAAAATATAAGTTTGACAGTATTAACTGCAAATAAAAAACACAAAAGCAGTCATAATGTTGTCATTTCTTTTGGTCAAAATGACAAGACTATAAAAAAGCCGTTTCTTAATTAAGAAACGGCTTTTAGTATTTTTAGATTTTATTTTTTTATAAAACTTCACCTTTAATTTTTAAGGCTACTCGTCCTTCAGGATAATTGACCGCGTTGGTTTCAACCGTAATTGTTTTACGAATCGGACCAGAAACCATATTGTATTTTACATCAATTTTTCCTTTTTTGCCTGGCATTACAGCTGAGGCAGGTTTTGTAACCACGATAGAACTAACTGTCGATTCGGCTCCGGTAATGAGCAGCGGCGCATCTCCGGTGTTTGTAAACTCGAAAGAACGAACTGCGTTATCACTCTTAGAAATTTTTCCATAATCAATTGTATTATCTTGGGCTGCAAATTCAATCTTTGGGCCATTTTGTGCATAACCGATTGCACTAAACAATACGACTGCAATAAAAGAGGCAACATTTTTCATTTTGAAATTGTTTTTAAGTTGTAAGTAAATATACATTCTTTTAATTAACACACAAATTTATAATTCGCTTTTTATAGTGTACTTAATTATTTACTTTTGTTCCCAGTATAATTACAAAAATTGAACCAATTTTTTGTTTACGTGTTTAAACAAGGATACGAATAACGAATAAACATATCCACGATTAAACAAATCAACGAATTAACGAATAAACAATATCTACAATAAATGAGTATTCCAGCACAATTTGACGCTAAAACGATCGAGAATAAATGGTATGAGTATTGGATGAAAAATAATTATTTTCATTCTGAACCAGATCATAGAACGCCTTATACAATTGTAATCCCGCCGCCAAATGTCACTGGAGTTCTGCACATGGGTCATATGCTGAACAATACCATTCAGGATGTTTTAATTCGTCGTGCACGTCTAAAAGGTTTCAACGCCTGCTGGGTTCCGGGAACGGATCACGCCTCTATTGCGACTGAAGCAAAAGTTGTAGCCAAATTAAAAGCAGAAGGAATCAATAAAAATGATTTAACCCGCGAAGAATTTTTGGCGCACGCTTGGGAATGGACCGATAAATACGGTGGCGTAATCTTAGATCAGTTAAAAAAACTGGGAGCTTCCTGCGATTGGGAAAGAACCAAATTTACTATGGATCCGGATATGTCTGCATCTGTAATTAAATCGTTTGTTGATTTATATAACAAAGGATTAATTTACAGAGGATACCGAATGGTAAACTGGGATCCGGAAGCAAAAACGACTCTTTCTGATGAAGAAGTTATTTATGAAGAACAACAAGGAAAATTATTTTTCTTAAACTATAAAATTGAGGGAACTGAGGAATTTTTAACCATTGCTACAACGCGTCCTGAAACTATTTTTGGAGATACTGCAATTTGCATCAACCCGAATGATGAGCGTTTTACACACTTAAAAGGGAAGAGCGCCATTGTTCCTATTTGCGGCAGAGTAATTCCGATTATTGAAGATGAATATGTAGATGTAGAATTCGGAACCGGATGTTTGAAAGTAACTCCGGCGCACGATATGAACGACAAGACGTTAGGAGAAAAACATAATCTTGAAATCGTTGATATTTTTAATGAAGATGCTACGCTAAACAGCTTCGGATTGCATTATCAGGGAAAAGATCGTTTTGTAGTTCGTACTGAAATTGCAAAAGAATTAGAAGAAATCGGAGCTTTGGCGAAGACCGAAATCCATTTGAATAAAGTGGGAACATCTGAAAGAACTAAGGCCGTAATCGAACCAAGATTATCAGACCAATGGTTCCTGAAAATGGAAGATTTAGTTAAACCGGCAATTAAATCCGTTTTAGAAACGGGAGAAATTAAATTGCATCCAAAGCGTTTCGAAAATACTTATGCGCATTGGTTAAACAATATCCGCGATTGGAATATCTCTCGCCAGTTATGGTGGGGACAACAAATTCCGGCTTATTATTACGGAGACGGAAAAGAAGATTTTGTTGTTGCGGAAAATATTGAAGACGCGCTAAAATTAGCACAAGAAAAAACGAACAATCAACAATTAACAATTAATAATTTAACACAAGATGTTGATGCCTTAGATACCTGGTTTTCTTCATGGCTGTGGCCAATGTCTGTATTTGGCGGAATAATGGATCCGGAAAGCGCAGATTACAAATATTATTATCCAACAAATGACTTGGTTACAGGTCCGGATATTTTATTTTTCTGGGTTGCCAGAATGATTATTGCAGGTTACGAATATGCAGGCGAAAAACCATTTACAAACGTATATTTAACTGGATTGGTTCGTGATAAACAACGTCGCAAAATGTCTAAATCATTAGGAAATTCTCCTGATCCTTTAGACCTGATCGAAAAATTTGGTGCAGATGGTGTTCGCGTAGGATTGCTTTTAAGCGCTTCTGCAGGAAACGATATTATGTTTGATGAAGAATTATGTAATCAGGGAAAAGCCTTCTCAAACAAGATATGGAATGCTTTTAAATTGATTAAAGGCTGGGAAGTTTCAGAAACAATAGGGCAGCCGGAATCATCAAAAGTGGCAATCGAATGGTACGAAGCGAAATTGCAGCAGACTTTAGTTGATATTGAGGATAATTTCGAGAAATACAGAATTTCAGATTCTCTTATGGCGATTTACAAATTGGTTTGGGATGATTTCTGTTCTTGGTTTTTAGAGATGATCAAGCCCGCATACCAACAGCCAATAGATAAAGCGACGTTTGATAAAGCAATAGAAATGTTAGAAAGTAATTTAAAGTTACTTCATCCTTTCATGCCATTCTTAACAGAGGAAATTTGGCATTTAATTGCTGACAGAACGCCGGAAGAAGCTTTGATTGTTTCAACATGGCCAGAATTAAAACCGTTTAACGCCAATTTAATTGCTGATTTTGACAATACAATCGAAGTAATTTCAGGAATCAGAACCATTAGAAAAGATAAAAATATTCCGTTTAAAGATGCAATAGAGTTAAAAGCCATCAACAGCGAGAATATCTCGACTTATTTTGATTCAATCGTAACAAAACTAGGAAACATTGCTGCTTTCGAATATGTTGCTGCAAAAGTAGATGGAGCGTTATCTTTCCGTGTCAAATCAAATGAATATTTCATTCCGATTTCAGGAGGAAATATTGATGTTGAAGCTGAAATTGCAAAATTGACAGCAGAGTTAGTTTACACACAAGGTTTCTTAAAATCAGTTCAGGCAAAATTATCCAACGAAAAATTTGTTGCCGGAGCACCAGAAAAAGTTTTGGCTAACGAAAAGCAAAAAGAAGCCGATGCACTGGCAAAAATTGCTACAATTGAGCAGAGTCTCGCTGGTTTGAAATAGAACCGGATTGGCTTACTTTATAATCATAATAAACCCGACAGGATTCAAAAACCTGTCGGGTTTTGTTGTTTTATAATTGAATTTTTTTCTAAAAAATAATTGAATTTTTTGATTTTTGCATCTTAAAATAATATAATTTTAATACGATTTTACATTAAACAAAAATCCCTTTACGATGAAAAAAATCCTGTTATTTGTGTTTGTTTCCTTTCTTTTTTTGGGATGTTCTAATAAAGAAAATAAAATTAAAAATGTGGAAAGAGGTTTCTATTACTGGAAAAACGGATCATCTTTTAGTGGTGAAACGGTAGAGAAACTTAATAAATTACAGGTAAAAAAAATCTATTTTAAATTTTTTGAAGTCGATTATAATGAAACGATGGGAAATTTTCCCTATCAAAAAAACAGTCCTGATCCCTATACAATTCAAAATCTGGACTCGGTAAGTATTGTTCCGACGATTTTTATAAAGAATGAAATATTTCAATATAGTAATGAAAAATCACTGGATAAACTGGCTGACAACATTGTTTTTTTAATAAACAAATACCGTAAAGGCCGTTATCAATATGGTAATAACGATAAAGATAATTTCGATTATTCAGAAATTCAAATTGATTGTGACTGGACGAAATCTACAAAGGAAAAGTATTTCTATTTATTGAAAAAGATAAAAGAGCTGTCTAAAAAAGAAATCAGCTGTACACTTCGCCTTTATCCCTATAAGTATCCTGACATTATGGGAGTTCCGCCAGTAGATAAAGTAACTTTAATGTGTTATAATTTGATAAAGCCACTATCTCAAAAAGATAAAAATTCAATTTTAGATATAAATGAATTGAAATCGTATCTGGATCAAAGGAGAAGTTATCCCGTGCATTTAGATGCAGCGATGCCTGTTTTTTACTGGACCTTATGGTATCATAATAATCGATTTGCCGGATTAGTCAACTTCAATTCGGCAGATATAAGCGGCATTTCTAAACAGACTAAACCAATGTGGTATGAAATGACGGAAGATTTTACGTTTGAATATGAAAATTATTTAAAAAAGGGAGACCAATTAAAGATTGAAGAGGTCGATTCAAAAACACTCAACGAAGCGATTTCGATTATTAAAAAAAATGTCGAATTTGACGATACCGCAACAATTTCATTATTTCATTTAGACGACAGCACTTTTAAAAAATACAGCAATGAAGAAATTTCTGGTTTTTACAGTTCTTTTAGTAAGTAGCTCTTACCACAGTTTTGCCTGTGGATATTCTCCTGCTGGTGAAGATGTCAGGTATTGCATTTTTAAACCCGATTACCTTAATTATTCCCGTTATAAAGCGTTTAATTATAATGCTAATTTATGGGGATTTGACTACGATCGAAATCCGGCTGATTATAAATCAAATATTGAATCCAATATTTTAGATTGGTATAATTATGCCGCTAAAAAAGTTTCAATTCAAGCTATTGAGGACTTTAATTTCAATTTGTCTTATACCGATATTCACTCAAAAAGCGATAATGATTTTATAAAATATTTGTATCAAAATAATAAAACAGCCGCCATTGCCTACCTGAAAATGGCGAAGAATTGTGAAATGACAAATGACACTGAGGATGTTTGGGAAAGAAAAGAAGATGCAAACAATCAGAGCAAAGTTGAATTATTAGATAAAATCATAGCGGTTACTAATAAGGAGCAAAATCAATATTTTAAACGGAAATATGCTTTTTTAACCATTCGTCTGGCGTATTATTCAGGCAGAAATGATCTTATAAAAACTGTTTTTGAAAGCAATTTTAGTAAAGGCAAAAAAGATTATTTGTACTACTGGAGTTTGTTTTTCTACACTTTTACAAAATCAAATCCGGGATATATGGTAGATATTGCCAATTTAATGGCGAATTGTCCTGAAAAAAGCTATGCAAGCTATTTTTACTTTCACCATGATTTTAAAATTGAAGAAGCCTTAAAACATACCCAAAATAAAGAAGAAATTGCAAATGTGTATGCGTATGCATCCATTCAAAAAGCAGATCGAAATCTTATTTATTTAAAACAAATTTACAAGAACAATCCAAAATCTGCGCTTCTGGGTTTCCTGCTTTTGCGTGAAATTAATAAAATTGAAGATTGGGTTTATACGCCGTATTACTCAAATTATAATCCTTCTACATCATTTACTGACTACTGGAAGAATGACGATATAAAAACGACTACTGAAACATTGAGGAATGGTTCAGAAAATGATCGTCTGTACGCGCAAGAAGTTTTAGATTTTATAAATTCAGTAGCAATTAATAATACACAGGATCCCGTTACCTGGCAAGCATCAGAGATCAATCTGCAATTTATAACAAGACATTATACTGCTTGTTTAGCCAACATCTCGCTGTTTGAAAAATCGCATGCATCTGAAAAAGTTATAGAGGAAATCCAGAAAATAAAAGCACTTTGTATTACTGCAGATCAGGAACCGGGAAATGCGGTGATCAAACCAGAAATTCAATCTGTAATTTTAAAGTACAAAGATGATGAACGTTTTATTTTTGCTTTGGGCAGAGAATTAGAATTTAAAGGAAATATTACAGATGGCATTGCTTTATTATCTCTAATAGAAGTTACCCAGCACTATGGCAATTATGGTCTTGATAGTGTCGAATGGCGCGGCAATCGCATTAAAACTTCGGGAAATTTACAAGAGTTTTACGGCTATTTTGATTATTTGGATTTTGTGTATGATGCTAAAGACCTCCAGACAATTGTAGATAAAATAGGAGGAGATGTAAATACTGAATTTCAAAAACAAATATATTCTAAGATATTGAAGGAGAAAGATTATCTTAAAGACTTATTGGGAACCAAATACCTGAGAGAAAATCAATTGAATAATGCCTTAATCACTTTTAAATCATTAGGAAATAAATATTGGGAAGACAATTATAATGCTTGGGAAAGAGGGAATTATGGAGATCAGTATGTTTTTGATCAAAACCCCTTTTATGATTTTAAATACACAGAAAGTTTTATTGAACATAAAGAAAAATACATTGTTACAAAACTTTCAGTAACGGAACATCTCATAAAATACACAAATTTAGCCCATAACCCAAAAACAAAAGACAGGGATTATTACTATTTTCTACTTGCCAACTGCTATTACAATATGTCTGATTTTGGAAATTCCTGGATGATGCGCCGCTATTCGAGCTACAGTTATGGAAGTAATGAAGCAAACGAATCTTATATTGACGAGATTGAATACAGGAATAAAATAAAAGCTATAGCAAACTATAAATTGGCTTATCAAACTGCAAAAACAGATCAATTTAAAGCATTATGTTTAAGAATGATGGATTATGCTGACAAAAAAGAATATTCAAGTTCTAAAAGAGTGGAAAAGCAATTTCCTGAATTTAGTTCAGATCTTTCCGGATGCGAAAGTTTAGGAGAATATTTTAAGTCGGGAAGATAGAAAATTTCGGCCGTGAATTCACGAATTATTATTTTCAGATTATGGAAAATAATTCGTGAATTCGCGGCTATAAATAGAGATTGCTTTAAAATTTTTGCTTCCTCAAAACCAAAAACAAAGGATAAGAAATCAAAGTTATTCCAACAATAATTCCGAAACTTACAGGGTCGCTGTAAATAAACCCAATCAATAAAGCGATAGAAGCTATAATTGCAATTATCGTTGTCCACGGATACCAGAAAGAACGGTAGGGACGTGGTAAATCAGGTTCTGAAGTTCTTAATTTTAGAAGGGAACAATAGGCTAATCCCCAAACTATAATAGAGATAAAAGCGGCGAATGAAAACAGGGCTTCGAAAGAGCCAACAAAAATTATTAAAAATAAACTGAAAAAAGAGGATACTAAAAGCGATACAATTGGGGTGCCGCCTTTGTTAACCGTCATTCCTTTTTTGATAAAAAATCCGTCACGGCTTAATCCGTATAATATTCTGGGCGGAATCATCATAAAAGCGTTCAAAATACTGATTAAGGAGAAAATAGAAATAACAGTTACAATAACAGCTCCGTTTTCTCCAAAAAGAGTTTTGGCCACATCGGCAGCAGCCAAATTCGATTTTGCTAAAGTGGCAATGGGCAGAACGTGAAAGAAAGCAATATTTACGAGAACGTAAATGACTACCACAAGCACAACACCGCTGTACAATGATTTCGGAATGTTTTTACTCGGATCATCATTTTCTTCGGCAAAAAAGCAAACGCTGTTCCAGCCATTATAAGTTCCGATGATCAGCTGCAGGGATTTAAAAAATCCGAAAATTAATCCGATTTGGAAAATAGAATTATCGGTTTTTATTGCAGGAACCTCAACTCCAGCATACATAAAGCAAGCCACAACCAAAGCGACAAAACAAATTACTTTTAAAAAACTGGTAATCTGCTGAATGGTGCTTCCGTTTTTAACGCCGCTTAAATGAATCAGTACAAAACCACCTAACAAAGAAATCGCCATTACGGTTGAATAATTGGTAAGACCAGGAAACAAAATAATCATGTATTCGCTGATCACGATGCAGTAGAAAGCAGGCGGAATAGCATTGGTGATATAATCAAACCAGCCTGAAAGGAATCCGGCGTAATTTCCAAAAGCTCTTTTAATGTAATTGTAAGATCCTCCGGCTTTTGGCAGCATCGTTGCCAGTTCTGCATAAGAATTCGCACCAAAAAAAACATACAGACCTCCAAAAATCCAAGATGCAATTATCAGCCAGTAATTATCGAGCATTTGAGCAATATTTCCGGGTGTTCTCAAAATCCCGACTCCTATAGTTCCTCCAATTAAGACGGCAATATTAAAACTTAGGCCTAAGGTTTTCTTTAATTGGTTGGTGGTGGAATCTGACATATTTTGATTTTAGTTCTGAATATTTTTAACCTCAGCAAAAGTAATTATAATTGAGCGACTTTCTTCTAAATAAAAAACCTCATCTAATGCTAAATGAGGTTTAGAGAATCTTTGAATCCGGCTCCAAACTTGGTACCTATACATTTTCTTTTATTTTTTTGATGACCGCCTCATATTCTATATCAGACAAATATGTTTTTTGAGGATTCATTTCAAAAACTCCCCCAAATCCGTAACCGTCTTTATATTTTGGAACAATATGAAAGTGTAAGTGCGATAATGTATCTGCATAGGCACCATAATTAATTTTGTCCGGATTGAAAGCTTTTGCAATTGCTTTTGCAGCAGTGGCAACATCTTCCATGAATAAGTTACGCTGTTCATCGCTAAGCTCATAAAATTCGACAGCATGATCCTTGTATACTACATTGCAGCGTCCTGTAAAAGATTGTTCCCTGAAAAGGAAAAGTTGAGATACTTTTAAATCTTCTATTTTGATCATTAACTGGTGCAGGGTATCATTGTTTTGGCAATACAGACATTCTGAAACTGGACTAGGCATATATTTGATTTATATTTAATTAGTATTAGTGCTGCCAGCAAAAGTACTTTTTTATTTTAAAAACCAAAGCTTCTTCTGTTTTTTCAAAAAATGAAAATCCAGAAAAAGCTTTTGGAACATCTAATTCAAACTTTTATAATTTATATCGTAAACTTACCATTACCTGACGCGGTGCAATAGGGTTTACACTGTAATTTTCGTGAACAGTATAATTTAGCTCATCTGTAATATTTGATAATTTGGCTAAAACGGAAACTTTTTCCCAGTCGTAACCTAAAGAAGCATCTATAGTAGTATATCCTTTTAACGGAATATCACGATCTCTGATCGTTACTGTATAAGTTGGCGGCGTTGTTGCCGGTGTAACAGCAGTCCATAAATAATCGTCATTCCAGCCGCCTGTGCGGTCTCCCACATAGTTTCCAATAGCTCCAAAAGTCAATCCTTTTAATAAACCTCCCGGCACTTTATAAAAGAAACTCAAATTAGCCGTGTTTTTTGGCGTTCGTGCTAAAACATCGCCCACTACAAGACTTCCGTTTGTTCCGGATGATTTCGATACTTTAGTTTCATTAAAGCTATAACCCGCCATAATGTTCAGGCCTTCAACAGGTCTTGCGGTAATATCGATTTCAATACCTTTTCCTTTTGTGGCACCCACTAATTCTTTTATCGTTGTAGAAGCATTTTGAGTCACGCCATCTGCTAAGAATGGAGCAGTCTGCGCTAAATTATTATTAGAAATTTGGTATACGGTAACGTTTGTGCTCAAGATGCCTTTCCAGAAATCTTTTTTAACACCCACTTCATATTGATCTATAATTGACGGATCTAAAGGCTTTAAATCTACTGTTGTTCCGGTATTTGGAGTAAACGAGTTAGAATAACTGGCAAACAAAGACAAATCCTGAGTTGGCTGAATTACCAATCCTGCTTTTGGAGAAAATGCTCTGTTTAAAGTTTTGATACCTTCAACAGCGACTGCATTATCCAGTGTTGTAGTAAGCACATCTTTTCCATTCACTTTAGAGATAATTTCTTTAGAAGTTGTAACATCGCTTTCCTGCCATGACCAGCGCAATCCTGCCAAAACTTTTACATACTCTGTAACCGAAATTAAATCCTGTGCATAAGCGCCAAAACGCTGTGTATTGGTAGTGGCCAATTGCGTAGCTCTTGCTGGAAAAGGGACATTTAAACTCTGCGTGCTGTAATCGTAATTATAAAGATTAATTGCAGTTGCTTCTGTAGTAATTGCAGTTGTTCCTGTAGGCGTAGCATAAAAGCCAAAGGTATAACTAGGAGCGATAGAATTTTCGTAATCGACCCCTGTAAAAATTTGGTGTTTGATGCTTCCGGTATTAAAAATTCCCTGCAAACTCAATTGATCACCAAATATTTGTTCGGCACCATCAGATTTTGTCAAACCGCGTTTCCAGTTTCCGTTAGCCTCAACTGTACTTAATTGTGCTGTAGAAGTCTGAGTTCTGCGGTACGATTGAAAAGAAGAATTAAAATTTAATTTCCAAGTTTCATTAAAATTATGATTTAATAATAAAGAGGCACTCGATGATTTAGTATTTGCCGTAGACCAAAGCGCTCCGAAAAATTCATTACGAGGCAGGTCTAAAATTGTTTTTCCAACAATACCGGTTCCAAAATCAGGCGTCCAGTCGGCGCTTAAATAATCACCCTGCAAAGTAATCTGTGTTTTGTCAGAAAGATGAAATAAGAAAGACGGATTAATGTAAATACGTTCGTTTTTGACATAATCCCTAAAGCTTTCTGAATTTTCATAAGACGCAGTAAATCGGTATGCTATTGATTTAGTTAATGGTCCGTAAATATCTAAAGACGGTTTGTAAAATGAATAACTTCCTATTTGCATTGCCAGTTCACCGCCTTGCGTAAATTTTGGCGTTTTGGTAACCAGATTCATGATACCGCCCGGAGCAACATTTCCATACAATAAAGCCGAACCTCCTTTTAAGAATTCTACTTTTTCCAGAGAAGAAACTTCAGGTATTGAACCTGCATTATAACGAAAACCATTTTTAAACATATTATTGGCAGACATATCATAACCTCTCGAAAAAAACGATTCCTGAGCACCGCCTCGGGCTGAACCTACATAAACACCATTCAGGTTTTTTACTACTTCGCTTAATCGTATAGATTGTTGCTGCTCGATAACAGCACCGTCAATAACCTGAACACTTTGCGGTAAATCCATTACTTTAATTCCTGAACGGGCGGCTTCAACTGGTTTTTTGGGTTTGTTGCCTGTAATTAAAACTTCATTCAGAATTTCTCCCTTTTTGTTTTTTACAGTATCAGCTGCAGTCGACGTAGTTTCGCTGCTTGGATGCTGCTGGCTGTAAGAGGCAAAACTTATCAATGATAAAACAAGTAGTACATTATATTTCATGTTATTTATTTAGATTGAATAAAAATAATTTTCTGCAAATATAATGTCACAATTGCATTTTAACAAAATTTATAGACGTATTTTCTCGCTTAAAATTCTCTTAGTTTTGTCTTAAGATTTGCTTAATTTGTTGTTTTTTTTATCTGAATTATATATAATAAATGAAATTTACTTCCGTATAAAAACAAAAAAACCTCGCTGTGATGCAAGGTTTAATGTGAAATTAATAATTAGACTTTATTCTAAAGGCAATAAATTAAATTATTTTACTGTGATTAAATAAGTAGCCATTTTCCAGATTTCGTCATATTTTTTGCCATTATGTTCTCCGGCAGCTTTTTCTGTATAAGCAAATTCCACCATATAATTTCCAGGCCAGATTGGTGTAAACGAAATTTCTCCGTTTTCATTACTCCACAATTCTTTTTCCCATCCATTTGGAGCAATTACTTTCATTTTTTGCTCTTTTGCCGGTTTTGCTTCATATAAGGCATTTACGTTTACTTTTACTTTTTGTTTTGCAGTTGTAACATCTTTAGAAAACAAACTGATAACATTTGAATTTACCGAAGCTTCATTTCCTTTTGCCGCATTTCCAACTGTAACAGTAGCACTTGAGTTGTAATCTAAAACCATAGTTCCGTAAACATCCTTTACTTTATGGTGCATTGCTATAGTATAAACGCCATCTTCATCTGGTGTAAAAAAGGCCTGGTATTTATTTTGTAAAGCTGTAGCAGTAAGTTTAATTTCTTTTTTTGAAGGAGAAATTACGACCAATGAAAAATCTTTTAAATCAGAAAACCATTTGGCGGCTTCTGTAATATCATTATCTGAATATTCACCAAAATAAACAGAGATTTCCTGTGCTTTTCCTTTTGTACCGGTTGCTTTGGTTTCGATCCAAAGTGCGTGAGCGAACAATTGAGGAGTCGCAATTAACATAAGAAGAACAAATGTTATTAATTTAAAAGTTTTTGATTTCATAAGATGAAGTTTAAATTTATTAAATATTATTTTCTACAAACTTAAGGCTTATTTAGAATAATTAAAAATTAAAAAACATAAAAAAACCTTGAAATTATTAATATTCTATGGATTTGGAGGTATTTGTGTGGTTAAATTTCAGTTAGAATCTGGACATGAAATGTGATAGGAATAAGTAAAACAAATATTATAATTTTTTCAGCAGGACTTATGTATTAGCTGCTGCTTTCTTTTTTTTGTTATTTCTTCCCCACCAGATTAAAAAACCTGTAATGGGCAGACTTGCGGCAACCAAACTTGCAAAAAAGGCCAATACTTTGCCTGGAAAACCAAGGATGCTGCCTACATGAAGATCGTAGTTTATAAAGCGGAATTTTTCGCCATTATTTTTATCTTCATATCGTATAGTTCTAAGCGGCTTAGCAGTATAGCGGTCAAAGTCTATAGCTGTATCATCAAAACGGCTTTGATATCGAATGAAAGTATTATAAGTGGCAAGCGAATCATTTTCTTTTGGAAGAAACAAATAGTAACTTTCTGCTTTCGGATGGGATTGTTTGATGGAAGCGTAAATTTTATCAACCGAATTGTTTTTTGTGTATTGCGTAGTGTCGGAAACCGGTCGTTCTTTTTTGAATGTTTGTCCTCCATTCAACACCCATTGTATTCCTTTATCATAACAGTCAAATGCCCAGACTAAACCGGTCAGCGCAATTATCAAAGCAAAAATCATCGTGTAATATCCCAGAATATTATGCAGATCATAGTTTTTACGCTTCCATTTTGTGGAGTCTTTCCATCTAAACCAAAAACGTTGTTTGGCGGCTTGTTTGTTTTTAGGCCACCAAAGTATAAGTTCCGTAATCAGTGAGATTATAAATATGATGGTGGCAGTTCCTGTAATAGGATCTCCAATTTTGCTGTTTAAGCATAGCGTTTGATGCAGCATTCGAATAAAAACGAAAAATTCGAAATTATAATTTTCCTGTTTTTTGACGGTTCCACTATAAGGATCTACGTAGAGATAAGTACTTTGATACTGGTTCCAATACCAAAATGCATCCGGGTTCAATTCTTCAAAAAACCAGACAATTACCGTACGATCATCTTCATTAATTATCCGGCATCCAGAAAGGGACTGGTTCGGATTCGTGTTGGCTTTTTTTGCAATTTCGATTATCTCGCTGAGAGGCAGTTTTTTGTCTTTTACCTGATCGGAGTAATAATAGTCGTGAACCAAAGGCCGCAATTCTTCTTCAAAAACATACAAACAGCCTGTAACGCCTAGTATGACTACAATTAAGCCAGAAGACAATCCCAGCCAAAGGTGAATTTTAAGTATGAGTTTTTTAAATGTCATGTAAGGAATTCTAAAAAGGTTTATAATTAAAAGCGCCTCAATTCATAAAATTGAGGCGTCAGTTTAAGTATAGCAGGTTTTAAAACTTGATGGTTAAATTAGCCAATATGCTGGTTGGTGCCTGTGATGTACCCCAGAAATCCCAGTATTTTTGATTGGTTAAATTATTAAATTTCAAGCCCACTCTCCATGTAGGTTTTTCGTAGTATACTGTTGCATTGTAAACCGTATACGATGGCATGTAAAAAGTATTATCGGCTGTAAAATAGTTTTTGTCAACATAATTAGCGCCACCACCAATTCCTAAACCTTTCAATGTATTTTGAAAAGTATAAGTTGCCCAAAAATTCACTACATTTTCCGGAGATGATGTTGCTTTGTTTCCTTCAATTGCAGCTACAGATGCTTTTACAATGCGATTATCATTGTACGCATAACCCGAAATAATGCTTAATCCCGTAAACGGAGTGGCCATTAATTCAAAATCTACACCTTTGCTCACTTGTTTACCATCTTGTATTGTAAATCCGGCAGCATCAGTTCTGGTAGCATTATCAATTGTAATGTTGTAATAACTTACAGATCCGCTTAATTTTTTGTTGAAAGCTTCTGCTTTAATTCCTCCTTCGTACTGAACAGCATAAATTGGGTCTAAAACTAACTGTGTTGCATCTGGCTGTGTTACCGGCTGCATGTTTTGGAAACCGTTCATATAATTTCCAAAAACCGAAACCTGATCTTTTACGACTTCATATACCAATCCTAATTTTGGAGAAAGAGCAGTTTGACTGTAACCTTCTGTAGTTCCCACTTTTGCACGTTCGAAGTTATCCAGACGTAAACTTAGCATAGCAGAAAATCGTTCAGTAAAATTCACTACATCGCCAGCATAAACACTAAACGTTTTTTGGTCAGCAATAGGTGAAGTGGTCAATACAAGTCCGGCGTCAACAGCTTTTCTTCTAATTGGCGCAAAAGGAGTTGTAACATCTATATTATCAAGTGTAAATGTGGTTCCACCAGAAAAAGCAGAGCTGTAAAGTCTGTAGTTTACACCGGTAAGGAATTTATGTTTGATACTTCCCGTAGAAAATTTCCCGTTGATGTTTTCCTGAATGTTGGTGTAGTTATTAAAAATTGGCCCCCAAAGACCAACTCTTCTGGCAGTCTGTGTTGGAGAACTCCAAACGGCATAACTTTGATAACTGCGTTCTACATCTTCACCTACAAATGAAAACACGGTTGTAGATTTCCAATTCTCTGATATGTCATATTCTGCCTGAGCAAAAACTTTTGTAGCTGTCGATTTTGCATCGTTATCATCATGAAACATCGATTTTTTATAATCGATTTTTAAATCGTTCGGATTTGTGATGCCAGAAGCTGCACCATAAGTGTTATAAGTACGTCTTGTATTATTTACGTTATAAAGTTCTGCATCGACGTTAAAAGTAAGTTTTTCAGATGCTTTGTAAGTAAGGCTTGGTGCCACAAGAAGTGTATTGTTGAAGCCGTAGTCAAGGAAACTTTTTTCTCTGTTTACGGCAAGATTTAATCTGAATAAAACCGTTTTTTCCTGATTTAAAGGCGTATTTATATCTGCTGTAAGGCGGTTTAGGTTGAAACTTCCAGTTGTGTATGATATTTCGGCAGCAGTAGTTTCAAAAGGTTTTTTGGTAACCAGGTTGACAACACCTCCAAAAGAAGAAACAGATGAACCAAATAAAGTTCCGGAGGGACCTTTCATGATTTCGATACGTTCTACATTTCCAAGATCAACAGAAGAACGTCCAGAAACTGTTTCCATTCCGTTTCTTGCATTAACTCCTGTAGAAAAACCTCTAAAAATTAGACCGATACCTCCAGAAGGAAAGCTGATAGAAACTACGCCAGGAGAATTTTGTACGGCACTTCTAATATCTACTGCTATTTGTTCCATCAAAAGTTCTTTATGAATCACACTATAAACCTGTGGATTCTCTAGATTTTTAAGCGGCATTCTCGCAACATAATCAGTTTTTTTAGATAAGATGCTCTTTTTGCTATTAATAACCACTTCTTTCAATTCCTTGTTCGAAACTTTGAGTTGTACATTAACTGCGGTTGTTTCATTTTCGGCTGCAATGACTTCCTGCTCAATAGTTTCATAACCTGTTAATGATATTTGCAGCGTATACGTATTGGGTTTTACACGGTTAAATTCAAATGCACCCTCATCGTTGCTGACGGTTCCATATTTTGAATTTTTCAGGATAATATTGACACCAACAGCCAATTCGCCGTCAGATGTGGTAATTATACCTTTTATTTTTCCGGTGTTTTGCTGCGCAAGCGCAATAAGGCATGAAAATAAGAAACTGATTGTAAGAAGAAAACGAGATGTTTTCAGATTAAGATATTTCATTTATTTTTAAATTTGATTATTACTGTTTTTATTTAGATTTAATAAAAACAGTGCAAATGTAAAAATTAATATTTCTTTAACAAGGACAATTTTAGTGGATTGTCATTATTTTTTGTGATAAAAAAATTTCGTTGTAAAAATCCGTTGTAAAATAGCTGTTGACGTATTGATTATTAATATTTTGTCTAAATAGGTATTGAATATATTGTAGTACAAAAAAGTCAAAAGCACTATAATTGTTTTTAAAACACTTAATTTTGCGGTCTCAATGAATTAAAAATGATCATACCGTACTTCAAAAAAATACAGGATTCTCCCAAGGGATATCGTTTAGCCAATACTGTGTTTTTTTTCCTTTCCGGATTTGGATACTCTTCATGGGCATCTCGTATTCCAGATATTAAGGCGCAATTACACTTAAGTGAGGCTCAATTTGGAGCTGTCTTATTCGCATTTCCAGTTGGATTGATGTTAACAATGCCATTTACAGGAAGATTTTTAAATAAATACAGCAGCAGATCTATTATGCTTATTGGTGCCATTATGTTCAATATTGTTTTGGCATTACCGGGCTTTGCGGCGTATGTGTGGCAGCTGATTATTATTCTTTTGATATTTGGATGTTCACGAAATATTCTGAATTTGTCGATGAATGCACAGGCTTTGGAAGTGCAGAAGCTTTATCCAAAATCGATCATGACCAGATTTCACGCCGTTTGGAGTCTTGCTGGTTTTGCAGGTGCAGGTTTAGGTTATGTAATGGTAACACAACACATTACACCCTCTTATCATTTACTCGGAATAAGTATTTTTTTATTGGCGGTTACCGCTTGTTTTTATCCGTTATCCATTCATACAGAGCCGATTCAGGAGAAAAAGAAATTCTTTTCTATGCCGGATAAAAACCTGATTAAATTTGCCTTGATCTGTTTTGTTTCCATGGCCTGCGAAAATACAATGTACGACTGGAGCGGTATTTATTTCCAGCATATACTGCACGCTTCGCCTAAATTAACTACTGCTGCTTTCGTGTTTTTTATGACAGCTGTTACGTTAGGACGCTTTTTAGGAGATTATGCCGTAATGAAATTCGGAATCAAACAAATTCTGCTTTACAGCGGTATATTCGTTACTTTAGGATTCCTTATCTGTTTTATAACACCCTTTATTTACCCAACAATATTTGGTTATGTTCTAATCGGAATTGGAGTTTCCTGTGTGGTCCCGTTAGTATTCAGTATTGCCGGAAGTTCCTCAAAATTAAGCAGTGGTTCGGCGCTGACTTCTATTTCGACCATCGGTTATCTCGGATTTTTAATCGTACCGCCAATGGTGGGTTTTATCTCTGAATATCTCAGTATGAAATGGGCATTTTTAGTAATGGCATTTCTTGGAGGATTGATGATTTTGATGGTGAATAAAATCGGGGAGGAGAATTGATTTTTTTTTGAAGGTGCTGAGGTTCTAAGTTTTTTGAAATTTGGATTTTTTATGTATTGTCAATTTTTGCTTAAACTGGACTGAAGTCCAGCTCTAGAATATTTTGAAAATTCCTTAGGAATGAATTAATCCCATGAAAGTTTGATGTCAGCTCTTTCTATTTTATTTCTTAGTCAAAATAAATCGCTCCGTTGTCAATTTACCTTCCAGCTTTCCGGAAATTTCAGCCGTTACCGTATTATTAGCGCCTTTTGTATACGTAATTTTTTGAGGATAATCGTGTTTGGCATTTTCAAAAACCAATTGTTTATCTGATGCCGCAGTCGACGGAAAAGCTACAGGTTTATCATCGTTTTGACCTTGTACCGTTGCTAAATAGGTTAGTGTTTCCCCTTTTTGAGCCAGAACGATACTCTCAAAATGCAGCGTATCTTTTCCTTTTATAAAATAAGAAGAAGCACTAAAAGTACTGTCGTTTAGTTTTTGCCAGTTCTCAGTAAGTATGCCGTCCGGAGAAGTGTTTTCCCAGTTACCGATCAGCCAGTCGGCTATTTTGATTTTATCTTTTTCAACAGATTCCTTTTTCTGGCAAGATATAACAGCTAATAGAAGGGCTAAAAGAGTAATTTTCTGAAACATATTTATGGTTTTTGATATTAAATGGAAGTACTAAAGTAATAAAAAAAAGTTTGCCACGAATTTCACAAATTTACTAGAACTAATACGTAAATCTGAAATACGAAAAACTTGCCACAGATTAAAGGATTTAAATGATTTTGCTTCAAGAATATGCAGCAGATTTGGGAAATTTATTTTGATTTATAATTATATAAATCTGCGAGCATCTGCTTAAATTTTTTTTAATCTACGTGAAACAAAAAATTCAAGTTCATTCGTAGAATTCGTGGCAAAATTCTTTTTAATCTGCGGCAGATATTCTAAACACTTTCCTTTAAAATCGAATAAACCAATTCCTTTGTTGGTTTTTGGTCTTGTAACTTAGCGCGAACGTCATCAAAAGAAACTTTAAAATCACAGCCCAATTTATAGTCGCCACAGCCATAAGCAGTTTTCCCTTTCATGACAGTTCCCTTTTTACATTTCGGGCATGTTAACGAATCTGGTGGTGCTGTTGCAGCTGCTTTCGGGGTCGTTTTCTTAGGTTCTAATTTGAGTTTGAAATTTTCTTCAAATCGAATCAAACCTTCAACTGATCCGGTTTCGTTTTTAAAGCCTTTTATATTTACCGTCGATCCTTTTTGAACTAATCTTAAATATTGTGCCTCTGTTATTTTTTTATCGGCAAAAACATAAGGCAGTACAAAATCGCAGCCCGACTTATATTCAGAACATCCGTAGGCCGATTTTCCTTTTATAAGATTTCCTTTTTTACATTTCGGACAGGCTTCCGCCAAAATTCCGGCAGCTTTCTTTTTTTCGACTTTTACAGCTTCTTTCTGAATATTTCCGGCATGCGAAATATTGGCATGTCTGGTTTCGCTTCTTACTTCTGTCACTAAAGCTTCAACCATTCGTTTCATGTTTTTGATAAAGGCTCCGGCAGTAAAAGTTCCTTTTTCAATATCTTTCAGCTGCTTTTCCCAGGAACCCGTTAATTCGGCCGATTTGATTAATTCATTCTGAATTGTATCAATCAACTGAATTCCGGTTGGAGTAGGAAGCACCTGCTTTTTGTTCCGTACAATATACTGACGTTTAAAAAGCGTTTCAATAATATTCGCCCGCGTTGAAGGACGTCCGATACCATTTTCTTTCATCAATTCGCGTAAATCCTCATCATCAACCTGTTTTCCTGCGGTTTCCATTGCTCGTAGTAAAGTTGCTTCTGTAAACTGATTCGGCGGCTTGGTTTCTTTTTCTAAAAACGAAGGTTCATGCGGGCCTTTTTCTCCTACAATAAAACTGGGCAAAATATCGGCTTCTTTTTCTTTCGCATTTGGGTCTTCAAAAACAACTCTGAATCCTTTTTTCAGGATTTCTTTTCCGGTCGTTTTAAATAGTACATCGGCTGCTTTTCCTATTACAGTGGTATTCGCAACCAGACAATCGTCATAAAAAACGGCAATAAAACGTTTTACAATAATATCATAAACCTGCTGCTGATTGTACGGAAGATTGCTTTCTATTCCGGTTGGAATAATAGCGTGGTGATCTGTAACTTTTTTATCGTTGAAAACCTTCGGAGATTTTTTTATTTTTTTTCCTAAAAGAGGCTGCGTTAACGACGCATATTTTGTCAATTTCTGCAGAATTCCGGGCACTTTCGGATAAATATCGTTTGGTAAAAATGTGGTATCCACTCTGGGATACGTAACCACTTTTTGCTCGTAAAGTGACTGTGCAATCTTAAGCGTTTCATCTGCCGAAAACCCAAATTTTGTATTGCAGTATACTTGCAAACCTGTCAAATCAAAGAGTTTGGGCGCAAACTCATTTCCGTTCTTTTTATCAACGGAAACAATCTCGAAATCACTTTCTTTGACTTTATTAGCCAAAACTTGTCCATCTTCTTTATTCAAAAAGCGGCCTTCCTCATAGCTAAAAAGTGTTTCTCGATATAAAGTCTGTAACTCCCAATAAGGCTGCGGTCTGAAATTTTCAATTTCTTTAAATCGGTCGACCACCATGGCCAATGTTGGTGTCTGCACCCGGCCAATCGACAACACTTGTTTGTAACCACCATGTTTTACAGTATATAAACGAGTGGCGTTCATGCCGAGTAACCAGTCACCAATTGCTCTGGAAAATCCGGCGTAAAATAAATTATCGTAATTAGACGAAGGTTTTAAGTTGTCAAAACCTTCTTTTATGGCTTCAGTTGTTAGAGATGAAATCCACAAACGCTGGACTTCGCCTTTATAATGCGCTTCGTTCATCACCCAGCGCTGAATCAATTCTCCTTCTTGTCCGGCATCCCCGCAGTTTATGACCAATTCGGCTTTGTCAAATAGGCTTTTTACAATTTTAAATTGTTTTTGGATTCCTGAATTTTGCACCACTTTGGTTTCAAATTTATCAGGAAGCATGGGCAGGTTGTTCAAATCCCAGCTTTTCCAGTGTGGTTTGTAATCGTTAGGCTCTTTTAAGGTGCATAGATGCCCAAAAGTGTAGGTCACGGCATAACCATTGCCTTCGTAATATCCATCGTGTTTGGTATTGGCACCCAAAACAGATGCAATTTCTCGTGCGACACTTGGTTTCTCAGCAATACAGACCTTCATTTTCTCTTTCTAATTTGAAAGCGAAATTAAGAATTTAGAAATTGGTATTGAAGGTTTTTTGCCGCTAAGACACTAAGTCGCTAAGTTTTCTTTTGTTTTTTAATCTCGCAAAGTCGCAGAGGCGCAAAGTTTTCTTTATTAATTTTTTAAACTTTGCGCCTCTGCGACTTTGGGAGAAAAATTTGCAGTAATACTATTCTCTGTTAAAAAACTGCAGCATCGTCTTCAAAGCTTCTTTCGAATGCATTTTTTCTCCATTTTCAAGTGATTCCTGTGCCGCTTCAGAAGCTCTTTTTCGCATGTTTATTTCATAAGCAGCAATAGCTTTCTGTATTGTATTATACTGATTTGAAGTTAGGCATTCACTCAATTCTAAGGCATCCAGCATTGCCATATTAGCGCCTTCGCCTGCAAAAGGAGGCATAACATGTGCGGCATCGCCAATTATGGTAAGATTAGGAAAAGCTTCCCAAGTTTGATCTAAAGGCATACAATAAATCGGTCGCGGGATAAAAGGAACTGCTGTATTTTCGAATAATTCATACCAATTATGGCTCCATTCGGGATATTCTTTTTTGAACCAATTCAGGATTTGGTTTTTATCATTAAAATCTAAACCGCTTGATGCAGACCATTTTTCATCGGTTTTAAAACTTGCGTAAAAACCAAGATCGCCACCGCCTTTTTGTCCCATCAATATGTTTTTTGTATCGCCGAAGGCCATTATTTTACCGCCATTTAGTAACGAATCAATCTGCGGGGCTGCATTTTTAGAATCGTAAATATTGCCTTCCAGCATGGTAATGCCTGAATAAAATGGTTTTATATCAGTAATATAAGGTCGGATTTTAGAATTGGCACCATCAGAACCAATTACAATGTCTGCATAAAATGACGAGCCATTTTTAAAATGCAGTAACCAGCCGTCATTTTGTTTTTCCATCGAAATAAAATGGCTGTCCCAAACTATCGTTTCCGGTTTTAAAGACTCTAATAGTATTTTTCGCAATACACCGCGATCAATCTCAGGACGAAAATATTCATTGCCAAAATCTTCTTCCTGATTGGTTTCATGATCGCTGTAAAATATTGCGGCACTTTCGTCTAAAATCAGCGTTTTATCGGCGCCCGGCATGAAATTATTCTTAAATTCCTCAAATAAATCGGCTTTTCGAATTGCTGCTAATCCTGAATTGTCGTGCAAATCCAAAGGCGAACCCTGCACTCGTGCGTTTTTATTCAAATCTCTTTCATACACTTTTACATTTACGTTTTGCAATTGTAAAAGTCTTGCCAAAGTAAGCCCTCCGGGACCGCCGCCAATAATTGCGACTTGTTTATTTTCTAGTAACATTTTCTTCTAATTTTAGATTAATGGTATTCCGTTCCGCTTTTTAGCGTTTGGATCGGGACAAAATTATTCTTCTTTTAGAACGCTTAATAGTATAAATCGGTCATCCTTGTTTTTTAGCAATTCGCTGGGCACTACCCCGGAAAATTTTTTGATTTCTTTGATGAAATGATTTTGATCCGTGAAGTTTAATTCGGGAAAAAGACGCCCTTTTGCAATATGATTTAAAGATGCTTTGAATCGCAGAATTTTGCAGAATGCATTTAACGAAAGTCCGAATTGTTTGTTGAAATAACGATTGATTTCCCGACTGCTCCAATTTATTTTTTCTGAAAGTGCCGCCACTTTTATTTCGCCGTTTGAGGCATAAATCAATTCGAAAAGCTGCCGTTTTCTTTCGTCAATTTCGTTAGGGAAAAGTTCGTTTAGTTTTAATTTTATTTTTTCATGAAAGGCATCAAAATCTTTCAAATCATCAGAATTGATATTCCAAAAATCTGTGGGTAGACTTTTCGCACTATTTAGAATGTCTGCGATAGAAGTTTGTAAAAGATATTCGACTCCCAAAGGTTTAAAACTGACTTTGAAGGCAATGGTATGCGGCGGAATAGCTCTTTGTTCCGGTATTGTTTCCAGTCCGATCAATGTAACATGAAAAGGGGCTGTTTTAGATTGAAGAAAAAACAAATCGACTCTTCCATCTGGCATTAGAACGACTTCTTTTGGTTTGTCCGATGGATTGTTAAACATCCCAATATTCTCCACAAAGTCAGCAAGCGGCTTTTCTGGGAGGAGGAATTTGTAATTGAAGTCGTTGCTCATTTTTAAAAATTGTTTTGCCGCTACGGCACTAAGTTTTTTAATCTCGCAAAGGCGCAGAGCCGCAAAGTTTTTTGGTTAATTAATTTAAAGATTTTAAACTTGGCGTCTTGGCGACTTTGCGTGAAAATTTCGCACTTAAATTGAAAAAACTAAAAATTATAATCTCGTAAAGCCACAGAGTCGCAAAGTTTTGTTTAATTAATTTTTAAACTTGGCGTCTTAGCGACTTTGCGTGAAAATTTCGCACTTACACATTCAAACTAAAAATTATAATCTCGCAGAAGCAAAGTTGGTTTAAAATTAAGCCTTTTTTCTTTTATCCGTTAAATATTTTCGAATTGGAATATCATAAAAAGTCATTGTTAAGTAAGCAAAACCAAGCAGCATAATGGTTCCTAAAGTTATAATAAAAAACAATTGAGTTGTGTCTGGTTTGTACTTTGTGTAATAATTGGCGAACATAAACATCACGGCGTAATGCGTCATGTATATAGGATAGGATATTTTTCCGAAGAAAATACATAATTTTTTAAATCCTTGTTTTAGTGTGGCTCCTGCTCCTAATACGATTAGTAACGGAAAATAAAACAATACGACTAGAGGTTCTGTAAGCCAGTTCCAATCAGAAAAAGGAAGTACAAAAGTGAGCAGCAACAATACAGACAGACCCATAAATCCCAGTTTTGATTTGATAATCCAATTAGAACGATAAATAAGCATTCCTGCTAAAAAAGAGTAGGAAATACGGGCACAGCCATCCCAAAAGGTTTCACCGCTCCAGCCGCCCATTAAAGAGCCTCCCGCGCGATGACTGACAAAACAAATTCCTGCTGCAGCAACAACGGTTAACCAAAAAAGAGAACGACGGCTTAATTTGTAAAGGAAAAGCGCATACAGAATATTCGCAATATATTCCCAAAACAAAGACCATCCGGGCGCATTTAAACCAAATAAATTGAAATAACGATCTGCCATAACCGGAAAAGGAATCAGAAGTGCAGCAGTCAGGAATATCAAAATCAATCTGCCGGTTTCGTAGGTTTCAGAAGTACCGCCAAAAGGGTCAAAAAGAAAAGTCAGTAAACCCAAGACGGAACCAAAAATAACTAACGGATGCAGTCTGATCAGTCTTAATTTAAAAAAGTCGGTAATTTTCATTTTTTCAATGCGATCATGATAAGCGTAGGCAATAACAAATCCGGAGAGGCAGAAGAAAAAATCAACAGCTAAAAAACCGTGGGCAATAAAATTTTCAGCGGGTGGGTACACGATTTCCATAAAATGAAAAACGACAATGGCCAAAGCTGCAATACCTCGTAATCCGTCAAGAATTTCAAAATGCTGTTTTGGTTTTACAATTTGAGGAGAAGGAGTTTCGCCTTTTAGCGTTATTTTAATATTTTCTTTTTGATGCAGCTTTTCAAGTTCTAAAAGAATATCATTTACCAATAGCTGTGTTTCTTTTTTTGTTTTTTCCTGATTTTCCCGAAATGTATCATCTACAACATAAGAAGCGGCATAATTCTGAGTTTCCATATTCGATCCGCCATAAGGGTAATTCTCCGGAATTTCTTGTTTGTATTCTTTGAGGTTCCAAAATTTTCTGTCGTAAATAGTGTCTGATAATTTTGTAACATCTACTTCAATTTCTATTTGCTGGTTTTTGTTTCTCCTGAAATAATTATCGATTCTCTCGTCAAAATCCAGCAGGCAGTTTTTGTTATAATCGAGTAGGTGCAGTGCTTCTAAAAGACTAAGTTTAAAATTGTCGAAATTTTCAGTGGGTTCAATTTTTAGTTTTCTGATGTTCATATTAGCGGTCACTATTTTTCGAGCCGACGATATCGTCTTGCTCGTAATTATATTGTATCGATTTTCGTATTCCAAAAATACCTCCAAGTAGTAATACTGATCCAAACGCTCCAAATAAAAGAGCATCCCAGGATTTACTTTCAGATCGTAAAGCATTAATTTCTGATAATTGCAGGTAATAATTTTTTTTTGACTGCAGACTTTGCACGTTGATATTAGTATTGAAATAAAATTTATCAAAAAAGGTTAAGGAATCTGTTTTTGCTAATTTTATTCGGTATTCAGCTTTGTCAATTCCAATAAATATTGAATCTCCGGTTTTTATATCACGAAATAAATCATCAACAAAAACAGCTTTTAAATCTTTACCGCTGATTCTGAAATTGAAATCCGGATAGCTTTTTACTCGGATTAAAATATAGTCATGTTTGGCCTCAATGTATTGAATGTTCAACGTTTCATCACCAAAAACAGCAATATCTTCAGTGTTTATATTCTTTCTATATAAAGCGTTATAAGCACAAATAAAAAATAATAACCCGACAATAATTATAATGACAGCAACATAGAAACCATTTTTGTGTTCTGATGACTGCTCATATTTCAAATTACGAGGTTTCGTATTGGTGGCCAGTTGTTTTATTTCAGAATAATTTTCATATATACTGCTGGATATTTTTAGTTTTTCACCTGTTTTAATGTGTAACGTCAGTACGTTCCATCTGCCGGATTTTCCTTTTACTTCTATTTCAGTCCAGCTTTCGATTTCATCGCGATGATAACTCTTTTCTGGTTTTCCAAATGACGTTACCGTTAATCGGTTATTTACAATGCTGTAGTTTTTTATTATGATGAAGCGGTACAGACAAATTATTGCTGCCAAGAAAAAAAGGACAGTTAATGTTCGAAAAATATAATTCGGCTGGCTGTTAGAGGTTTCTTGTTTAGAGGCGTAAACCGCTATAAATCCAAATAATAAAATACCAAGAACATAGGAAACCCAATATCCTTTTTTATTTTTTGATTTCAATCCTTTCCCTGTCAATTTATTATTTTTAAGATTACTGCCAGCTCATTTATTTGAGCTTATCCTTACTAACGCAAAGATTGATTTTTTATGTTTATAAATACAAAAAAGCGGCAAAAAATCTTGCCGCTTTTTATTTTTATGTAATGAATGTCAAAATTAAATAATTGCTTTTAATTATGAAGTTTCCCTAATTTGATTGCATTACTTTTATTCTTCTACATAAACAACTTTCATATTTTTATAATTGGGATATTTTATTTTGTTGATTTCCAGGCAAATCGAAGACGAAGCCATTTCACCAACAGCTCCAGAAGTGGCGCTTATGTTATACTTTATCAGAATCGAATCGTTTTGAATTGAGGCTGAGCAATCGTCTGCACCAACATAAATACCGCCGCCGCCAATTACAAATAAATATTGTCCGATTTCTTTGTATAAACTATCCAAATTTCTTTTGTTGAGAGAGGAATCCAGCGCAAGTTTTGCTTTCGAAGCCTCTTCTTTATTATCGACCCATTTGCTGAAATATATAGAATCTTTAGATCCCGAAGAATCGAAGTCGCAGGAATAGAATTTAAGATCTTGATTTTTTCGATTACAACTAAAACTCATAACGATTAATAGTGCTGTAATTCCTAATGCGAAGTTGTTTTTCATTTAAGTTGAGAATGTAGATTTATACTTTAAAAATATCGATTCTTTGCATCCACGAGATTTTGGACTCTACAAACGCAAGTCTTGTTTTTACGACTTTATCGCTTTTATCTCTTGGATTTTTAGTAACAAATCGGGCTATGGAATTATTAAAATCCAACGTATATTTTTCGTCCAAATCTTGTTTTTTATCTGTTGAAAAAGTAATCAGATTGTCTTTTGCGCTCCATTTTCCTTTTCCGTATTTGTTTACTTCGGGAGGCATTCCTCCATTAATTTTCGAATAAGAATGAAATAGAAATGTTCCGTCTTGATGTAAGGTCAATTTATATTCTATTACATTATTTTCTTCTGCCGTAAGTGTACGAATATAATCACCGGCAAACTGATTCGATTGCGCGAATAAGGTTAAGTTGAAGATTAAAAAGAAAGTGGTGATTATAAGTTTCATAAGAATTGTTTTAAACAAATTTAAAAGCTTTCTCAAAAGTAAGCCGTTTAAAATTAAATTCATTACGTAAAGCCGTAAAACGCTATTTTATTGAATTGGCTGTCTCTTAATTGTTTATTGCGTATAATACCCTGCAAATTCTCTCACTATCGAATATAAATCTTTAATTTCAAAATAATCCGGACTCGCACTAGAGACATTCGCAAAGCCTTGTTTTCTAAATAACATTTTTGTTCTCGTTACATGAAAATACTGCGATACTACAATTATGCTTTCAAATTGCAGGCTGTCTTTTAGTTTCATTGTGTTGTCTACTGTTGCACGTGTATTATTACCAAAGTTGTCAACAATTATTACGTTATTTGGAACTTTGTTTGCCAATAAAAATTCCTTCATTTTGTCGCCTTCATAAAAACCTTCTCTCCCTAAACCGCCGCTGACAATTATTTTTTTTATGCGATGGTTTCGGTATAAAGTAAGGCCGCATTCCAAGCGTTTTTTGAGCCGTTCCGAAAGTGTTCCGTCTTCGTTTACTTTGTTGCCGAGAATCACTGCAGCATCGGCATTTTTCCCATTATCAGTTAAGCCATCAACCGTTATAAATATTGTGTGTCCAATGAACCAGATTAAAAATAGGGTCAGGAATAATTTAAATATTTGTTTTGAGTATTGCATGAAATGATTTTACAAATCTTTAATCAAGTCGCCTGGATTTATTTTTAAAGATGAAGCGATCTTAAAATATTTAATTACGACGAATATAAAGTTAAAATTTGAACTCTAATTATTTTTTTTATGCGTTTAGCTGCAAATCCGCGTTGTCGAAGTTTGTTATTTTTTTTCTGAATAATAAAAATTGTATTGTCGTAAGAAATAGATAAATTATTGAAAAAAGGGCAAGCTTTGTCAAAACAGTTAAATTGTCAGCGTAAATATCAATCGATAGCTTAATTACAATAAAAATAACCCAAAACGAGGGTATTCCTAAAAATGTTAGAAGCGACAAATAGAAATTATTTCTGATTTTTTCGATCAAATTAAGAAGAAGTGCCAAAGAAGAAATAACCATCGCAATAAAATATACAAATGCAAAACCTATATTTAACAGCAGTTCTAAAATCTGTATCAATTCTTCAAAGAAATTTCCATCAATTGTTTTTGTTTCTGCAATCACAATTCTATAAATAAAAAATAATGCGATGCTGATCAAAAAGTTAATTATCCAAAATCTAAATACAATTTTTTTCATTTTTTGTGACATTAGTTTTTTATTGTGTTTTCTCGTCTAGAAAAACAAAATCGCCTGTTTTCATTTTACCAAAAACTTCGGCTTTTAATAAAGAATTGATGATGAACAAATAACCAACATAATGCGGTTCTTTCTCTCCAGATGTAATTGTTTTATTCTCTTTGTTAATTGCTATTTTCATAGTGGTGCTTTCATCATCATAAGCTGATACAAACCGTATAATTTTGTTTTTAGTCGTCCACTCATATATTGTAAAAGCTTCATTCCAGCTATTTTTCAATTTTTTAGGCTTGCCATATTTGTTCACTAATTTCTTAATCAATCCATTAGATTGTTGTTGAGTAAGTTCATCGGCAACAGCATTTATTACTTTTATTTGACCATTTATTGTCGTTGCTGCATTAATTTTCTGAAACGGCTGCTTTTCAAATACTGCCATTGTATCAATTGAGGTCGAACTTTGCTGGCGATATTCTATACCAGTTGCTTTTTTATTTTCTGAATATTTATCTATATAAGTGGTGTCTTTTACGACCAATTGTGAATGTACCGCTCCTTTTATGTCATAATAACCCTTAAAAGATGCATTCTTGTTTTTCTCAGGATATAAGTCAGATATTTTGGTGTCAAAACTGAAATTTTCTAAATTTAAAGGTTCTTCTCCAATTGGTTTTGTCTGCGCATTGCAGGTTGTAAATAGTATTATGCTTAAAAGCAGTATCGTAATATTATTTTTCATTTCTGGTTTGTGTTTATTCTTTTATGGTCGGTCGGAAAATTGCAACTCGATCGCGTAGATTTGCAATCCTTTCCCGCAAAGATTTTTATCTTTTTGTATTTATAATTTCATCTTATTTTTCATCAATTGTATCTATAGCAATGTTATCAACTTTGTGGTTTTTATTATAATCGTATTTTTCAATTAGGACTTTCAAATTTTCGTCATTAACTTTTAAAGTCTTTTTAGTTAGTTTAATTTCTTTAAGTTTCAAAACAGATCTAATATCACTTGTTTTATCATTTATCAAATTAATTTCAGTAACTAAACCTTTAACTGCAGCATTAGCTCTGGTTCTCAAACTAAATAAAAAATTGACATTATTAATTTTATTGTCTTTTGCAATATAAACTTCAATAGATTGAGATCTTATTATTGGAGATTTTGCTATAAATCTAGTGCACTTTAGATTGTTTATTATTTTTGTTTCGGTAGTTTCAACTATTTCATTAAATTCTTGATCTGAAGGATCTCCATCATATACTGAACCTGACCAATCAATATCGTTTAAGTTAGAAATCCTCAATTTAAAAAGCTTTGTGTTTTGTAAAAAAACGAATAGATTATCGTTGTCTTTTACTGAGAGTAAAAAGTCCTTTGAATTCGATTTAGACACAAAAACAGAGAAATCGTCATGATCCATTATATAGGTTACTTCGTGATCGAAGTGTAGTCCAGCATCATTATTATAGGTTTTAAAAGAAGTTAGCAATACAATTATTGAAATCAAAAAGATCTTTTTCATTTTTGGTATTTTGTTATTTAGTTTTTAATGTTGAATCCGATAGCGAAGATTTGCAATCCGTGCCCGCAAAGATTGCTATTTTTTCCTTTCATAAATGTATAAAAAAAGCTACATGATTTTGTAGCTTTTTTTACTGTGAAGATTTGTATTGTGTTTCACTGTTGCGGGCACTTATTGTAAATCTGCGCGATCGAACGCGAAGATGTATCTGTAACTTTGGGATTTATGACTTTTCGGTTGTATACAATCGTGTGTATACGATCACTTAAAAGTTTAGTATTACTTGTAGTTTGGTTTCGAAAAAAAACAGAAAATAATGGAAATATAACATAAAGAAAAGTTTACAGAGTTTTATTGTTTTGGTGTTGACATGGCTTGCGTTCACGAGCGGGAAGGTCGCACCAGTAGGGAAATAGTAACTCACTAATCTAGAAAATTTTATTCAATCTATTTATTTTGATTGATGATTTAGATTCAATTTTTTTTTTGTCAACAATATTTCCATTATTATCAATTTTAAAGCAAAAATCAATATACGTAGTGCCTACGGTGGAATACGAAAAACTATATAATTCAACCAGAAGAGTAATATATTTTGGTTTTTTTATAGCACATACTTTATTTGGAATTACATTTTTAAAATCTTTTATATCAATATCTTTAATAGAAAATTGATTTATTTTAAATGAAGCATTTTCATTTTTTTTAATCTTAGAAATTAGTTCATCGTTAATGGTTTCATTACGACATTCTTGTACTATTATATTTTCAGTCTTGATTATAATGTCAACCTCATTGTTATATAAATTTTCATGAATTATGTAAAGACTTATAGAGTCATTCAAAGGAATACGGCAAGATTCGAGATTTAATTGAATATAATTATGATCTTTATTTTGAGCAGTTACAAGACCAAAAGATATACAAATGAAGAGAATTATTACTTTCATAAATTACCTGTTGAGCTGTTTTTAAAACTAAAATCAGTTGATTTGTAAATAATTGTTGTACCAAAATCTCCTTTAAAATTTGCTACTGATTCAAATGTTGATTCTTCTAAAGTACTGGAATTTAACCAATTTTTAAATGCATTTTTTTGATGATCTGGATGTATAAACAACCATTTTTTCCAATTCTCATTAGAGCAGATGTCAGCACCTTGCCATCCAATTCCTTCATTAGAATAATCAGGACCAATATATTCATTATTTAAATATTGAATACTTTTTATGGTATATTCAATAGCTGTCTTCATTTTAACATTATCATTTCTGCCTTCGGCATTTTTATCAAAGTCAATTGCTTCATTTAAATCTATCTTCAAAAAATTTCGAAAGGCAGGATTTCCATAAGCACCATAATGAAATGTATGAGCATAAGTGTAGTCGCTCCATTTATTTCTCATTTTTATTAATGTATTATTTAAAGTCCAATTATTTCTATACTTTGCAACTTTTGAATTTATCAGTTGATGATGATGATTCATAATTATGTATGGAATACTTTTTATAACATCTAAAGAAAATCCTGATTCAGAATAAGCTAAACCTGCTATCCGCAAGAACACATCATTTTTAATTTTTATCGATTTAATATCATTATAAGTTTGAAATTCATCATTATTTTTATTTTTTTGTATAGATTTTCCTTTACATGTGTAAACATCTTCAATATTTCCTTCATTTTCAGGTTCATTTATTTTACCTTCAAAAGTCCCGTCTTCATTGTAAAAATGGCCGTTGACATTAAGAATTCTAGGAAAACACTCCCGAACAGGCGGGTCTTCTGGCTCACTATAAAAATGCCCAACATCACTTGTGATTGTGATAGATTTAGCATTAATAACAATGTTTTTACCTGTAAAAACGCTGCTATTTCCTCCAGTAGTTTCGATTATTTTTCCACCTACTGTTAATCTGTATGCCATAATTTAATTATTTTTTGTGTTTTTATTCCTATTATGATGGATTTTTGTTTTTGCCGGTCTTGTCTTTGCTATCTGCCGCTTTAAATTTTGTATATAGTAATAGTTATTTGTTATAAAATTGTGATAGATGCGTCTGGTTAATTAATGAAAGTCATTATAATTACCAATAAAGTAAAACCAAAAACTACTATTGAAAAAGTCACATAAAGCAAATAATTACTACAATAAGACATATTTTTATTGTTAGCGATTTTTTTTAAAATTAAATTTCTTTCGAATGGGAGTTCCCTAGCGGACACTTTTTATAGGGGGTACTTTTTCTGAAAAGATATATTATACACTATATTTGTTATTGAGCGTGAACGAAGTCGGGAGACTTCGCAAAGGATCGCGATGATGGAACATTTCGTAGAGCGAAGTATTTGTCATTTGATTAAAACTACTTTGTTTTTATAATTTTACCTTGCGAATTAATTTTAAGAGAGTTTAAAACCTTTTTTACTTTTGTTCTGAAATTAATATCAATAATAGTAATATCTAATTTTTCATTAATAACAAAAGATTGATAACTTTCATCTTCTGCCTCCAATTGATAACCAATATTTTGACTTGAAATTAATTTGTCATCTTTAATATTAATTAAAGTCTGAGAAATTGCATCGCCTGAATATTGAACAACATAGGTTTGAAAATTTAAATTACCATTATTTATTAAGTAGATTATTTCAGGTTGATACTGTGTAACTTCTAAAGCAATTTTAGCAACGTTTGGTAATTCAATTGAAGTGTATTTTGGATATATTTGGCTACAATTTTGAGAGCAATTTTTTAAATTTTCAAAGTCCAAAGGTAAACTCACACTTTTATTGTCAGCTACTTTTAATAGTTTTTTCTGTTTAAGTATACACTCATTTGGGGCATAAAATTCACCGTTCGGAGCATCTACTACTTTCCATCTTAGCTCTCTGTTATCTGTTATTATAATCTCTGCAGAACCATTTTTTGCATGAAAAAAACTGTTGAATTTTACTTTCAATTTTTTTTCGTTTTCTACTATTCCTCTTATATTAATAATTGCTTCATCAAAATCACAATCTAATTTGGCTCCATTATTATAGACTGCACAATATTTTGCATATATAGAATCATTTGAAAATTTGATAAAATCAATAGTAAATTGTTGAGATTTATCTTCTGACTGCCAAGTCCATTTACCTAGAATAGATTTTAGATCGTACTTATTTTGTTCCTTTTTAGCAACTGCAGAATTACTGTGTTCAACAGTAACTTTATTTTTTACAATTTCATCTTTATTATTTTTACAATTAAAAAAAACAATAAAAATTAAACTTATTAATACATTTTTATAATTCATAATTTAAACATTTAGTTACTCTATTATCTAATCCTTTTGAATAATCCCCGTTCGTGCCCGTAAAAATTTCATCATTTTTGTGTTGACATGGCTTGTGTTCACGAGCGGGACGCTCGGGCCAGCGGGGAATCTAAAAATTATGGCTAGGCATAATACAATATCCGTAAATTTCCATTCCTTTATTTTTTCGGTAATAATCTAATGATTCAACAATATTTCCAAAATACTCTTCTCGCGTAAAAACATCTATCCAATAAACTGTAGCAAAACTGATAAAATATGCTCCCGCCTTGTCATTAAATTTATATTTTCTGCTCATGTTTATATTTTGAGCTAATGTAAGAAAATACTTTTATTCTAAACAACGACGCTTTATGAATACTTCCTTATGCGAGAGCTAGCGTCCCCTCGTGCGCGCAAAGTATCATTTTTTTAGTATTGACATGGCTTGTGTTCACGAGCGGTACGCTCGCGCTAGCAGAGGGATTTTTTTTATAAAAGTAAATGCCCTTAATTGAATGATTTTACGGAAAACCATAAAAGGCAAAATAAATTTATATATGATACCAACATTCATTTGAATGCAAAAATTCAGAAGACTATGAATACAGAACAAAGGATAATTTCGGTTATTATTGAAAAAACTGCGACAGGTTTTTCAGCTTATGCAAAAGAAATTGATGGATTGGCTACATTTGGGAATAATATATCCGAGATAAAAGCAAATTTTAATGAAGTTCTTAAATATCATGTAGAATATCTGCAAGAGTAAGGAGAAAAGGTAAAAATTACTGATTTTAATATTAGTTATCAAATAGATCTGGAGCAGGTTTTTGATTATTTTAGTGTCATCAATAAGTCTGCTTTTGCAGAACATTATGCAGAAATAAATCAAAGTTTATTCCGCCAATATACTAAAGGATTAGCCACTCTATCCAGCGATAAAATGCTGCAGATTTCTAAAGGTTTACACAAACTGGCAGATGAATTAATTGATCTTACTTTGGTCTGAATCATTAAAAGGGTAATTTATAGTACAAGAAACTATAATTCTCTTATGAAACCAAAACCTTTAGCCCTGATAGAAGCGACATCCTTTTTAGGCAAACGAAAATATCTCATTCAAACGAAAATATTCTGCCTAAAAAGATATAGCGGATAGCAGGAAACAGCTCCTGAAAAACATTAAAATTGCTCTCAAAATTACCCGTAAAAAACTCAAAAGGTTAATGATAGAATTTTAAACAAAAATTTCGTAATTTTGCAGTCCAATAAAAAGGAATTAGAAAATGTTAGATAGACTTCAAATAGTAAAACAACGTTTCGACGAGATTTCGGACTTAATTATCCAGCCGGATGTTATTTCTGATCAGAAACGTTATGTGCAATTGAATCAAGAGTACAAAAACTTGAAAGCATTGGCTGAAAAGCGTGATGAATATGTGCTTTTGATGGCTAATATAGATGAGGCAAACGAAATTATTGCGGATGGAAGTGATGCAGATATGACCGAAATGGCCAA
>Ga0247815_10000319_pt1 | contig 38645 bp, 40 predicted proteins | sample UWRJL194509B1_FD_181014 | JGI IMG/M metagenome (GOLD analysis project Ga0247815, IMG submission 181014) | Plant litter microbial communities from Arlington Agricultural Research Station in Wisconsin, United States - UWRJ-L194-509B-1 | ecosystem: Environmental > Terrestrial > Plant litter >...
TATGAATCCTGACCAACCAGCACCAATTCAACCCGAACAAGACTATAGTCAGCCTGTTGCTTACGATGCACAAGGTCGTCCTCTGTACGCGCACCCTCCACAGCAACCAGCGCCAGCACCGCAACCAGTACCTCAAGAAGAATCTCGAACGCTGACACAGACAGCTGCGCACCAGGTTGTGCATGTCGCACGTGCGATGGAGCCAATCAAGCAAGAACTAAGTGAAGAAACAAAAAAGCGACACGAACGTTCAGCGCGTCTATATCCGATGCTCAATCTTAGCGACAACGAATATGTCATTAGTGCTGTTCGGCGCCACCCGATTGGTCTGATTATCCCGATCGCAGTAGGAGTTCTTTTGATTGCTGCAGCTTTAACTATTCTTTCGAGTTACCCAGCAATTGTTGAAGCGCTTGATATTCGCGGTCAATTAGCAGAAGTATCAGTGATGACAGCTCCAATCTTGCTCTTCTGTCTTTTGATTGGTCTTGGGCTATTTGTTGTCTACTACGTGTATGTAAATAATAAGTTCTTCTTAACAAACGAAAGTGTAATTCAAGAAATTCAAGTCAGTCTTTTTTCTCGTCACGAACAAACAGTGAGCCTTGCGAATATTGAAGACGCAAGCTTTTACCAGCAAGGTATTCTGCAGCAAATTATTAACTACGGTTCAATTCGCCTAAGTACACAAGGTGACGAAACGACGTACCACTTTACCTATGTTGCAAATCCAAAACGACACATTGCGACGCTCAATAATGCTGTTGAAGCATTCAAAAATGGCCGGCCAGTAGAAGATTAGTTTTTAGTTGCTACGGTTTGATTTAACGTAGTCATCTTCGTTTTCAAGTATTGTGCGAAGCGTATAGTTTTTGCATCGATCACCGTCACAATTGTATGGTTCGTAGCGGTAGTTACTATTTGCTTCACCAATTTTTACACCAAACGGATCTTCAAAGAGTGTAGGGTCAACTGAAGGAAGTGTTGCTGTATCGATTGTTCGAGGGTAAAACTTGTTTGCTTTAAAGTACACTTCTTCGATGCTGTAATACATTGCATTGATTGAAGTTTTTCTTAGTTCATCACGCTGTGCAACTTCAAGATTGTTTTTTTGTATAAAGAATAGCACGCTTGCTGACCCGAGAAGGACGATGATAAACAAGAGTTCGATAATTGTGAAGCCATTTGATGTGCGTGTACGTGTAGTTTTCATTACTTATGATTATAACCCAGTTTATAGCAAATTAAGATTACGCCGAGTATAATAAGGGGTGAATAAAGAGAGGGAATCTATATGCCGAAGAAATCAGATAAGAATACTGAGCTGCCTGAAAAACCTACTGCTAGTGAGGGAAAATTAAAGGCACTTGGACTTGCACAAGAACAAATTAATAAGCAATTTGGTGATGGCGCAATCCGTCGCCTTGGTGATACTAAAACTGTAGACGTAGAACTTGTCAGCAGTGGGGCTTTGTCACTTGACCTTGCGCTTGGTGGTGGATATCCAAAAGGACGTATCCTTGAAATCTATGGTCCAGAAAGCTCTGGTAAGACAACGCTGACACTTCACGCAATTGCTGAAATCCAACGTCAGGGTGGAACTGCTGCATTTATCGATGCAGAGCACGCTCTTGACCCATCTTATGCGCGTAAGCTTGGTGTCGATACTGACAACCTTCTTGTCTCACAGCCAGACAACGGTGAGCAAGCACTTGAAATTGCTGAAACACTTGTTCGTTCAAACGCTGTTGACCTTGTCGTTGTCGACTCCGTGGCTGCACTTGTTCCACAAGCTGAAATTGAAGGTGAAATGGGTGATAGTCACATGGGTCTTCAGGCTCGTTTGATGAGCCAAGCACTTCGTAAGCTTACCGGTATCATCAACAAGAGCCACACAACGGTTATCTTTATCAACCAGATTCGTATGAAAATTGGTGTTATGTTCGGAAACCCAGAAACTACCACTGGTGGTAATGCGTTGAAGTTCTACGCATCTGTTCGTCTTGACATTCGTCGTACTGGCCAGATTAAGAACGGTGAAGAGATCATTGGTAACCGCACAAAGGTGAAGGTAGTAAAGAATAAGATTGCTCCTCCTTTCCGTGTTGCTGAATTCGATATCATGTACAACGAAGGTATCTCAAAGACTGGTGACGTACTTGACCTTGCAGTCCTACACAACATTGTTGGCAAGAGCGGTGCGTGGTTTGACTATGCAGATGCAAAGATTGGTCAAGGCCGTGAGGCAAGTAAGGCGTATCTTGCAAAGAACCCTGAGGTTCTTGCTGAAATCGAAGCAAAGGTGCGCGCTAAGGTGGCTGAAGAAGCAGCTGCATAGCATTGCAAAGTGAAGATACTTAGCGGAGTTGACCAGCCTGAAAGCTTGTTACTAAAAATTACTTCTATCACAGCGCAAAAGCGCGACAAAGATCGCGTCAATGTTTCTGTTAATGGAAAGTACCGACTAAGTCTTGATGTATTCCAACTTGTCGACCTAGGAATTAAGGTCGGCAAGGAATACACCGATGAAGAACTAACTGCACTTGAAGAAGAAAGCCAGTTTGGCAAACTTTACATGCGCGCATTAGAATATTGTCTCATGCGTCCGCATAGCCAACGTGAGTTGCGCGATTATTTATATCGGAAGACTCGCGATACACGCACAAAAACAGGTGAAATACGAAAAGGCGTTTCGGTTGCTTTGACCGAGCGCGTTTTTAATAGGCTGCAAGAAAAGGGCTATATCGACGACGAAAAGTTCGCGGCTTATTGGATTGAAAATCGAAATCTTCGAAAAGGGGCAAGCAAGCGGAAACTTTCAGCTGAGCTTGGCGTGAAAGGTGTCGATCGAACGATCATAGAGCGCTTGCTCCATGAAACAGAACGTGACGATATGACCGAGATACAAAAAGTTATCGAGAAAAAACGCCCTCGTTATGACGATGATCAAAAGTTCATGTCATACCTCGCAAGACAAGGATTTAGTTACGACGATATTAAAGCTGCACTTCAAAAAAATGACGAAGAAGAAAGCATCTAAACTTTAGACGTCTGATTGTTCAGGTTGTGGCGATGGTTGACGAAAAGGATTAACATATTCATGTCGCGTTGCTTCCATCGCTGGCTTTAAGGCAAGTTTCTTGGCTGTACTTTTGACGATAATGGCATTGTCGTTTATCTCTGTAATTTGAGAACGATGGACGAGGAGTCCAGTATCTGTAAGCCCACGAAAGATTCCGTGCTTCACATTCAATTGTTGAATGACGAACCCACCACTTTCGACGGTGTAATTATCTACTTTTCCTAGCTTTTTGTTATGTTCATCGATAACGTTCATCCCAATTAACTTGAAGCCAAGCTCATGCAGCTCTTTGATTTTGATAACGTCATCGAGTGCGAGCAGTTCATCGCTGCTGTCGATAATCATTCCAACGCTGCTCATTTCACGGATATCATCAACTCGAAGGAATGAAGGGCTTTCTGTTAAAAGTGGTCCTTCAAGTTCAAATGCGACAATCTTTAAATTCGAAGGATCGATAAGTGGAGTACCTGTTTGCGCCAAACGAGTTCCTGTTTGAAGGCTCATAACTGGCGTTTCGTTGAGTCGTGATCCAAGCACTAGCATATTCTTAGTATACCTTACTCGGCGTATTACTCAGAGAAGGGATTAATGCGTCCTGCGGGTTGGATGAGCACTGGAGCTGTTTCGTCGCTTGTGTGAAGGGATTTGATTCTTTCGAGTGTCGCCTGGTCGATTGAGCCAGCGTTAATAGGTGAGGTATATGATGTGTCTGTTGAAGATTCACCAAGAAGATTCGTGAAAGTATATACCGCAAACCCGAGGCCAGCTGCAACGAATACGATGAAGATCGTTAAGTGATATCGCTTGAAAATTCTTGCGATTGGCTTGAATGAGAGTGAAAGGCTAACGTTTTTCATATTATTTTGTCGATACCATAATTGTTATTTTCTGAACTGTGACATTATCATCAGATGCGCTGGTTGGTCGGCCTATATTAATGCCTGAAATTTGCATCTTTGGAAGGTTTCCTTCAATTGCATCGATGAATTTCAGAAGACTAAGGTATGACACGGGACTTTGGAGGGTAATAATTTGTGATGACCCTGTCGCTGGTGCACCGGCTGCAGGGGTGACGGATTCGATATTTGAAATTGAGACACCTGTCTCGCTGGCGTACTTTGAAATATCTTTTAGAACTTGGGTTTGGTAGGTTGCTGGTGTAGAGAATAGTTTCTCTGCTTTCGCGACAAGTACTTGCCCGTCAGCGAGTTGTTTCTTTAGTATGCTGAGCTGCTCGACTTGCTTTCCACTCGCGTTTGAGTCTGAAATGGTGTGAGTTACTTCAAGTGAGTACTCCTTAATAATCTGTAGTCCTGAGTAAAAACCTACAGCTGCGCCAATTGTAATGATAACAAGCAGGAACGCGAGGATGTTTCGTATTGTAGTTGCAGTTAGTTTCTTTCCTGTTTTCATAGTGATGCCGCCTTTGTAACAACGAGAGTCATTGAAACACTTACTGGGTAGCCGGGGATTCCAGCTGAATCTGCGACAGAGTTAAAGTTTACATTTGAGAAGATTGGAGCACCTTGGAATTTCTCACGTAGTGTGACTGCGTCATTAGTGGTCTTTGCAAAGGCTTTAATTGTTACTGGGGTTCCAGCAAACGATGCTGTATCGAGTGTGATATTTTCAAGGACAGTTCCTGCTGGCATTTGTTGTCCAATGTTCATAAGTACTTTTGAGTACAATACTTCTTGGTCAAGAATATTTCTTGCTTCAGACAAGCTCGTTGCAAGGCCATCAACTTGTGCTTTGGTCGTGTTGTAGACGTCAGCTTTGTTGTCGTTTGCTTGAATAAGTTGTTCGGCACTAAGTTTTGTTTGTGTAAGCACGACATATGATCCCGCAAGAAGGAGTACAAGGAATCCAAAGGCGAGCAGAATCACGACAATGTAGCGTGCAAGCACGACATTCGCTCGAGCTGAGCGAATCTCTTTCTTTGCGTCATCTGGCATTAAATTAATCATTTCCACATATCTCCAGGTTCAATACTTGCAAGTCCAGCGACGGTGATATAACGAGGGCGGAACTGCTTTGGCGGTTCTTGTAATTTAGCGAAGTCGAGTTTCTGCCAAGGACTCGCGACACGTGCGGGCATAATCAGCGCATTCGTAAAGTATTCACCAATGCCTGGAAGGTTACTTCCACTTCCGACAATAAGGAGTTGTTCAAGTTTACGATCATTATTAATTCGTTCATCGTAGTAGCGCATGACTTTCTTGACCTCGGCGAGGATACGCTGAAGACTTGGTTCGAGGGCGGCTGTGAGCTTTTGTTGGCGTGCGCCGGCGTTGAGACCATTAAGTACCTTTAGCTGATGAGCGTTTTCGAGTTCAACGTTAAGTTTCTTGGCGATATCGAGTGTAAAAGTATTACCACCCACAGCAAGCCCACCGGTAACGCGAATCGTTCCCTTATCAAGGATAGCGATGTCGGTACTGGCCGGTCCGATATCGACGATGACAGTCGGAAGGTCGCCGCGTTCGGTCGCGGTAAGCACACGGCCTACCGAACAGATACTTGGTTCAATAAAGACCGGTTCAAGGCCAGCGGCGGTCACACTCGTGATGATGTTGTCGATAATGACCTTTGCAACGGCACTCATGAGAACGGTGATGTCTTTTTTGGTTCGTTCGATAATTTGATAATCGATGTAAAGATTGGCCGAAGGAATCGGAATATACTGGTCGGCCTCAAGAATCACTGCATCGTGGAGTGACTTCTCGGTTGCAGCCGGAAGGGTAAAGGTTCGCGAGTAACTACGTGCAGTCGGAACAGAGACGGCGACACGATTACCCGGGACATCACCGATGATCTTTTCTTTCATCAAAAGTTGGATGTTATCTGTAAGATATGTGCTGTTGGCATTCTCCATTGCTGCTTTTACCTTGAGAGGCTCAAGGTCAATCGAGCCGTAGCCGTGTACGAGCCATTTTTTCGGATCAGCAGACATGACTTTAATGCCAGTGTTACTGATGTCGAGTCCGATTATTGGTTTGTCTTTATAGAATAATTTTGCCATGATGCCCACGTGGAAATACTATCTCGTATTATAGCATGAGCATAATGCTTGAGAGAACGGCTATTTAACGTTTTGTGAAAGCTGCGCAATAGGGGTCATGACGCTGGCAGCGATAAGTCCCACCATGCCACCCATGACAACAATCATGACAGGCTCGATAATTGAACTAATTCCTTCGATTGCGAGGTCAACTTCTTCTTCGTAGAAGTCAGCAACTTTGACAAGGACTGTGTCTGTTTGACCAGTTTCTTCACCAACGGCGAGCATTTGGCTGACAATAGAGGGGAAAAGTTCGTTTGCTTCAATGACTGACGAGAGTGATTTACCGTTTTTGACTTCAATTGCGGCTTGTTGAATGGCTTCTTGGAAGAGGATATTACCAACAGCACGAGAAGTGACATCGAGACATTCAAGAACGGCAACACCGGCACCCATGAGGGCAGAGAAGGTGCGGGCGAAGCGAGCAACTGCACTTTTTCGTACAATTCCTTTTACACCAGGGATCTTTAAGAGGAGTTGGTCGAGTTGGCGACGTCCTCTCGGGGTTCTAATGTAGCGGATAAGCACATAGACTCCCGCTGCAAATGCCGGGAAGATAATATACCAGAACGTCGTAATAATATGACTGAGCCCGAGCATGAATAGCGTAATTCCTGGAAGCTTTGCGTCCGGTCCACCGAGGTCGGTGAGGATAGTCCCAATTTGTGGAATCACAAAGAGCATCAATCCAAAGAAGGCGAGGACGGTAATAACGATAAGGACGGTCGGGTAGGCCATCGCACTTTTAATTTTCTTTCGAATTGCGGCGCTTTTTTCTTGTTGGTAAGCAAGGCGTTTCAAGATATCATCCAAGATTCCTGCTGCTTCACCGGCTCGTACCATGTTGACGTAAATATCGTTGAAAACCATCGGGAATTTTGCGAGTGAATTCGCAAGTGAATTACCGCCTTCGACATCCCTGATGATGAGGCCAAGCGTCTTTTTGAGGACTGGATCTTCAGCGTGCTTCTCGAGAGATGTAAGTGAACGAAGTAGTGGCACGCCTGCACCAACCATGGCACTCAGTTGACGGGTGAAGGTTACTAGCTGGTCGGTCTTTACCTTATTTGATTGGAAAAGATTGTTAAAGTCGATACCACCGAAGCCTTTTTTGTCGGCAATTTCTTTAATACTGACGGGACGAAGGTTTTGTTTGGTGAGCGCAGCAATCACACTGGCCCGATCCGGAAGTTCGGTTGTACCGTTAACGGGTTTCTGTTGAAGGTCGACGGCGACGTAGGCAAATTTTGGCATGATTAGTCCCTACTCACTCGAAGGACTTCTTCGATAGTGGTTTCACCGCGAAGCGCCTTGATTAATCCGTCAATTTGCATTGTCATCATACCTTCGGCGACAGCTTGGGCCTGAATTTGGTCACTACTTGAACGGGTCATAATCAGGTTCTTGATGTCAGGGCTGTTTGTGAGCACCTCATAGATACCAAGTCGGCCTTTGTAGCCTTCTTGTGCATCGTCATCGTTAAAGTCTTTGTTAGCGCGCCAGAGCTGCTTGAAGCCTGTCTCTGTTGTACTAAGTGGAGTATCGCCACCAAGGCCTTCAGAAGCAGCTTTCTTTTCAAGTTCGTGAATCACACTAAAATCTTGTCCTGGACGAAGCCCAAACAGTCGAATAATTTGCTGCTGTTCTTCTGGTGAAGGAACGAAGCTTTGGCGTGAGGCTTTATGAAGTCGACGAACAAGGCGTTGTCCAACAATTGCGCGGATTGTGCTGGCAACGAGGAATGGCTCGATCTCCATATCAAGAAGACGCGGAAGGGTAGTTGCGGCGTTATTTGTGTGTAGCGTACTAAAGACCATGTGTCCTGTAAGTGCAGCTTGAATCGCAAGGTTGGCGGTTTCACCGTCACGGACCTCACCGATCATGATGATGTTTGGATCTTGACGGAGTAGTGCTCGCAGTCCGGTCGAGAAGGTCATACCGGCTTTTTGGTTGGTCTGTGTCTGGTTTACGCCAGGAATCTTATATTCAACTGGGTCTTCAATCGTCGAAATGTTCACATCTGGGTGGTTAAGGATAGAGAGGATACTAAAGAGGCTGGTTGACTTACCTGAACCGGTTGGCCCGGTCATAAGAACGATACCGTTTGGTTCAATCATCTGGTGATTAAGATCTTGGAGTGCTTTGCCCCAATACCCAAGAGATTCAAGACTCACGGCCTCATTCGATTCATCGAGGATACGCATGACAACTTTTTCGCCATCGGCAATCGGCAATGAGCTGACACGGAGTGCGTACTGTTTACCAGCAACTTTAATCTTGAAACGGCCATCTTGTGGGACACGGCGTTCGTCGATCTTGAGGTTTGCGAGGATTTTAATACGGCTAATGAGTGCTCCAAGCACGTTTCGAGGTAGGCGGTTCACTTCTTTGAGGATTCCGTCGACGCGGTAACGAATCTGGACGAATTCTTCACGAGGTTCAATGTGAACATCGGAGGCATGAGAGCGAATGGCAAACTCAAGAAGAAGGTTTACTGTCTGGGCGATCGGTGAATCTTCGGCGATGTCTTGTTCGCTAATGATTTGCGTTTCAGATTTGTCTTCACGCTGAACGTCGATGACTTCGTTGAGCTCTTTGTTGACGTCACCGCGATACGATTCGAGGGATGAAAGGATATTCTCGCGTGTTGCGATGTGAATACGAGAGTTAAGGCCAATTTCTTTTTGGAGGAAGTTGACGGCTTGGACGTCATCAGGGTCTTCCATGGCAAGATGACGAACGCCGTCTGGGTCTACCTGGAAAAGGATCGCGTTGTATTGACGCGCGATACGTTCAGGAATAAGTTGCAGCGCTTCGGCTGGAATATTTTGTGGGTCTAGTTCGACGTAAGGGATACTGGCGTATTCAGCGAATGCCTTCGTAAGAGTTTTGTCGTCGGTGATGCGCTGATCGATAACTGTATCTTGTAAAGTGCGTTTTGAACGAGTCGCCTCTTCTTTCAGGGACGTGATTTGCTCAGGAGTTGCAAGACTTGCCCGCCCAAGCAACGTTTCCAGGATACTATCGGAAATGCGCATAATGCTTACGCTCAATTGTAATCTAGTAACGGCAAAAGTACTAGTGGATTAGGTGGTATAATACGTCAGATGAGTGATGCAAAAATAATAGAGGTCAAGAGCGAGCAAGAAACCCGCACACTTGGTGAAAAACTAGGAAGTCTTTTAAAGGGCGGTGAAGTTATCGAGCTAGTGGGTGATGTCGGTGCTGGTAAAACGACTTTTGTGAAAGGATTGGCACGCGGACTTTCGATTGATGAGGACGTGCAGAGCCCGAGTTTTACGATTAGTCGTGTTTACGACGCTCGCGATGATCTGCAACTTGCGCACTATGACTTTTATCGCTTAAGTGATGCTGGGATTATGGCTGATGAACTGACTGAAACAACTCAAGATCCTTTAACTGTCACGGTGATTGAATGGGCAGATATTGTCGAGGGAGTTTTGCCTGAGAATCGTCTAAGAATTGTTTTTGCAGCACCAACCGAAACAGCGCGAACCCTGACCGTTGATGGCAACGAAAATATATTGGAGCAACTATGATTTTATTACTTGATACCTCAACCCCTGTTTGTAAATTAAGCCTCGTTGATGGCGATTTACGTTTTAACGATGAATGGGAATCTGGACGAACACTTGCAAAAGGATTACTTGGATACTTACAGGCTCACCTCGAGCGAAATGGCAAGACTTGGAAAGATATTTCAGGAATCGTCGCATATAAAGGTCCAGGCAGTTTTACGGGACTTCGTATTGGCTTAACGGTTCTTAATACTTTTGCTGATAGCGAATCAGTTCCGATTGTCGGAACGACAGGTGATGACTGGCAGGCTGTTGGTCTTGCAAGGCTCGAGGCGGGTGAGAACGATGAACTTGTGATGCCCGAATATGGTGCCGAAGCGCATATTACGACACCACGCAAATAAGCTTGCTTTCAGTACTTCTGGAGGTCTACAATAGAAAGTAGTCCAACACATTCTGAGAGGGACTCCGAACAACTTTTTGAAAATTTTCAGTGCGACTTTTATTACAGTTCCAGCTAAGATGAACACTTAGCGAGTCGTTACTGAGGGAGGAAACAATATGGTAGAAGGAATTATCGCCGCTGCAATCGGGATTCTTGCTGGTGTGGGCGGAACAACCGTCTATACACGTACGCGAGTTGCTGGTGGAAAGCACAAAGCAGATCAACTTATTGCCGATGCAAAACTAAAAGCGAGTAATGTCGTTTTAAAAGCAAAAGACGAAGCAGTGAAATTCGTCGAAGATGCAAAAAAAGAAGAATCAGACCGTCGAAAAGGATGGGATCGCACCGAAAGTCGTTTGGCTGAACGCGAGACATCACTTGATCGTAAACTTGATGAGCTTGATAAGCGTGGTGAAAATCTACGCGCACAAGAAGATGATGTCGAAGGATTGAAGAACGAAATTCGTGATATCCGTACTCGTCAGCAAGAAAAACTTGAGAAGATCGCAGGTCTCAAGAAAAAAGAAGCTGCCGAGAAACTACTTGAAATGACTGAGCGTGATATCAAGCAAGATCTTGTTGGGCTTGTGTCGAAACTACAAAACGAAGCAAAAGATAACGCTGAAGAAAAAGCTCAGCTTATTCTTGTGACTGCGATGGAACGCATGAGTAGCGAAGTGACAGCAGAACGAACAGTGACTGCAATTAAACTTCTTGATGACGAAATGAAGGGCCGAATTATCGGTAAAGAAGGGCGTAATATTCAGGCACTGCAACGGGCAACTGGTGTTGATATTCTTGTCGACGATACCCCTGGAATGATTATTCTTTCAAGTTTCGATCCACTGCGTCGCCAAGTTGCGCGTATGGCACTCGAGATGTTGATGAAAGATGGACGTATCCACCCCGGGCGCATTGAAGAAGTCGTCGCAAAAGCGGAAAAAGAAATTAATAAAGAAGTGATTCGTGCTGGTGAAGACGCCGCCAAAGAAGTCGGTGTCGTTGGTATTCCACCAGAGATGATTCAACTACTTGGTGAACTGAAGTTCCGTACAAGTTATGGACAGAACGTCTTGATGCACAGTACCGAAATGGCACATATGGCTGGGCTTATTGCCGCAGAAATTGGTGCAGATGTTCGCACGACAAAGATCGCAACACTCCTCCATGATGTTGGTAAGGCGGTGACACATAAGGTTGAAGGCAAGCATCACCATATTGGTGCAGAACTTGCACGTAAGTACGGCATGAGCGACGCGATTGTTCATGCGATCGAAGCGCACCACGATGATATCGAAGCGACAACACCTGAAGCATTAGTTGTGCGTGTTTGTGACGCATTGTCTGCTGCTCGCCCTGGTGCACGTAATATTAGCGCCGAGAATTTCGCTGAACGTATGCGTGACCTTGAAAACATTGCCAATAGCTTTAAGGGAATTCAGAAATCATATGCGATTAGCGCTGGACGTGAGGTCCGCGTGATTGTAACGCCTGAAGCGATTGATGATCTTTCTGCAATTAAACTCGCACGTGATATCGCGAATAAAATCGAAAGTACGATGCAATATCCGGGGACTATTAAGATTAATGTGATCCGTGAGACGCGAGCGATTGAATACGCTAAGTAGTTTTGTCATTACTTATCCACCTTTTTAGACGCTTACAGTGTATGCCCTTGTCAATAACGCTCGCATGCACCATAGTCAATGATAGATATGACGCTTAAGCATATTCCAATTGATTCTGTTCCGGCTTTTCGGTCTCGTCAACGAGAACTTTTTGGGCGTGAAGAACGAGGTTTCACGATTGTTGAGCTCTTGATTGTCATTGTCGTGATTGCAATCCTTGCGTCGATCATCTTTCTTGGTTATCGAGGTGTTCAAAATAGGGCCGTAGATGTATCTATTAAGTCTGACCTTCAGGGTGGTGCGACCGAGCTCGAACGTGTAAGCGTCAATAAGCAAGAGTATCCGCTAACCGGTGCTGAGCTGAACAATGGTTCTGGATTTGTCACGAGTAAAGACGTGAACCTAACGTATAAGCGTAGACTTGCGAGCTACTGTCTAGAAGGTTCGTCAGATCGTGCTGGATCGGCCATATTCCATATTGATAGTGCAGACCCAAACAAAATTTTGGATGGTCCTTGTGTTCTTGTTGTCTCGACACTTGCAGGGTCGGGAACATCGGGATATGCAAACGGTTTCCGCACATCCGCGCAGTTTAAAGGACCACACGGTTTGGCAATAGGTTCCGATAATACAATCTATATTGCTGATCACGAAGATCACCGTATACGCGTCATTTCACCGTCTGGCGTAGTGTCAACGCTTGCTGGGACAGGTGTGGCGGGATATTCAGACGGACCTGGTGCAACGGCAAAGTTTAGAAATCCAATGGGTATTGCTGTCGACAAAGGAGGAAATGTCTATGTCGCCGACGAAGCAAATCACCGTATTCGCAAGATCACGCCTGGCGGCATGGTGAGTACGTTTGCGGGATCGACGGCTGGTTTTGCGGACGGAACAGGTGCTGCTGCGCAGTTTAACTATCCAAGAGGAATTGTAGTGACCGATAATGGAACGCTCTATGTATCCGACTTTAATAATGATCGTATTCGTATTGTGTCACCTTCAGGTGTTGTATCAACGCTTGCTGGATCATCAGTCGAAGGCTCCCTGGATGGCATGGGTAGTGACGCTCAGTTTAATGGCCCGTGGGGACTCAGTATGGGTCCAACCGGTGATCTTTTTGTAGCTGACTCGATTAATGCGCGCATTCGACGTGTGACGCTAGCCGGCAATGTGACGACGTATGCGGGAACAGTATATGGTTTCGAAGATGGGCCTGTAAGCACTGCACGTTTTTCTACGATACACGACGTTGCAGTTGCCATCGACGGCACGGTATATGTTGCTGATACTCTGAACCACAGGATTAGGAAGATCTCAACCGCTGGAATAGTGAGTACCTACGCAGGAACAGACTTTGTAGGCTTAATTGATGGTGATCTAGCGGCCGCAAGTTTCGGTGAGACGCATGGGTTGGCGGTTGATAAGTACGGCGGCTTGTATGTGGGTGAACTATATAACTATGTGGTGCGAAAGATTGAGTAGACTTTATAAAGCCTAAGGGATATGTGCCGAGCTTTGAATTTTAGCTCACCAAATAAAATAGACTACACAAGGTAGTCTTTTTTATTTGGTCGGGGTGAAAGGACTCAAACCTTCGACCTCTCGGTCCCAAACCGAGCGCGCTATCAACTGCGCCACACCCCGATGGTGTTTACTCGGGTGATTATACGCTATTTCGAATGGTATTTCTAGTCCTACACCCCAGGCGATAATGTTGCCTAGAACCATATGTGTCGGGTATGATGGGAGAGAACTATTTATATGAATAAAGTCTTATCTAACATTTTCGGTTTCTTCCAGTCTCGACCACGAACGGATTACGTCTTTGTTGCGATTGCGTTAATAATCTTTGCGGGTGTGACACTCTGGAATATTTCAGGTGCATCAATTTGGTTTGATGAGGCGTTTAGCGCGTATATTATTCAGTTTAACTTCCTCGATATTGCTCGGTATACTGCAACAGATGTGCACCCGCCGTTTTACTACTGGGTCTTAAAGGCGTGGGCGGCCATCTTTGGCGAAACTGAACTAGGCTTACGATCAATGAGCGTATTCTTCGGCGCAGTCGCTGCTGTGTTTGGTTATCTTTTGGTCCGACGTAAGTTTGGGCGCCGCGCGGCACTTGTTGGACTCTTTATTCTTGTGATATCTCCATTATTTATTCGTTACAGCCAAGAAGCTCGCATGTATACACTTGCAGCGGCACTTGTTTTGGCTGCAACGTATGTCATGGCGCGTGCGATTGAGTCAAAGAGTCGAAAGACTTGGATTCTATATGGCATCCTTGTGTCGCTAGGAATGTGGACACATTACTTTACTGCGCTCGCATGGATTGCACACTGGGTGTGGCGATTTATTGTTATGCGAAAAACTGGCGTGCGCGGCAAAGCTCTTGCTAAGAAGTTCTTTGATAAGAATTGGTTGATTGCTTATATTGTCGCAGTTGCGCTGTACTTACCATGGCTTCCTGCAATGGCGATTCAATTGTTTGTTATTCAGTCAGGTGGATTTTGGATCAGGCAAGTTGGACTCGATTCAGTCTCTACTTACTTTGGAACATTAGTATATTTCCTTGAGCACGATCAAGTAACGGGTTGGTCATCACTCGGACTCCTTTCTATTGGTGCACTCACCGCCGTACTTGGGGTGAAGGTATATCGATCTGGTAATGCAGCATTTAAGCGAAACTATATGCTACTCTTTAGTCTTGCTGCTGTACCTCCTATTCTTCTGTATGCAGCGTCAATGCCCCCACTCACACCATCGTTTGTTGAGCGTTACCTACTGCCAACTGCGGTTGCGTCGGCTCTCTTTATGGGTGTGACACTCGTCTATGGAATGCAAAAGACAAAAATATGGAAGCAAGTTATTGTGTATGGACTCATCGCAACAATGCTTATTTATGGTCTCTCAAATATGTACCATTACGGCAATTATAATAAGAATTCAAAAACTGGCGTTGAAACAAAGCAAGTTGTGAAGCAGGCTATTGAAGCATCTGAACCGGGTGAACCGATTATTGTCGCAACTCCTTGGGTTTTCTACGAAGCAATTTTCTATAATTCTAAAGAACACCCTATTTACTTTATCGACGCACAGACAAGCTATGAGTTCGGATCACTCGACATGTTGAAATATAGCGATCAGCACAAGATCAAAGACCTCGACGCATTTACAAAAGAACATCCAGTCGTTTGGTATATCGGCTACTTTGATGGTGATGTTGTTCCTCCTGTGAAGAACTGGGTACAAATTAACACAACTTCAGCTACGAGTCATGTTGATGGCAAGACTGTCTACAAGGGTGCTGAGTACGCGATTCCTGCTAAGAAATAATTACTAAGCCGGGACAATTCGACGAACGAATGGGACTTTTACGAGCCCCCATGTGAGTATGACCGCAACAATACCGAGCAATGTGTTGATCCAGATATTACCAGTATCAATTGTGTAGAAGCTAATAATACAGAGCGCAACTCCGTGAAGAATATATGCCGTCAGCGAGTGTGTCCCGACTGGAATTAATAACCAGTTAAGCGTTTTACTGATTACGCGGCGGAGTTTATAGAAGATAAACAGGTAGCCTGCGAACCACAGGAATGCCATACCGGCGCGGAGTAAGCTGATTGAATCTTTTGCAAATAACGTATCGTTGACGTAGCTTGTAAGCCAGCCCATGTTTGGTGCATAGAATGTGAAGATAACTGAAGTAACGACGGTGACGATTGTCAGACCAACAGTTGTTGAGGCGATGGCAATTTGAGCAGATCGATTTCGTTTTCGCCACCAAGCAAGAATTGGCTCAAGGTAAAATCCTACGATGCTTGGGATGAAGAAAAGGAATTGCCACTGAAGGGCTTCGATTTTTGTTGCCCATCCGAGCAAGAGTAATGCCAAGCTGACTACCGCTACGACCCATGCGAGGTTTTTTCGTAGCAACCAAATTGCAACAGGGGACGCAGCGAGGAAGATCGCATATAGTGTTAAGAAATGCACCCAAACATAGGTATATTTCATCGTGATGAGCTGAAAAAGGAATGTGTCCCACTCTCCAACCGGCATCGGTGTACTTGGGAATCCACCTTGAAGGGGAATATTCCAGATAATCGCAACATATGCGACAGAAGCTATGAGTGACCATATGTATAAGAGACCAGCTCGGCGTAGTAGCTTACCGGCAACTTCCTTGAAAGGCAGGTGTCGGTTTTTGTATCCTCTGACATATCCAACAAGAAGTCCAGAAATTGCAACAAATCCCTCAGCGGCCGTCACCCATAAAAGCCCTTTTCCCGTCAGTAGTCCGAATAGGCTTGGGAAGCGAGAAAGATGATCGATAATAATAACGACAATGAAAAAGCCCCGAAGGTGGTCGAGGGTTTCAAGACGGTTCTGGACTTTTACTTCTGTTTTTGACACTTCGTCTATTATACAAGTTTTTCTGACAGTCGCCTGAAGGCCGTATAATAAAAAGGATGAAATTAAGATATGTAGTTGCAGTGAGCGGTGGTGTCGACTCTGTTGTACTTCTTGATATGCTTTCTAAAAATTCAACTCACGAAATTGTCGTTGCTCATTTTGATCACGGGATTCGCGAAGATTCAGCTGAAGATGCGGCGTTTGTCAGTGAGTTGGCTGAGGCATATGGGCATGCGTTTGAAACACTGCGCGAAGAACTGGGGGCGAATGTCAGCGAAGAAAAGGCGAGGGATCGTCGTTATTTATTTCTTCGTTCTATCGCCAAAAAATATGACGGACAAATTGTCACCGCACACCACGCCGATGATATCGTAGAGACAATTGCAATTAACTTTACGCGTGGAACTGGCTGGAGGGGGCTTGCGGTCCTGGATTCTGATATTCATCGTCCTCTTCTTCATCTTTCGAAATCCGACATTCTCAAATACGCAGCAGATTATAATCTAAGTTGGCGTGAGGATAGTACGAATGCGAGTGATGCGTATCTTCGAAATCGACTTCGTCGTAAGGCAATACATTTAGACCCAGATATGAAACGGGAACTATTAGCGCTACGTAGTCAGCAGGTTGAAAGCAAGCGACTTATAAAAGAGGCGGTTACGGAACTCATCGGTGAAGGCCCTGAATATAGCCGATATTTCTTTACGCATGCACCGGCTAAGGTAGCGATTGAATGCCTTCGGGCTGTGACGCATGCACGATTAACACGTCCACAACTTGAAAGGGTACTTTTGGCAATCAAGACGGCTGCTCCAAAGAGTTCATACACAGCAGGATCAGGGATCACATTTGATTTCACTACTCGTAATTTTTCTCTGTCACTGCTAAAATAAGAGGAAGTGAACACTGCTACTTATATGCCGAAAGGATGATTTAACATGGCCATAAAGTCCCCTATTCCAAAGAAACCAAATAATATACTCCGACTCTCCCTATTTTGGGCGATTTTAGTGATTGGTGTCCTTGCAGCTATTGCAATTGTGACTCCTCACGAGAATCTTAAAGAAGTTGCGATTTCTAACGTGATTGAGCGCGCAAACAAGGGCGAGATCAAGAGTATTGTCGTTGAAGGTAACAACCTCACGATTACTCCAGAAGGTAGCGACGTCGCAACAGAGAAGTCTGTGAAAGACGGCGCAAGTAGCTTGACCGAACAAGGCCTAAAGCCTGACACAGGTACAGTTGTTACAAACAAATCTCCAAGTGAAACAGGAAGTATCCTTTGGAACTTGGCGATTATTCTCGTCCCTGTCATTCTTATTGCTGCATTCTTTATGTTTATGATGCGTCAGGCACAAGGCCAAAATAACCAAGCGATGGGCTTTGGTAAATCAAAAGCAAAACTCTACGGTGAAGACAAAACAAAGGTAGTATTTGAAGATATTGCTGGAAACGACGCCGCAAAACAAGACCTCGAAGAAGTTGTTGACTTCCTAAAGCACCCAAAGAAGTACGAATCACTTGGTGCAAAGATTCCAAAGGGAGTGCTGCTTGTTGGTAGTCCAGGTACTGGTAAGACCCTTCTTGCTCGTGCGGTTGCTGGTGAAGCGAATGTTCCATTCTTTAGTATCTCTGGTTCAGAGTTCGTAGAAATGTTCGTTGGTGTTGGTGCATCTCGTGTCCGTGACTTGTTTGCGAAAGCAAAAAAGAACGCGCCTGCGATTATCTTTATCGACGAAATTGACGCCGTTGGACGAAAGCGTGGATCAGGAATGGGTGGTGGACACGACGAACGTGAACAAACCCTCAATCAGATTCTTGTTGAGATGGACGGATTTGAAACTGGAACAAACGTCATTGTACTCGCGGCAACAAACCGTGCAGACGTGCTTGATGCAGCCCTTCTTCGTCCAGGTCGTTTTGACCGACGTACGAATATTATGCTTCCTGAGCGAAAAGACCGTGAAGCAATTTTGAAGGTTCACTTCAAGAATAAACCTGCGGATAGCACAGTAAATCTTGATAAGCTTGCTGCAAAAACAGCCGGTTCATCAGGTGCCGACCTTGCTAATATTGCGAACGAATCTGCAATTATTGCTGCTCGTCGTAACTCAAAGAAAATCAGTAACGCTGACCTTACCGAAGCATTTGAAAAAGTTGCAATCGGTCCAGAACGAAAAAGCAAAGTCATGAGTGACAAAGACAAAGCGATGACTGCATATCACGAAGCTGGTCACGCGTTGGTTGGTCACATACTTCCTGATAGCGATCCTGTTCACAAGGTTACAATTATTCCTCGCGGCGGAACCGGTGGAGTGACATGGTTCCTCCCACCTGAAGATACAACGTACACAAATGTTTACGAGTTTAAGGATATTCTTGCTCGCGCGCTAGGTGGACGTATCGCTGAACGCCTTATCTACGGTGCTGACGGCATCACGACAGGAGCTGGTTCGGATCTTCGCAAAGCAACTGAAATTGCTCGCGATATGGTAATTGAACAAGGAATGGGAACGAAACTTCGTGACCAAGTCTTCCACGAAGACAACGGTGGAATGGTATTTGACCGTATGACTCACGAACGTCCTTACAGCGATGATACTGCGAAAGAAATTGACATCGAAGTCGCACAACTTATCAAAGAAGCCGCTCATCGTGCCGAAGTTGTGTTGAAAGAAAACATGGAAAGTCTTAAGAAACTTGCTGACGCACTGCTTGTCGAAGAAACACTCGAAGAAGAGGGCGTTGTGAAACTTCTAAAAGGCGCAACTTTACCAAAGGAGGCTAAGCTTTACTAAAAGCTAGTCACAATAGTTGATGATCAACTTTCGAACAACGCTTTCAAAGCTAAATCAAAAACTGCCGCTATCTCGTGCGGCAGCTTTGTTAGCCGGTTCGTCATTGATTGCGAGTTTGCTTGGGCTTTTCCGCGAACGTATCTTTAACAGTTTGTATTATCTGACGTACCCAACCGGTGCCGACGCATACAGGGTTGCATTTACGATCCCGGACTTCATGTTTGTGATCTTGGTGTCAGGTGCGCTCAGCGTGAGTTTTATTCCTGTCTTTAATCAGCGTCTAGCGAGCGGGAATAAAAAATCTGCTTGGGAACTTTCAACCAGTATCATCAACTTGATGGCACTTGCGACGCTTGTTACAAGTGTGTTGATTATTATTTTTGCAGAACCTCTAGTGCATTACGTTGTCGGACCCGGACTCGATGAATCAAGCCGATCGCTTGCGGTTAGCATGATGCGCGTCATCGCGGTAAGTCCATTCTTGTTCGCGGTTGCAACGGTGATTACGAGCATGCAGCAAGCAGTAGGGCGATTTGCATTCTTTGCACTTGCGCCTGCACTGTATAACGTCGGTATTATTATTGGACTTCTGTTCTTCACGAATGGAATTAATATTTTTGGTTGGCAAGCATTTGAAGGTGGAATCATGGGAGTTGCACTCGGAGTTGTGCTTGGTGCCATGCTCCAGCTACTTGTGAGCACAATCGGACTATTTGGAATGGGCTTCAACTACCAGTTCAAAATCTACTGGAAGAACAAAGGATTCCGTCAAGTGCTTCGCCTTCTTCCGCCACGATCAATTGACCAAGGCATCGACTACGTAAATAGCATTGTTGAAACAAACCTTGCTTCACGTATGATTGCCGGAAGTGTGAACGCGTTCCAGCAAGTTTCGGCGCTTGTCTTCATGCCAGTGAATCTTATTGGAGTTGCGATTAGTACGGCTGCATTCCCACGAATGACTGAACGTATTGCCGAAGGTCGTCCGGACTTATTTAAAAAAGAACTCCAGCAGGTACTTCGTGTAATTGTATGGTTAGCATTGCCTGTCGCCATCGTTGCAGTCTTGGCGCGTGGATATGTGATTAACTTTATCGTTAATGGTGGTGATCCGTACATGGCGAGCATTCTTGGTATCCTCGGTATCTCAATTCTTTTCCGATCAATCTACTTCATTTCAGCACGTAGTTTTTATGCACAACAAGATACGAAAACTCCGCTTTATATTTCACTCTTCACGATCGCACTTAATATTACATTGGCAGTTTGGTTCACGTTTGGTTTGAATGCAGGTGTTCAAGGTCTAGCGTGGGCGGCCGTTATTGTATCGGCTCTGGAAGTTGCGATCCTGTTCTACTTGATGTCACGACGCATCAAAGGCCTGTTTGACGCACCGTTTATTCATGCAATCGGGCGCATGGTAAGTGCTGCTGGCTTCATGGCACTTATTACTTACGGAGCGGTTGTGCTCTTGCCACTTTCATCAACTGACCAACGTTTGTTTGACTCACTCCCTAAATTTGCATTAATCACATTCATTAGCTTTGTTGTATACTTTATATTCTGCTACTTCTTCAAGTTGCCAGAAGTGAAGCCAGTAATCGCGCGCATCCTAAAAATTCTATTTAAACGGCCGGAAGTAAAAAATGACTCAACAAATTCGTAATTTCTGTATTATCGCTCACATCGATCATGGTAAGTCGACGCTTGCTGATCGTATGCTTGAACTAACTGGTACGGTTCAAAAACGTGACATGAAATCGCAACTGCTTGATAGCATGGATCTTGAGCGCGAGAAGGGGATCACGATTAAACTCGCGCCCGTTCGCATGACCTACAAAGATCACGAACTAAATCTTATCGATACACCAGGTCACGTTGACTTTAGCTACGAAGTATCTCGAAGTTTGCAGGCCTGTGAAGGTGCAATTCTTGTTGTTGATGCAAGTCAGGGAATCCAGGCGCAGACTCTGGCAAATGTATATCTTGCACTTGCCGCGGACTTAAAGATTATCCCAGTCCTTAATAAGATCGATCTTCCAGCCGCCGATGTTCCTAGAGTGAGTGCTGAAATTATTAACTTACTTGGTTGCACCGAAGATGACATTATTAAGATCAGCGCAAAAACAGGTGAGGGCGTGACGGACGTACTTGATGCGGTTGTTGAGAAAGTTTCTCCACCACGAGGTATTGTTGATGCGCCGACTCGCGCTCTTATTTTCGATAGCTACTTTGATGACTACCGTGGAGTTATTCTGTATGTACGTGTCGTTGACGGTGAAATTAAAAAAGCTGACATCATTGATATGATGGCCACGGGTGCAAATGGTATTGCGCTTGAAGTTGGTTCACTGAATCCATCGATGAGTGCAAGCCCTGTACTTTCATCAGGAGAGATTGGATACATCGTGACGAACCTTCGCACAACTCGTGACGCCCGCGTCGGTGATACGGTCACGATTCGCCGTCGTCCTGCGACTGAAATTCTTCCCGGTTACAAACTCGTAAAGCCGTTCGTGTACGCCGGGTTCTTCCCCGTAAGTAACGACGATTACCAAGCACTAAAAGACGCTGTCGAGAAATTAAGTTTGAGTGACTCAGCACTTCAGTTCGAACCAGAGAATTCACCCGTCCTTGGATTCGGTGTTCGGATTGGATTCCTTGGTCTTCTTCATCTCGATATTATTCGCGAACGACTAGAGCGTGAATATGATCTTGATCTTGTGATTACAAACCCATCAACTGACTACCATGTGAAGTTAAATTCCGGTGAAGATCTTGATATTAAAAGCGCGAGCAATTTACCTGACGTAACGCGTATCAAGGAAATTCGCGAGCCATGGATTAAAGGTGAGATTATTGTTCCTGCGCAATTTATCGGCGCGGTCATTCAATTGATTATTCAAAAACGAGGGGTTCAGTCAAATCTTAGTTACATCGATGAGCGCGCTCTAATTAGTTTTGAAGCTCCACTCGCAAACTTACTTACGGACTTCTACGACCAATTAAAATCTGTCACAAGTGGATACGGCTCGTTTAATTACGAACTTGATGATTACCGAATCGAAGACCTCGTTCGAATTGATTTCTATGTTGCTGGAGCGATGGTTGATGCATTGAGTATTATGGCGCACCGTTCTGAATCTCAAAGTCTTGGGCGTGAAATTACAAAGAAATTAAAAGAAGTTATTCCTCGTCAAAACTTCCAAGTTGCATTACAAGCTGGAATCGGTGGAAAGTTTATCGCTCGCGAAGACCTCAGCGCGTATCGTAAAGACGTCACGACTGGACTCTATGGCGGTGACGTTTCTCGTAAAAAGAAAGTCCTCGCAAAACAAGCCAAAGGTAAAAAGCGTATGAAGCGATTTGGAAAAGTCGACATTCCTTCTGAAGCATTCATGGTCATGCTTAAGCGCGACTAGCATCTTTGCTATAATAATCTGAATATGGAACCATCACTCGAAAAACTCATTAAAGAGTACCAAACACCACCCGAAGTTGTTGAAGAGATTTATTCAATTCCAACAGTTGTTTTAACGGGTATTACAGGCGCTGGAAAAGATACAATTATTGGTGACATCCTTGAAGAGACTGATGAACTGGTTCGTGTGGTCACAAGTACGACTCGTGCAATGCGCGAGAACAATGGTGTCATTGAGACAGAAGGAAAAGAATATTATTTTCTGACACTCGATCAAGCTATTCAAAAAATCAATAACGGTGAGTATATCGAAGTTGCTCCTGTTCATGGGCAAGTAAATGGTTCGCTCGTTGCTGAATTCCGACGCATATCTGGTATTGGTAAGACGGCGCTGATGGATGTTAACTTTGAAGGCGTAGAAAAATATCTTACATTTGGTATGAAAGAACTGTCTGTTTACTTCGTTATGCCGCCTAGTTTTGAAATTTGGCTCGCTCGACTTATGAAGCGTCAAGGTGGAACCATCGGTGATCATGAAGAAATCCTTCGTCGTTTCCGTTCTGCACAAGTAGAGCTCGACAGAGCAGAAAACCATCCTCAATATATCCCGATTATTAATGACGTGAGTCGTGAGACAGCGCATAGAATTGTTGAGTATACGCGAACACACACAGGCCCAACTCCCGAAGAGCGTGCACATGCAATCGAAGGTATCCAAGAGCTGAATCGAGCGATCAGTAACTATATTGAGCAACTCGAAGGCGAACGATAGTTTCTAGCACTCATTGACATCGAGTGCTAATACACGTTAAAATAGTCTTATGACAGATCGCCAAAGGCAAATCCTAGCAGCAATCATCGAGCAACACGCCGAGATTGCAGCTCCTGTCGGAAGTGTTATGCTTGCGAAGCTTTTTGGTGTATCAAGTGCGACAATTCGCAGTGAGATGGTGCGTCTTGAAGAGATGGGGCTGATCGAGCAACCACACACGAGTGCTGGCCGTATTCCGACTGATGCTGGGTACCGTTTCTACGTCAACACATTGAACGAAGCGCATGCTAATGAGCTACAGCCTATGCTTCCCGATCGCAGTGCGAGAGCGATCGATGCACGAGTGCACACTCACTCAGACCGAGCTGACCGTGCAATCCGTAGCGCAGTTGATAGCCTTGTTGAGCTGACACAGAATATGGGTATTGCCACGATTGGCGATGAACTATATATGACTGGTATCGGAAATCTGTTTTCGCAACCAGAGTTCTTACAAGGTAATCACGCACAAAGTGTTGCGCGTTTGCTTGATGATCTCGAACCGTGGCTTCGTGAAGCAGAACTCAACGAACCATTGAACGTTTATATTGGTTCAGAGAATCCTATCGGTAAAGCAAGCGGTGCGACACTAATAATTAGTCGCTTCCGATCACCGTACAGTGACAATAGTTATATCGGCGTTATCGGTCCAACTCGTCAAAGTTATGAAAAAGTAATGCGCCTTGTCCGACATACCGGCGCAATGTTAGAGGAGATTTTATAAGATGCCAGATGTGAAGAAACCAAAAAAAGATGATGGTAAAGACCTGCAAATTGCAGAGTTAACACTTGATCTACAGCGAACTCGTGCTGATTTTGAAAACTATCGAAAGCGAGTTGATGCAGAGAAAGTTGCAGCCCGTGAATCAGGTCAATCAAACGCGATTTTGAAACTTCTTCCCGTGATTGATAATATCGAACGTGCAATTGCGTACACTCCAGAAGAGTTAAAAGACAATACATGGGTACAAAGTGTCGCAGGACTTGTGAAACACCTTGAGAAGTCGCTCGAAAGCCTTAATCTTATTCGTATCGACGCAAAGCCTGGAACTGCCTTTGATCCTGAACTACATGAAGCGATTCAGTTTGATGAAGATGCGACTGGTGAGCATGAAGTGATTGCTGATGAAATGCAAGCTGGCTACACACTTAACGGTCACGTGATTCGTCATGCGATGGTTAAGGTCACAAAGCAGTAAGATGCTCTCTTATAAAAAAGCACCCGTGTAGGGTGCTTTTTTATATATAGCTGTTCGTGCCAAAACCCATTTTAATAAATGAACTTTGGTGCGAACAGGAAAGGTTCCTATTCGACCGAGGATTACTCTTTGGGTGATCCGCGCTTCTTCTTCGGTCTGGGAAGAATGTGGAAGCGGATCTCCAGCAAAAAGATGTCCTCAAGGTGATCACCGCAGGTTGCGTTGAACATCGTGCGATAGCCAAACTCGACTTCAATGTCCGAAGGGCACTGAGCACGGTAGAGGGCTCGGAGCAAGATGTTGTTCTCGCATCCAGGACCCTCAAGGTCAACGCAGACTGACGCTTCATCTTGAAGACGGACAGCTACACGCTCTGGCGTTACTGCCAGTATGTATCTGTTGTTCTTCGCATGATCGCGTGCGATCCTGAAATCCTTCTCGACCGCAGCGGTGTTACGAGCATTGAACTGTTTTGCTCGTTCAATGCTCGCTGCCTGTTCACGTTCGCGCTTCTCTTGTTCGTCAATTAGGGCAACATCATCAGGGGCCGGAGCCTCTGCAGTAGCGAGTGACATGGTAACCTTTCCTGAATATCGAAATCCGCTGATCACTCAGGCGGATTTACTTCTTAGTGGACGATCGTTTTTGGTTTTTGGGCCAGATTCTGACACTTCCTTTAAGACAAGATAATAATAGTCCTCACCACTGTAAAAATCAATAGGAATTTTAGGAACTGGCACTCTTGACATGAGAGTGCCAACAATCTACAATAAGAGTACTTGGCAATCTAGTATGTAGAGTGCTAAAATATAACAAGAAATACATTCAAATTCTAGACAATAAAGAAGTAATAGGAGAGTAAAATATGGGTAAAATCATTGGAATCGACCTCGGTACAACAAACAGTGCTGTCGCATATATGGTTGCGGGTAAACCGGAAGTCATCGCGAATGCTGAAGGTAACCGAACAACACCAAGTGTTGTTGCTATCAATAAAAATGGTGAACGTCTCGTTGGACAAGTTGCGCAACGTCAGCGCGTCACAAACGCAAAAAACACTATCTATGGTGTAAAGCGTTTAATTGGCCGTAAGTTCGGCGACAAAGAAGTTCAAAAAGACCTCGACATTATGCCATACGAAATCGTCAAAAAGGGTGACGGCGTTGCGGTAAAGATGGGCGACAAGGACTATACACCAGAAGAAGTATCTGCAATGATTCTTTCAAAGATCAAAGCTGATGCGGAAGCCTTCCTCGGCGAGAAAGTCACCGAAGCGGTTATTACCGTTCCTGCGTACTTCGATGACTCGCAGCGACAGGCAACTAAAGATGCTGGTAAGATTGCCGGCCTCGAAGTGAAGCGTATTATTAACGAACCAACTGCTGCCGCACTTGCGTATGGTCTTGAGTCTAAGAAGGACGAAAAGATTGCTGTATTCGACCTTGGTGGTGGTACATTCGACGTTTCAATCCTTGAACTTGGTGACGGCGTCTTTGAAGTAAAATCTACGAACGGTGACACACACCTTGGTGGTGAAGACTTCGACAACCGTATTGTTAACCACTTCCTTGATGTCTTTAAGGCAAACGAAGGAATCGACCTAAAGTCTGACAAGGCCGCAATGCAACGTCTTAAGGACGAAGCTGAAAAGGCGAAGAAAGAGCTTTCTTCAACAAACGAAACTGAAATCAACCTTCCATTCCTTACGGCTGATGCTGATGGTCCAAAGCACTTTGAGTACAAGTTAACTCGAAGCAAGCTCGAAGAGCTCGTCAAAGACCTTATCGACGGTGTTGCGAAGCCTGTCGAAAACGCTCTGAAGGACGCTGGCCTCAAGACATCTGATATCGACGAAATTGTCCTTGTTGGTGGTATGACTCGTATGCCTGCGGTTGTTGAAAAGGTAAAAGCGATCTTCGGTAAAGAACCACTTAAGGGTGTAAACCCTGACGAAGTTGTTGCAATTGGTGCAGCGATTCAAGGTGGTGTACTTGCTGGTGATGTGAAAGACGTCCTTCTTCTCGACGTAACCCCGCTTTCTCTTGGTATTGAGACAATGGGTGGTGTTGCAACAAAAGTTATCGAACGAAACACGACTGTTCCAACTAGTAAGTCTGAGACATTCTCGACTGCAGCTGATAACCAGCCGCAAGTAGAGATCCATGTGACTCAAGGTGAGCGTGAGCTCGCTGGTGATAACAAATCACTCGGACGATTCGTCCTTGATGGAATTGCACCTGCACCTCGTGGTGTGCCTCAAATCGAAGTAACCTTTAATATCGATGCGAACGGCCTTTTGAACGTGACTGCGAAAGATAAGGGAACTGGTAAAGAGCAGAACATTACAATTTCTGACAGTGGTAACCTTTCTAAAGAAGACATCGAAAAGGCAGCAAAAGATGCTGAAGCGCACGCTGACGAAGACAAGAAAAAGCGTGAAGCAATCGATGCTCGTAACGGTCTTGAGTCAGCAATCTACCAAGCTGAAAAAATGCCTGATGAATTCAAAGACAAGATTAGTGATGACGACAAAAAAGTGATTACTGATGCTGTTGAAGAAGCAAAAAAGCACAAAGATGCCGAAGACAAAGATGAACTAGAAGCTGCTACGAAAGCACTTAACGACGCTATCATGCCTATTGGTGCAAAGATGTATGAACAAGCTGCTAAAGACGAAGCACCTGCGTCTGAAGACGGTGAAAAGAAAGATGACGAACCGGTAGAAGGGGAAGTTATCGACGAGAAGAAAGAGAAGTAATTTACGCTTCTATATAAAAAGGCCGAGCAATCGGCCTTTTTTCTTTATAACTCTTCGAACAAAGCGGCCCACACCATGCCAGGATCGGCGCGGTAAATCGGCACGTTATACCAAGATCCATCAGGATTCACAAGTTCAGGATATGTTCCGTGGAGTTCAATTAATGACGCGAATTTAGCATACTGGGCTTTATATTCGGGCCGTTTAAATCTCTTTAAAATATGAAGATAAAACGTTGCGTGCCACGTCCAAATAGTTGTCCCTGTGTAGTTTGGCATGAGTACTGACCCCATTCCAATGCGGTGTTTGAATGTATTATCTCGTTCACCGTATTGAAGGGGATAGGTTGCGTTAAATCCAGCTTCTGTAATGTAGTCACACGTCTTCTTTACCATGTGTGAATCATTAATGACATCCAAGAAGAATGGCATTAAAGCAGAATCCGAACTATAAGCTGTCGAAGATCGGTCAGCGTTGAAGTAATGTCCATTCCAATATTCGTGGATAAGTTCAGCTTGATATTGCTGAGGATGGAAAGGAAAAGCAGTTAGTTTTAATAGTTCTGCGCACCGAGCCATTCGAGCAATCAAAGCAATGCTATATGCACTCCGGTCATAATGAACTGCATCGCGCATTTCGGCATAGCTGCCTTTTTGTAGCACACCTGTTAGTGGATCAAGATATGCGTGAACGTATTTCCTTAGTTGTTCATCAAGAAAGAAATGCTCAGCTTTATTTAACTTGTATTTACTCACGACGAGCGAGTGAAGCAGCCACGGAAGCGCGTCGATACTTCGCTTTGCAGGCGCGTTGAAAGTGTTGCCGGCGTGATCAATACAAAGTGTGATGGTGTTGGCTCGTCGATAGTGAAGTAATACCCAGCGAAGCGTGTGGTGTACTCTCTCTTGATGTCCCAGGTTTACGAGTGACTCTGCGACCGTTCCAAAATCTCGCATCCAAAAGAAGTTATAGTGTCCAAGACTTGTACGGTAAAAATCACCCTCCCAAAGTCGATCGATAATTTGCGTACAGATTTCTTTTGCAGAACCCTCGAACCGCTCAATTTTGCCAAAATAGCGGTTATGGAGCTGACGTGCTTCAGCGTGAATTAGTCCAAAAATTGTGCCCGCACTTCGAATCAAAGGTTTCATTACTTGTCAGTATATATCCTGATTGCGCTTGTGTATATAAGTTGATGGTAGGCATCCCGCTCAAGGTGGTAATTTCATAATTCCTCCAGTATAATTGCCAAAATATGAGTCCCGAAGATGCCCAAGAACGCAACGTTCAGATACAAGTAAACGAAGTTTTTAATGAAACTTTTGGCCGAACGGTAAATGGCCGGATTAAGTTGGCTGCTTTTGCTGTGAGTGAACAAATGCGGGCACTAAATGAGTTACTTGAAGAACAAGAAACGGTTAACGAAGGAATTCCTTCTGCTCCCAAAGAAGGTGGCGTATCATTTTTCAATATAAACCTCAAAGGAATTTTTGTTCCTGACGAGGATTTAAGTGCTGAGGAGCTCGCAGAACAAGCATTGATACTGAGACAGCTGGGATTTGAAGATGAAAGTGCTCCAATTCAGAACGCAAGACTTGCATTGGATGAAGCGCTCGTAGATGCACGTAAGGCGTACAGTCTTACGGAGGGACAAGCTAAAAGAGCTTTGCGCCTTGCAGAGACAACCTTTAAGCTTTTCTATGAATATGACCAAAATCGGCAATAGGAGTATAATAAAAGGGCAAAAAACTTAAGAAGAAGGAGTAGTAAGCATGGACGCACTTTCAATTATTGGATGGATCGTACTCGGAGGATTAGCTGGTTGGGTAGCCTCAATGATCGTCGGGACAAACGGACGACAAGGCTTACTCGGTAATATTGTAGCTGGAATCATCGGTGCTTTTGTTGGAGGATTCATTGTGAATTTCTTCGGTGGAGCGGGCGTGACAGGCTTTAATGTTTGGAGCTTCCTCGTTGCCTTACTTGGAGCAGTTGTTGTTCTCTTTATCTGGCGAGCAATCACTGGTGGCCGCAAAGCCGCTTAATCTTTCCAAGATATAAAAAGAGCCTCGTAGTGAGGCTCTTTTTAATTCCGGTATTAATTAAGGAATAAGGATGACAGGAACAATCGCGTTAACATTTGTGTTAACAGAGTTGTTTGAGTTGTCCTGGTTGTTAGTTGTGTTTGCTGTAGCAGTTGTTGTTGTGTTGGCGCTGTTACCGTTGTTTTGGTTGTTCGTGTTGCCATTGTTCTGGTTGTTGGTGTTTCCGTTGTCAGAAACATTTGTGTTAGTAGTAGTTGTTGAAGTGTTTGTAGTCGTGTTAGTGGTTTGGTTGTTAGTAGCAGTATTTGTTGAGCTGTTACCGTTGTTTTGGTTATTAGTGTTGCCATTGTTTTGGCTTGTGTTGTTAGTTGTGTTGGTAGTTGGTGCGAATGTGTAAGTGTTACCGTTGTCGCGGATGTAAGTGTTTCCGTTATCTTTAACGATAGTCTTAGTGTTAGTTGTGTTCCAGATAGTTGTTGTGCTGGTTGAGTTTGTGTTAGTAGTGTTGAATGATCCGCTGATTGATCCGAGTGTAGGGATACCAGCTACCTTAACAACACCTGCTGAACCGGTTTTAGTCGCTTCGCTAGATTCTGATGCTTCAACTGGTGCTGCAGCTTCAGAACAAAGGTTTACACCGACACCAGCTTGGCTGTTGTTGTTCTGAGTTGTAAGTGCGTTTGCACCGCTACCGCTCATGATTGACATAATAATGACTGTTGATAGGATCACAGCTGTAACGATAGAACCGAACATGACGACTCCGAACATTAAGAACTGATTACTTTGGTAAGTGTTTTGGGCTTGTAGGCTCATTATCTTATACTCCCTTTCTCTCGCAGAGAAAAAATTATAGTTATGGGGGACCCTCACCATTCCTTAAATGTATCGTACTCTTACATAATTTATTTGACAATACTAAATTATATATTATAAAATGCTTGTGCTTAACTAACACTTTATTGCTAGCACTCTAGACAATTGAGTGCTAGTTTTATATACTAATAACAGATGAGTAAACGTGACTACTACGAAGTATTAGGTGTGGCAAAGGGTGCCAGCGCCGATGAATTGAAAAAGGCTTTCCGACGAGCTGCTGTTCAACATCACCCCGATAAAGAAGGTGGAAGCGAAGAGAAGTTCAAAGAAATTAACGAAGCCTATGACGTCTTAAAAGATGCCCAAAAGCGACAACGCTATGATCAATTTGGTCACGCAGGTGTTGGTGGTGCAAGTGGCGGTGGCGGAGGTTACTCTGGTAGCGGCAATCCATTTGAAGGATTCAATAGCCAGAGTTTCGATTTCGGTGATGGACTTGGCGATATCTTTAATCAATTCTTTGGTGGCGGAGGCCAGCGTCAGCAAGCCGCGCAGCGAGGCCGCGACGTTGAAGTAACGCTGCAATTAACTTTCGAAGAGGCTATTTTTGGTCTTGAAACAGATATTGATCTTGATATGGACGACGAATGTCCTCACTGTCACGGTACAACCGTTGAACCTGGTCACGACATGAAGACTTGCCCAACCTGTAAAGGTGCTGGTCAACAGACTCGTGTGATGAATACGATGTTTGGCGCAATTCAACAGAGTGTCGTGTGTCCAACCTGTAACGGACGAGGTAAAGTTCCTGAAAAAGAATGTACGGTTTGTCACGGTAAAGGAACACAGCGTAAAAAGCAGTCTATTAAGCTAAAAATTCCAGCTGGTATTGACGATGGCTCAACAATTCGTCTGACTGGCCGTGGTGAAGCGATTACTGACGGCAAAAAAGGTGACTTATACGTCCATATCCGCGTCAAAGCTCACAAACACTTCACTCGTGAAGGTGATATCGTCCTGTCAGAAGAGCATGTGGGCATGATCAATGCTGCCTTAGGTGTCGAGATCGATGTCGAAACCGTCGACGGAGTGGTTCGCATGAAGGTTCCTGCCGGAACCCAGTCAGGTACAGACTTTAAGTTATCTGGTCATGGAGTGCCTCATGTAAACAGCGACAGACGCGGTCCTCACATTGTGAATATCATTGTTGATACTCCGACAAAGCTTTCGAAGAAACAGCGTGAAATTCTTGAACAATTCGACGGCGGCAAGAAGCGATAAGACTACTACCCAACAGATACAGAGTATTGACTTTTTACCTTAAAAATGCTACAATAATTTGGTTATAAGAATAAGCGTAATAAGAGCCTATAATATAGTCATATCATGGATCAAGAACTACAAGTAATTGGACGCAACGTACTAGTCGACTTTGTCGGCTCGTCAAGCAATATCACAGCTGTTCCTGCCAAAGTAGACACTGGTGCAGATAGCTCATCTCTATGGGCAACGAATATCGCGGTAAATAAGAAGGGTGTACTTAGTTTTACTCTTTTTGCCAAAGGTTCAAAGTACTATACTGGCGAAGTAATAACACGTAAAGCATATCGAGCAGCAGTTGTTCGAAGCTCAAGTGGTCATGAACAGATACGATACCGGATAGAAATGCCCGTCAGGGTTGCCGGTAAGCGAGTCAGGGTAGGATTTTACCTATCAGACCGATCCCGAAATGATTTCCCAATATTACTCGGACGAAGAACGCTGAATAAAAAATTCTTAGTCGATGTATCGGTAAAAGAATACAAAACGGCACCAAAGATCAAACGTGGAATTTATGAAGAAATGATTAAAGATCCATACGCATTCCATAAGAAATATCACCAGAACGGAAAATAAGGAGACATTATGAAGATAGCTATTCTCTCAAACGGAAACGGAAACTATTCAACCAAACGTCTCAAAGAAGAGGCAATTGCTCGCGGTCACGAAGTTAAAGTGATTAAATACCGCGATTGTTACGCTTCAATTGAACAAGACAAACCAACGGTAAGTTACCGCGGTGAAGACCTTGCGAAATTTGATGCGATTATTCCACGTATTGCTGCAAACATGACTCGTTATGGTACAGCTATTGTTCGTCAACTTGAGATGCAGGGTGTATACACTGTTTCTAGTTCGATTGCGATCAACCGTTCTCGTGATAAGCTTCGAAGCCTCCAGCTTCTTGCTCGTTCGGGTGTTGGTATTCCAAAGACGATTGTGTCTCGTAACTCTACGGACATTGATGACCTTATCGATAAAGTTGGTGGAACTCCAGTTATTATCAAGCTTGCTCGTGGTACACACGGTAATGGCGTCGTGCTTGCTGAAAGTAAAAAGGCTGCAAAGTCTGTACTTCAGGCACTCTATCTTTCAAACGAAGATGGAACAAACATTTTGCTCCAAGAATTCGTTGAAGAATCTGCCGGAACTGACATTCGTGCCTTCGTTGTTGGTGGTCGCGTGGTTGCAAGTATGAAGCGACAGAGTCTTGATGATGACTTCCGTTCAAACCTCCACAAGGGTGGTGAAGGAACAGTTGTAAAGCTTACTGAGCAAGAAACAAAGATGGCGATCAAGGCTGCAAAGGCGATGGGACTTAACGTTGCCGGTGTTGACCTAATGCGAAGTGCTCGTGGGCCGCTTGTACTTGAAGTAAACTCAAGCCCTGGATTTGGTATCGAGAAACTTACTGGACGCAACGTTGCTGGTCCGATTATTGAATACATCGAACAGAACGCAAAGCGCGGCAGTAAAAAAGACAAAGTCGGCGCGTAAGAAACAACCACTTTTACTGCTATAATGTGCTTATGGTACCTGTAACTTTAGGCAGATGGCGGCCGCATACGACTGGAATTTTAGTTGGTGGGCTTGTGTTGGTTCTTGTTGCGCTTGTTGCGCTCTACATGTTGAATAACTTTCGTCCAACGACGGATGTAAAAATTAGTGCAAGCGTGTTTAAGGCGCGACTTGCGACGACTGAATCCGAACGTACTCAAGGGCTATCTGGTGTTGAAAAGCTTGGAGCTAACGAAGCACTTTTAATGGTGTATGACAGTGACAGCAAGTGGGGAATTTGGATGAATAATATGAAGATCCCCCTTGATATCGTCTGGCTTGATAGCAACAAAGAAGTTGTTTATATTGTGACCGACGCTTCGCCTGAATTAGGGACGACGAAAACGTTTAAACCAAAAGACGCCGCACGCTATGTATTGGAACTCCCAGCTGGAACGGTCAAAAAGTCAGCAATTAAGATTGGTGATGAGGCAGCATTTACACTAAAGGACGAACAATAGTATGACGGTTATTATCGTACTACTTGTCCTGCTCGTTCTGTTGTTTGCTGGTTCATTCCTATCTAAGCGACGGTTTGGGCTGCTTTCACTTGGACTTGCGGCTGGTGCGATTGTTAGTCCAATTTGGGGTGATAATGCGGGATATGTCGTTTCGGCAACCGGTTTAGTTGCAGAAGGTCCACTCGTGAATGCAATTGCGTATTCAGCGATTATACTTTTGCCAGCAATTCTATTTATGTTTCATGGGTATACCTACAAACATATGTTTGAGCGCATTATCGGATCAATCTTGTTTACATTACTGGCAGCGTCTTTCTTGATTGGACCAATTGGTGATGTCTTTATGTTGACCGGACCAGCAGCTGGAGTGTATCAGTGGTTTGTGAATAATCATGAGTTGATTATAAGTGCAGGACTTGCGCTTGCGGTGGCTGACCTCTTAGTCGCGAAAGCTGTTCATAAGTCCGAGAAGAAGCGTCGTTAACATTGACACACTACCTCTGTTGAGGTATAGTGTTAAAAGCTTTTATATAGTTACGGGACCGTAGCTCAGCTGGTTAGAGCACCTGCCTTTTAAGCAGGGTGTCATGGGTTCAAGCCCCATCGGTCCCTCCAAATATAGAAGTTATGTATTGAACGAGTTCAAGCCCTCATAAGCCTGTCGCTTTAAATATAGAATCAATAAAGAACATCCCTCGATCGCTACCAGGGGTGTTTTTTATTTGCAGGTATAATAGGAAGATGAAGCGAAAAACAATTGAAGGCGTAAATCTTGGCGGTTGGTTGCTGCTTGAGCGTTGGATGACGCCAAAACTTTTTGAAGGAACTGATGCGAAAGACGAATACTCTTTTTCGATGACAAAAGGTGCACAGAAGCGAATCGAGCAGCATCGACAGACATTTATGACTGAAGAGGATTGGCGATGGCTATCTGCACATAAAGTGACGTATGTTCGGCTACCTGTTGGTTATTGGGCTCTGCAGGATGATGCACCTTTTTTTGGAGCAGCTAAGTATCTTGATTGGGCTTTTGAAATGGCAGAGAAATATAAGATTAAGATTCTTCTTGATCTTCATGGGCTGAAGGGTTCGCAGAATGCCGAGATGCATAGCGGACGAATCGGGCAGGTTGAGTGGAAGCAGTACATGGATGAACATATTCGTGTACTGACTGAGCTTGCGAAAAGGTATAAAGCTTCCAGATCACTATGGGGGATCGAAGTAATTAACGAACCCAGGGTTGTTGGTAATTATTTTGCATTACTACGATATTATCGACGAGCATATAAAGTGCTTCGAGGGATAGTGCGACCTGGCACATATACGGTATTTCATGATGGATTTGTGCCACCGTTATTTAGTGGAACTTTAATGGGAAAGAAAGAATATCCTGTTATTATGGACACTCATTTTTACCTTGTGTTCCCTAAGTTGCTAAGAAATATTTCTTCTAAAAGTTACGATAAGCTTCGTCGGGTGATTTATGCGCCTATTATTTGGCTCACTCAACTTGCGCAGCCAGTCATTGTTGGCGAATGGGGGTCAGTTTTGCCTCAGAAGTTCTTCGACAGGGTTCCACAAGATCAACATATGCAGCTGCTTGCGGATACAATCTCAAGACAGCGCCATATGCATCATCGTGCATTCGCGACCTTTTATTGGAACTACAAAACAGAGGGCCGTGGTATGTATAATTACCGTTCTTTGGTTGAAGACGGTGTTATAAAGCACTAGTTCATATTGATTTAATACCACGTCTTTATAGTTGTTCGTATGCAGCTATGGCGATTACGGCAGCGAGTACATGTGTCGTGGGTAATTGCCTTAGGTTGCTTGTTCTTTGTTGTCGGCGTGTGGATAGCACAATACACATCCTTAAGCCTTGTATGGCTGATTGCTGCTGGGTTGTTAGCTATATTCGGAATATGGCGTCGCCAGGTGTACACACTACCGTGCGTTGTAGTAGCGGGAGTTCTATTCGGTGTATGCTATGGTTCGTCCGTCGCTCAAGGACTGGAAGTATATGAGCCTTTAATTGGTGCACAAATTCGCATAGAGGGGGCGGTAAAAGAAGATCCCTCACTCACTGCAAAAAATCTCGTCGTATTGCAATTAGATCATATTCGATACGAAGGGAAAGATATGCCAGGTTCGGTGTGGGTGAGTGTGTTAGGACACCCAGATGCGAAACGAGGAGACAGAACAGTGATCTTGGGTGATACAACACCTGGGTTTGGAACATTCGCGATGACGATGTTTACTGCAAAGGTTGTTTCTGTCAGTCACCCTCAACCTGGTGATATTGGACGGGTTGTCCGCGACTGGTTTGCTGATGCAATCCGAAAAGGAATTCCAGAACCAGAGGCAAGTCTCGGTATCGGGTATCTAACTGGGCAGAAAAGTGCATTGCCGCCAGATTTAGCAACAGCCCTGCAGATCGCTGGACTCAGTCATATCGTTGTTGCGAGCGGGTATAATCTGACGATTCTTGCTCGACTCGCACGAAGGGCTTTTGTGAAAGTTTCAAAATTCTTGGCAATATTTGCGTCAGGAATGATGATAGCAAGTTTTATTGCGATGACAGGTCTCAGTCCGAGCATGACAAGGGCAGGATTAGTATCAAGTCTTAGTCTGTTGACGTGGTACTACGGAAGACAATTTCATCCGTTTGTATTACTTCCGCTTGCTGCAGCTATTACGGTGTTGTGGCAGCCTAGTTATGCATGGGGTGATCTAGGGTGGCAGCTTAGTTTTGCCGCATTTGCTGCAGTGATGATTGTCGGACCTTTATTTCAAAGTTATTTCTTTGGTGATAAAGAACTAGGTACCATTCGTCAGGTACTGGGCGAAACAGTCGCCGCGCATATCGTTACAATTCCGATTGTCGTTCCTGCGTTTGGGTTACTATCTAACGTCGCGATACCAGCAAATGTGTTGATCGTTCCATTAGTTCCGCTGGCGATGTTACTGACTTTTATTGTTGGCGTGACAGCGCTCGCAGTACCTTCGATTGTAGAAGTAGTGGGGATACCAGCCAGTTGGTTACTAAAGTATATGACATTTACATCTCAGTACCTTTCGGGATTGCCGTGGGCGCAAACAAAAATAGAGCCTTCGTGGTGGATGATAACTTTGTATATCATGATACTTATTGCCGTATGTGTATACATGCAGCGTAAGACGGGGTTTAGTCTGCGTGGTGTGAATATTATCGAATAGTTATCGAGGGCGTTCGCTTGCTGTTTCGCGTGCTAGATCAGCAAGGAGGTCATCAACAAGATCGGTGCTAAATTCGCCGTACTTTTTCTCGACAGCAGTGTGAATCAAGAAATCTGCGAGGCGAGGGTTCTTTGGAAGAATTGAGCCATGGAGGTATGTTCCGATAACGTTCTTGTAACGTGCACCTTCGTGTCCGTCTTTTGAGTTATTGCCGGCACCTTTAATAACTGTTGCAAACGGTTCTGCATTTTTACCAAGGAATGTTTGGCCGCTGTGGTTTTCGTATCCGACAATGTCACCAAATTCGTCGCTGCTGATAACGATGTTACCGATGAGTCGCTCGTGTGTTCCAAGTGTTTCGACGTCGAGGATGCTAATGCCGGTCAATGTTTTGCCGCTCAGGGTTTTGAAGAAGTTGCCGAATAGTTGGTACAATCCACAGACCATTAGCATTGGAACGTCATTGTCGGCAAGTGCTTTTAGCTTTGGTCCAATTTTGATCAAGTCTTGATGGATAACTTCTTGTCCACTGTCTTGCCCACCGCCACCAATGACGATATCGACGTCTTTAGGGAATGTATCGCCCACGTTGTAATGGATAATATTTGGTTCGTAGCCATACCATTCGAGGCGGCGCTGTAACACAAGAAGGTTTCCATAATCTCCATAGATATTCATATCTTTAGGATAAAGTTGAACGACGGTAATAATTTGTTTGGTCATGAAATAACCTCCACTTTTGTGATCTTGCTTAGCTCGCGACGAAGCGCCAACATTGCGGTGTATGTACAGTAAATGCGTTTTGGCTTGTCTTTGTTTGTGTCGATGAATTGACGAAGTGCTGTGACAAGATCTTTTTCGATGTGGCCAATTGTGACTTCATCGTATTGCAAGCGAAGCGCCATATCGTAAGCGCGGATACCAGCAACTTCAGCAACGCCTTCTTCGGACAAGCTTTCGAAATCCACGTCCCATAGCCAAGACATGTCACGGCCATCGGCGTAGTTGTCGTTGATGGCGATCATTGTGGCGTAGCCAATGGGCGAGAAAGATTTGAGTCCAAGTCGGAAACCTGAAGGGTTCTTTACGAGGACAAGTTCAAGCGGTTGACCACCAACGGTGAGCTCTTCACCGCGACCAAATGCGGGTGTGACTTCGGCGATTGTTGAAAGGACGATGTCGCCCTTTGTTTCATTTCCAAGTACAGCATGGGTGAGAGCAATTGCGGCCGCACTGTTAAATACGTTGTAGACACCATTTAGTTTTAGTGTCGTTGAGAATTCTTTACCACCAAGTTCATATGTCGCCTCATTACCTGAGTATTTTTTTAGTATGACGGTCGCTGGTGGACGTTTGGCTTTTGTGATTGTTTCGCTATGCATGTCATCGTCGCTCGGAAAATCAGCAAGGAGTGCATCGCTGAGTCCGAAGAGTTCGATTTTTTGATCTGCCAGAAGGTCTTTGATTGCCAGTACTCGGCTGTCTTCACGGTTCAGAACAACCGTGTCGGTTGTTGCGACGGCAATTTTTTCGAGCATCTTTGCGGTCGCATCGATCTCGCCGAATCGGTCGAGTTGGTCACGCATGACATTAAGGAGGAGGCTGTAGCGAGGGGGAATTGTCTGCACAAAGTGTACAGCGTGCGCTTCGTCGAGCTCAAGGACGGCTATGTCGGCGTCGAGCTGTCCTTTCATATCGATGTCACCCAGAAGGGCAGCGGCGACACCACGGCTAAAGTTGCTTCCAGTGCGATTGGTGAATACTTTGAGTCCATGTGCTTCTAGAAGGGCGACTACCATTTTAGTTGTCGTTGTCTTGCCATTTGTACCGCTGATGATAACGACGCCACGAGGGAGTTGTCCGAGGGTCTGTTTAATAAAGTCAGGGCTGATTCGTTCGACGAATAATCCAGGAAGGGCAGAGCCGCCCCCACGAAGACGTGCCGCGTATCGAACGGCTTTTCCCAAGATAACGACAAAGGAGTGAGGCATATAGACCATTATATCGTATAATGAAGCTATGTTTCTGGTGGGAATAATCTCTTGGTGGTATGGCAGTGGCTG
>Ga0247815_10000321_pt1 | contig 38530 bp, 45 predicted proteins | sample UWRJL194509B1_FD_181014 | JGI IMG/M metagenome (GOLD analysis project Ga0247815, IMG submission 181014) | Plant litter microbial communities from Arlington Agricultural Research Station in Wisconsin, United States - UWRJ-L194-509B-1 | ecosystem: Environmental > Terrestrial > Plant litter >...
ACCCAAGATGCCGCGACAAACGCCGACTGTTCTAAACCTCCAGACCTCTCCTCTCCTCGAGATGGCGTTTATGTCATCTATACATCAGGTCCGTTCACCACAACAGTCATCCGATACACCACACCAGATTGATCAGTTTCTACTTTGCTAACATCACCCTCCCTCTTCCACAGGCACCACTGGCAAGCCCAAGGGCGTCGACGTGATACATCGGAACGTCGTGAACTGTAAGCCCGTCCCTCCTCACTCATCAATCAGCTTAACCGCCGAGGCCGACGTTCATCTAACCTCTCTTGTTTCCCAGTGCTCTGCCTTGAGCCCGGTAACGTTGGCATGCGCCCTGGCATGCGCGTCGCACAACTTCTCAATATTGCATTCGATATGTGTGCATGGGAGGTACTCGGCTCGCTCGCAAATGGCTGCACTCTCTGCTTGCGTGGAAAGACCGCGGCCGAGTGGAAGTCTGTCCTTCGCACCGTCGACGTTGTGATCGCCACTCCTTCCGTACTAGGCATGTACAACCCAAAGGATTATCCCAACATCAAGTATGCCGCTACCGCCGGCGAGGTCTGTCCGCAAGGTACGCGCTCACTCCCATCTGAGGCTTTGAGCTATGGCAGAATCTAATACCCTTCCAGGTCTTGCAGATGCTTGGTCTCACACCGGGCAGTTCTTCAATAGCTGTGGCCCCACTGAGGTTAGCTCTTGAACGTACCTCTGTGGTATGAACTCGTCTGACCTAATTTCACCGCTTCGCTCTTGCCACAGATCACGATCGTCAACACCGTCCAGCCACACACTCTTGGTGCACCCCTCAGCATTGGTGTTCCGACTCCAAATAACAATGTTTACATTCTCGACGAGAACTGTAAGCCATTGCCTATAGGCGAGGCCGGCCTCATGTGGGCCGGCGGCGCGGGTATAACGCGCGGTTACCTCAACCTTCCGGACAAGACAGCAGAACGTTATCGCATCGATCCCTTCGTCAATGATGGGTGCGTTTGTTGTGCGGGCCCGCGCTGTCCTTCTCGCAACCGCGCAGCGTTTCACCCTCGCTTCGTCCCTGATACAGGAGCCTCATGTTTAACACCGGCGACATCGGACGCTGGCGCGCAGACGGCCAGCTGGAGCACTTGGGCCGTGCTGACGACCAGGTCAAGGTCAAGGTAAGAATGATCATATATCTTCCGATTGCTGCCGCGAGTACTGATGCCAAGACCTGGTTAGGGCTTCCGAGTTGAGTTGGATGGCGTTGCGGCTGCAATGGAGGTGCGCCGCTCGGCCCCAGTTCCGCGAATACATCTTGTTGATCTGACGTGGCCGGCCTAGACTTGCTCTTCTGTCAAGGTCGCCACAGCTTTGCTCATTGGCAAGGAGCTTTGGGGGTTCTATACTCCCGCTGGTGTCTCGCCTTCTGAGGTCAAAGTCGCAACCGCTCAAGTCCAACCGTATTACGCCGTACCGACAAGGTATATGGGACTCGGCGAGTTTCCTCAAACGACCAATGGCAAGGTCGACAAGCGCGCATTGCGGCGGCTTGCAGAGGTTCAGATCGAGGCGACTGCAGCGGCAGCACTCGCTTCCGCCGCCACCGCCGACAAGAGCCATGCACGACGTGGCTCGTTGGCCAAGTCTTTGACGGTACACCCGGCTCACACTGCGAGGAAGTCAGTCACCGAAGTCCCGACAGCCGGTCCTTCACGGCAAGTGTCTACACGCCGAGCAAGCGCCGCCAGACATGGACATGATGGATCGCTCTCGCTCCGCACGTCGCTATTCGTGGACCTGCACGGCATAATCTCGCCGAAGAAACCATTTGCCCTCCAGCGGTGTAACTGCGATACCGACAATGGCCATCCAAGCTCGCAGATTCACGTTGTCTCCCTGTTGGTGCCAAACGGGTGCGACATCCTCAACGGTGTGGAAGTCTACGCCGTTCAGCCATCGCGCCGCAGTCCGTGGAGTCCTGCGAGCTCGCCGCTCAACTCACCAACCCAGGACAGGTGCGCAACATGTGCACTGCTCGTCATAGGCGGACACATTCTTTCGACCAGCCAGCAGCAAACTGTGGCGAGCATGTGTCTATCATGCCGAGGATGGGTCGATGAGGGGCTGGCAGCGGGCAAGGATCGCGTCTCCCGACTCGAAAGTAGTAGCGGTGGGTACGCGATCGGCAAAGAACTCGTCACGGATGTTGCATGCGCCCTGCTTGCTTACACTGATGTCGACCTTGTTCGCGTTGTTTCCGACTCGCAGACAAGTCATGCACTTGTGAACGAACTTGGACACCGCGGAGTCGCAGTGCAGCTTCAGATGGCTGTCTGACGCTCTTGGTTGTCTTCTTGGCTGTCCGGTCCCCTTATTTTTGGTATAGAGACGTGCACGCACGCTAGACTTCCTTATTCTGATTGTCTAAACACGCTCCTTGAATCTCTCACTCTTAGCATCGAACACTCGGGCTTCCAGGCCAATTCAGGGTCAGACGTAGTCACACTTGTACTCACACTATCGTTGATAATCCACTCGCTTTGCGCATCATGCATATAGAACACCGCCGAACCTCTCTATCAACGACACAACAGCAAGACAAACATAGGATTACTGCGCAGCAGCAACTGGGACATCTTTTTGTGCTGTGGCAAATGTCAGCATCGGAAGATGTTTTACACGATCAGGCTTACCGAGAGTGATTTTATCACCCAGGCTGAGCGCGATTCCCTGCGTTTTACTGCGAATGCGAACGTAGCCGGTGACCTGGATCTCGCCGGTTTCTGCGTGCGGTACTCGTTCGATTGACAGATTTGCTAGGGCGTCCTCGCCGAATAGTGACCGCGCGTACATGTTCGCGCTGTTATGTCGCCATCAGCCATGAATAGAGCAATAGCGGATAAAATACCTCAGGAAATCGCACTCCCCGCTCAACGCCGCATCTGGTGTCAGGCAGGCCATGTTCGTGCACTTCATGATATGCGACAAATAGGTCCTCAAATCTCTGCGGAGGCACTATTGGTAGAATATCGGGGACAAAAATGCGAAGACGTACGTGATGTTTGTGACGACGTTGACGCGGTTCTCCCACTCGAATTCCGTCCACATGCTGCGGAACTAGTAAAGGTTTCAGTCGCCTGTATTGACATAGAGCATTGTCATTCTTACCTGTGTTTCGGTGCATCGGGCAGGCTTGATGTAGTCCATGATGTCGACGTGGATGTCATTTAAGATCACGCAGGTCTCGCTTGTCCCCGGCCCGTTCTCCCAAATGATGTTGCCAAACACGACGCCGGTCTCTGTGCTGGACACTTTGATTGTTGCCTTCACACTGTGGAAAGCATGCGCGCCGAGAGTTTGCGTGCCAAGACGCTCGACAAGTTTAAGGTCACCCAACGTCGCGAACTCGATGCACAGATTCTGCAGTGTCTGTGGCGTCTGATTGACGATCAGGACGTCTGCGTGCAAAGTAAAGAATGAGAAAAGCTCTCTGCTTCATGACAAGCCGCGTACCAAGCAAGATATCAAAGCCTTGGATCTTGACGATCGCTTCGGCGTAGACGGGGTCGCTGAAGCCCGTGAGCTGGACGACGCGACTGAGGTTCGAGATTGTATCCTCCTTCTGCACGTCGCCTGACCCAGTGGCCCTTCCCAAGTCCTCTTCCATCTGGAACCAACCAGTCAGGCGAAGCAACCTAGCACGACTACAATTAGACTCACGCTCTCGACGACGTCGCCAGTCGCCTTCTTTGCAAATTGGCGGAAACTAAGCAGGTCGTCGACTTGTACGGCGTCGCGCTTAGCCTCCTGAGCACGCTTCTCCGCGGCCTTCTTCTCTTCAGCGGCCACCATTGTGACGTACGCCTTCTTGGTGTCCTGAAGCGTACAAATGTGTCAGTGCGGGAATGCGAAGTCATACATGGTGATACACACCTCGAGGAAGATAGCGTCGATCCTGCTCGGCGGTGCGTCTGGGCTCACGGCAAGTGTCTGGATGCACTGAATGATACGTTCGGCAGCATCTTCGTCGATGGGTAGGGTCACAATTGTGCTTTGGCCGAGGCGCACAATGCTAGTCATGATGAGCATGGCCTCGGCGCGCAATGCGTTGTGTGTCCGATCGATCGCTGCGGCAATGGTGAACGGGCTGGTAGCAAAACTCTGAATGATGCTCACTCTTGACAAGTTGGCGGTGGCGAAGCACCAGTTTTGAGAGCGTACTTGCGAGAACTGCACCGGTGTAAAAGTCCCCGCCGAGCAGCAGAGCACGCAGCGGAGGCTTGCCGCCAAGGTCGGCCTTGTTACCCCCCGAGCCGCCGCTGTAGACCCCCTCAGTAACATACGTCCCGTCTGCGAGTACTTTGGTCTTCATTGAAGCGCCTTTGGTCTCCTCTGCGACGCCGCCGTTCTCTTCGGCCGCTCGTTGCTCACTGGCCAAAATTGGAACTTCGCCGATGACGGTGCGAACACGGTCAAAGACGGCGCGAATCTCGTCGGCTGTTGCAGCGTACTCGCCCACAATCCACAATGCACCGCGGAAGACCTTACCGGATCGGATCGTCGGTACAGCTTCAAGCAGCTTGCTGAGCACAGTGGGCCGCATTCCTGGGAACTTCTGGACGACCTCACGGACAAACGCGATCGCGTCGCTTGCTGCCGCAGAGGCAGATGCTTGGGTCGCCGATGCACCGGAGTCGGCAAGGAAGGACATGAGAGCCGAGATGGTACTCGAGGTTGAAACAACCTCGCCGAAACGGACAGCCAGGGCGTGGATGGATTGGATCAGTAGTTGACGGTATTCGAGGCTCTTCTCGTACTCGGTGTCGAGGGTCTTGACGAGCTGCTTGTTGAGGAAGGCGACTACCTCCTCAGCGTTGCGCGTCGAAACCATGGTGAGAGCAATGCCGACTGCTCTCCGGCGGACTTCGAGATCGGGTGTAGTGACAGCGCGCAAAACGTCCATAACCAAGGAATCGATGACGCCTTCATGCTTGCGGCGGAGGGTGTCGATGCGTTCGAGGACGAGCATCTTGACGTTATTGTCACTCTCCTTGGCCATGACATCGACGAGAGCCTGTGCTGCGGCCTTGACGGCAACAGGGGCATGAGTGAGAGCCGTGAGGCTCATGGCTGCCTCGTACTTGACGCTGGCGCTACCGGCGGAGAGAAGTTCGGAGATGGCCTGAACATACTTGCGGCGGTGGTTGGCGCTCTCTGGCCGCGAGACATCATTGCGTACAAAGTCGATGACGGCCATCTGAAGCAGTTCGTCGACGGAGGCAATTCCGTCGAGAGCGGTCTGAAGCAGCCACTCACGGGCGCGGGATGGGGCGCAGTTGGCAAGGAAGATAAACGCGTTGCGCTTGCAGGTGGCATCGCTCTCTGCAGCAAGGAAGGTGTGAACGAGCTCTGGCGCGTCTGGGATGAGGTTCTCGAATGCGCGATATATGGTGTAGACTGCAAGGACGGCATTCTTACGAACGAATGAGTGTCTGTGTTCGAGGCAGGAACGGCAGGTCGGCACGAGCGGTTCGAGCAGCTCGGGGTCTCTCAGCTTCTGGAGGAAACGGAGGGTCGCGCCGCGGATGTACTCGTTGGGATGCTGAAGGTCGTTACGGATCGCGTTCACAACCAGGATCATCTCCTGCTTGAGCTTGCCGCTGTCGTCGTACTTTGGACAGACTTCCCAGTAAAAGTGTAGCAACTTCTTGAGCGCCTTGTTCTTGGATGGCAGCACGAACTGGATAATCGGCATCAACACTGTGGGCTGCAACAAGCGAATTCAACTGTCAGTCGTGTTTGATTTAGGATGCGGGAACAGGACGCGCCTGGGCGTTGCCGTTGAGGGTGGCCACGATGATCTTGCGCAGCGTATCGATTTTGACCTCGTCACTGCCCTTCTCCAGCAGCGAACGCAGCTCTTGTGCACTTGGCACCTCACCGCCATCATCGTACACAACTGTGAACGCGTTTGCGTCGGCGGAAGACATCTCGCGTCAAGGAGGTATCCGAATCCGGAGGAAGAAGACGTGTCGCGCCCCTTCGGCTTTCTCCAGTTCAAGTCCTCTATGACACCTGTTCACTCGCTCACACGGCCGATCTAGTGAGCAATGCAAATAGATAGGGTACTACGGGTCCCTCACTAACGCATTGAGCGCGTAAACGTAAAATCAACGTAAACAAAGACATGCACAGACAGACAGAGCCGGACAACAGGTGCGTGGTCATGCGACAAGAGCAGCAAGACGCCGCAGATGCGGCACATTCAGATACGCCGGCACGTACGTCTCCAACCCGGACACCTCGCGTGGCAATGGAAGTTCGTAAGGCCCAACATCCTCGCTCTCTGGCGCAAGGAGAAGGTGATCGTTGCGGTCGTTCGGAACGACGCGTGACGCGACAACCCGTAGGATCTCTGGAGAGATCGGGTTCTGCGGAGCAGCCAGTCAGTCTTAATAGCGTGATGCGACATTGTTTCAGTGGCACGCACCTCGTAATCTGCGACAAAGTAGTTTGTGCACATGCGTTGGATCTGCGACGGGCTGAGCATCCAGCACACGTCGTAGATGATCTCGATGTCTGCCGCCGTCGCCTGCGCAAATTGTAAGCAGACGCACACGCGCACAGGGGGATACTGGGCCCGACCTTTTTCAGCTGCAACAACTTCGTTGCCTGTGTGAGGTGCTCGAGTTGAAGTGTGCCCTCCGGCATGTTGTGCGACTTGCACCACTCTTCGATGCGCGTGATGTTGTACTGGATTTGCATCGCTGAATAGAGTCACGTCAGTTGTGACCACGCCACGACATAGCGCGAAGACGTACCTCGCTTCCACGAGCAAAAGTTGCGACGCATGAGCAGGTCGTTGAAGCTCGTGACGCCGATCAACTTCAACAGCTCGGTGAACACCTGCTGCACAACAGACTCCTCCATGTGGTAGCTCTTGAGGCACTTGTACACCTTGTTGAGCAGGTTGAGCACGTCGTCCATGCTGAACGCAGGCGTCGAGTTGCTGTTCAGGAGCCTGTTGAACAACCGTCCTCCGCCATCGCTCGTCGTGAAGCCTGGCAGCGACTGGCTCTCGATGAGTGCTGGAATCACCATCTTCGCCAGCCGCTTCTTCGTCTCTACCATCCACGTGTGGTAGATGTTATACTCGAGGCTGTCGAGGTCGTGTTTGACGATAGAGACCAAACGCTCGTAGTCAGACCATTCGAATTCGCGGCCAGATGGGTCGCCGCCAGGACCAATGCCTTGCAACATGTCGGACTCCGCCAGACAGATGAACGACAGGATCTCGTGGACGTTGGACAGCCAAAAAACTCCGGGCATGATCGCCTCCTCGCCGGTGAACGACTACAAGACATGACATAAGCAACAGTTCGGACAGGTCGCCGCCAATAGGACATACCATGACATGGGCCTGAACGGTCTGCATGACGTTCGCAAGGAAGCGCTCGCTCTCCGCAATGAGTCCGTACTTCCACATTTCGTTGGTGATGAGGCTGATGAGATTGGCCGGGAAAAGCACTTCCTTCGGCGAGGGTACGTTCGGCGAGTTGGGTACCGGCATCTTGAGGCTGCGGACGAGACCTTGCAAAACGTCCTCATCCAGACGAAGGGCATCATCCAACAGTTTGATCTTCTCCTCCGCGGGGTCGTCGTAAATGTCCGTGAGGTTTCCTCGGCGAACGTTGGGCATGAGATCGAGGCCGTTGTATGCGACCGACACGGCACGTGGGTTGTTGAGTTGATTGCGCTTGACAGCAAGCATGAGCTCGTCCGCTGAATCGCGGATGGACCGAACGTCGGAGAAGGTACCGGTGGTGCTGTGCCTGCGCTGGTGCTTCTTGATCGCAGCCGCATTGCTGACACCGTTCGTCGTTGCTGCCGTGTTCTCCATTGGCCGCAGCGTCGGGGCGAAAGTCGGTGACGTGGGCTCGGGTCGCTTCCCACTGAGCGCGTTCAACGCATTTGCACGGTTCAGCTGCTCGCGCAGGTTGCCGACCTCGCGCTTTAGCGTCGTGACGATGGAGCTGTCGTCGTTGCCCTTGGCTGGAGCGGCGTCGACGATTTTTTGTCGCTCCTCCAGTGCCGCAGCCTGCTTGGCCACCTCGTCAGTGAGCTTCTTGATCGCCTCGTCCTTGTCGCCGATACGTTTCAACGCCTCGTCCAAACGTGTTTCTACATCTGCCTTCTGCACAAGCAGTTCATCGCGACGCGAGACCTCCGCGTTGGCAGCCTGTAGATCGCCTTGCAGCTTCTTCGCACGCGCATCTGCATCGCTGTGCTTCGACATCCATTGCTTGAGTTGGCTATCGAGGCCCGTGAGCCTGTAGTTGAGCTCCTTCTCGTCGGCATCGCGTTGTTGAAGTTTCTGGGTGAGCTCAACGACCTTGTTCTCCAAGCGGAACGACTTCTCCTGCGCCTTTGTGACAGAGCGAGCCTCTGCCTTGAGTGCCTTGAGCTCGCGACGAGCCTGGCGACGGCGGACGCAGGACTGCATCCAGATGACATGTCGCACATCAGACTTGTACTTGCGCCGGGCGAGCCTGCACGTACTCGTTAACGACAAACATTGTTCAGACAATACGTGCAGAAAACTCACAGTCCACGGACGAGACATTGCAGGTGTCGTGCTCCCGATCCAACCCGCTCTTCGCGATGTCGTTGCCGAGCTTGCATACCACGAACCTCTACAAAGGAAACGGGTGAGCGCCGAACAAGCCCTCGGCACCAGCAATGAACGTACGGCTTTGTATGCGGACGACGGCGTTGCGGGTGTCGAGGAACTCCTTACGACGAAGAAAGCGGCGAATGGCTTTTTGCAACCGGATCGCGGTGGCCTCCTTGCGGACGCCGTTGACAAACTTCTGAGCCAGGCGTCCTCGCCACCAGGTTTGTATGCGAATCGTCGCTGAGCGGAGCTCCTGATACTTCTTGACCGCCATCTTTCTCCGCATGTTCTTCTGAACGATAGTGACGAGCTCGTTCAGCCGGTCCGAACGCTGACCTTCGAGGAGAGCCAGCATGCCAGCTCGGAAGAATATCTTGGTAAGGCCCGACTGGTACTTGTCCTCGTCCTTGATCGTCGCGTTGAGAATCGCCAAACAAAGCTCGCGGATCTTGTTCTGCTTGATCGTGGTCACCCAGATGGCCGACTTGGTGAGCATGTAGTACCGCTCTGCGAACTCTTCGTAGGTCCATCGACTTGGATATCCAGCGCAGCTGATACGAATGGTCTCTAGAACACCGCAAGCGCGCAACTGACCGAGGACCTGTTGAGGGTTGAACTCCCAGGCACGCTTCAGCTCGTTCGGTTTGATGCAGCGAATGTAGTGCACATTCGTCGTGCTCAGGGTGTCCATGAGATTAATGAGCGACGCCTTGAAGATCGAACCTAGAGTTGGCTTTTTACCAACACCAGTGCGCTTGCCAGCACCTGCAGCACCAGTCGTTCCGACCTGGCCCGCGCCGCTGGTGACGAGAGCAACACGACCAGGGTCGGGGATCAGCGATGACCGCCTCGACGACTGGCTACCAGAGTCGGAAGCGGCAGGAGATGCTGGCGGGGCGTCTGATGGACGGACGGAAGCCAGCGCAGCATCGAGGACCTCCTTGAGGAACGGATTCTTGGTGCTCGCGAGGAGCGCGAGATGCTCGTCCGGGACAGTGTCGCGATTCTTCTCAAGGAAGCCCTCGGCTTCGTACGTGACATCGAGCGCATAGTGAGCGATAGTGAAGGCAGAGTTGCCGAATCGTGGTTTCTTGAAAACGCGCTTGTTATCAGGCTTGTCAAGCTGGGTGGTGAGCTTCTGCAGGAAGCTGGCGTCGGTGCCAGCCGGCAAGCGCGACTCTTCATCCAGGAGCGAGAGAACGCCGAGCTTGCCTTCAATGAGGTCGATGCATGGTTTGTTGTCGGCAAAGTCGATGAACTTCCACTGGATCTCCTCGCGAAGATACTCTTCCTGCTCGAGCTTGAACACGTGCGCGTTGAATTCTTGCTGAAGCTTTTCGTTAGCGTAGTTGATGCAGAACTGCTCAAAACTGTTGCGCTTGAAGTGCTCGAAGCCGTAGATACTGGTGCACAAAGTCAATATGTGCTCCAGTGGAAAGCATAAACTGCTACGCACTCGAGGACGCCGATAAACATCTCGGCTTTGCTCGCAGCCTCGCCGTTCTCGCCCGCCAGAGACTCGTTGACAATGGCGACCAACCACTCGAACAAACACGCGTACACGAACTTGGCGACCGAGTCCCTGACCACGGTGGCTTGTGAGCCGTTCAGCGAGGTGATAATCTTCTCGGACCGGGTGACGATCTGCTTCTTGACAGTCCACTTCTTGAACTCGGAGGCGGTAACGCCAAGGAAGCGAGTCGCAAGCAGCATGGAAGGCTCGTTGTCGTCTAGCAGGGCATCGTTGCGTGACTGGGTGATCTGCATGTTGCCGAGGTGAAGAAGCGAGGCAAGGAGCTTGAACACGGCCCATTGCTTCTCGACGGAAATGCCAACGGTGGATAGTGCTTGCTGCGTAAGACGGAACTCTTCTGCGTCATCGACGTTGGGAATGGGAGTGGATGAAGGGCCGCCTTGCTTCAAGAAGAAGAACTTGTTGATGTCGGTGTCGAGGCCAAGGTCCTTGCGCTCCTTGAGGGGAGCACCTGCGCATAGTTGATAGAAGATGTGGTAGTTGCGCTCGGTTTCGGGCTGGTAGACGAGACGCGAGCGTTCGAGCAGGTAGGTGCGGATACGAGCACCAACGATCTCCGTCTTGCCATCGAAAAGGATCTGGGTGACCAGGTGCTGAGCGACACGCGGAAAACGAAACGAACAACGCGACAAACCTGGATGTATTTGCCGAAACGCGACGAGTTGTCGTTTCGAGTGGTCTTTGCGTTACCAAAGGCTTCGAGGATTGGGTTCGTGGCCAGAATCTGACGCTCGACCTCGGACGCATCGTCGATTGAATTCTTGACTCGAACCCTCGACCCAGACGGGTTGACGGACGCAAGGTATCGCATAATGAGCTTGGCAGACTCTGTCTTGCCGGCACCACTAGAGTAGGAACAGGGGGCTATTAGCACAGGCTTGTGAAGACACGGAAAGTGAGCGCAGCCCGCACCTCTCTCCAGACACAATAATGGTTTGGCCCTCCGCGTCCTTTTGCATGCGAGTGTAGGCGTCCTCTGCAATGGCGAAGAGATGAGGTTCAAGCTCGCCCTTTCTCCTGCCAGAGTAGGCCTGAATGATCTCCGGGCCGTAGAGGGTGACGCGTTGGAAGGGGTTCACAGCAATGAGGACGATACCAGAGTAAGTGTAGATGGAATGCTGAGCATATCTGTTGCGGATGGTGTGCAGTACTGAAGGTTCGTTGAGATGAGAGAGCGTTGCGAGGTCGTCCGCGGTCTCGAGCAACGGCGGGTTTCTGAGTGGGGGCAGCGACTCGTCGCCGGCCTTGATGGCCTGCACTGTGGTGTCTATCGTAATTTCCTGACCAGGCATTAGCTTTGAAAACTCGAGCCAATAAATATTTGGCACACCTTGCCGCGCTCGTCCTGAAGAGTGAGCTTGACATTCTCGCCTGTGAGCCTGTTGGAAGTGACTTCGGCGCTGATCCAGCCAAGCTCCTTGTCCTGCAGCCAAACGCGCGTGCCGCGAGAAAAGACCTCCATCGTCAAGACAGTCGGAGGCGGAAGCAGGTGCGCGGCGACGGCGAAAGGAAGAGTTGTAGGCTTGCGCCAACTCCGCTCCGCTCCTCCTTCAAGTTCATGTCCGCAACAACCGTAAACTCGCTTCCTGCAGTCCTTTCGTCCCTTGCACACGTCCAGGCTCGCGAGAAGGCTGTGGGCTCGGAGCTTGCCGGTCTCGTTGCCAGCCACGACAAGATCGACGCGTCGCTCGCTCGGCTGCGAGCACTGGGTCCTTCCCTTGACGAACTGCTCATCGACGCCAGTCTGCTGCAAACAAAGGTCCATGCAACAGCCAAAACTGCTGATCGCGTTGGTGGGCGTGTCCGTACGCTCGACGAGGAGATGCGGAGAATTCGTGAAGCTGCAGAACGCGTCGCACAGGTCACAGATCTCAAAGTGCTTTGTCCCGTTCTCTACATAATGGGGGAGCCTGCTGACCGCCCACAAGAGCTCTCTAGCCGCTCTGTACGATGCAATAGACCGCGGAGACTGGGAAGGTGCAGCCCGGCACTGTGCGAGGGTCATGGCCATTCCTGCTGATGTCCTTGACGGCCACTTTGCTGCTCGCGCCGTCGTGCGTCCTCTTGTTCCACGTATTATCATATGTGTTTTCTCAACAATTTTTTCGCGTGCAGCCGACATCCGAGCTTCCTCTGCCGCCTCCTCAGAGCCTACAGGCTGCCCGGGATACGCTGCTGTACAACTTCCAGTCGCACTTCGAGAAGGCTGCTGCTGCTCGTGACGCCGCTGCGACATCACGCTTCTTTAAACTATTCCCCTCAGTGGGATGGCATGCAGAAGGCCTCGATGCTTACAGCGCATTTGTTGTCGATCTCGTCGCCTCGCGAGCGACGACATCTGCTAAACGTGCGATGACCCCGGTATCCGCCGCGCATGTGTGCTCACTTCTGCCGCAGCATCTTCACCCATGTACTTTGTCGCATCACTCACCTCGTTGTTTGAGTCTGTCGCCCTTATCATCGACCAGCATCAACCACTGGTCGAAAAGTATTACGGATCGCAGGCCATGAAGCCCGTGGTCGTCAAATTGCTGGACGCATGCCATCGCTCGCTCAGAATCCTGCTTGAGGCTTGGGACGAGGAACGCCAAATGCCGCGCAAACTCTCTGACGTTGCTGCTGCCGTTGCCGCCGCTGCTGCGCCCGCAGCCACTATACGCAGGCAAGGTACACAGGCTGCGGTACCAGTCGAGGACACTATTGACCCCCGCGACATCGACAAGGTCATTTCTGAGCTCTCCGGCTTAGCCAGTCGATGGGCTGTGTTCCGAAGGTTTGTCGTCGTGCGGCTCAGTGACGCGGACGCAGATGAGGAGACCGTCCAAAAGGATGACGCTGCGGAGACTCCGTCGTCTGAGCCTCTGCTTGACACCAGCCTGGTGGACAGTTCCGCGTGCAAAGCAGACATTGACGGGATACTAGACAAGTACTACCTCCCTCTGGAGGCATGGTACATGCACACCATTTGCGACAAGGTCAGCGGATCAGAATGCGCTTGCAGTTGCTCATCGACTTCTGCAGGCCCATCGACTGGCCCAACCGTCTGCCTCTAACGCTGGCATGATGATCACGACACTTCCTGATGACGTCTTTTACGTGCTGAAGGTTGCCCTTGTTCGTCTGCTCACGACGGGAAGCACAAATACTGTGACGAAAACATGTGGCGCACTTAAGGAACACATCTCCAAGTCAGTGTTAGCTCGGCTTTTCTCGCGGTTTTTTCTGACTCTTGTTACTAGGGATCTTGTAGGTGTGCTCAAACGAAAGATGGACGATATCTACCGACCAGGTGTTGCCGGTGCACGCAGCGAGAAGGGCGAGCGTGACGCTCGAGCTGTTTACATCGTACGTGCCTCAATTTTCCCACAATGCTATCGCCGACATTCCTGGTAGACCCATCTCAATGATCTTGCTCTCACTGCTTCGCATCTGGAGCGGTTGTCCACGGAAGTGGCGGCCTCGCCGGTCATCGATCAAAACTTCCTCGAAGGTCAAAACGGTGCTGACGATGTGCGGAAAGCCATCGCGCTGTTAGGCGGAGAGGTCAGCTCGGTACGCGGGGTTCTAAAGGTAGGTTCGACCTTGCAACTTTCCTTGTACCGTCTCGTTGATTTATTTGTTGTGCGTAGACCTGTGTCGAACATCTCTTCACACACACAGCACGTCCGAGGCTGCGAACACTCTGGCCCGATGCATACAAAGACGTGTCATATATGCTGGACGACGAAGCGTATGCGCTTGCTGAGCAGACGGATCTCGTGCGCAAACGATTCACAAAGGTGAGCTCCAGCTGCGCACTGTCAGCGCGTGCGTTCTCACAATTAACATAGGCATGGGAGCTTGCGGCGGAACCAGTCAAGGAGAGGTTCAGCGAAGACAACGCGCGTCTCTTCTTTGGCCTCATGGTCGACGTCGTCGCACGTCCTTGGGAGCGGTATCTGATGGGTCTGCGGTTCACCGAAGTGCGTTTGATGGCTTTGCTTTGATCCCGCGCGTATGCTCAACTCGATCCCCCCAGCTTGGCGCCATCCGCTTCGACCAAGATCTTCGATTTGTCATGGGATACTTGAACGGACAAGTGCACGCCTCAGTGGGCCTGCGCGAACGCTTCACTCGGTTGCAGCAAATTGCAACGCTGCTCAATCTCGATGCTGAAGAGGACCTCGACGAGTTCTACAACGGGTCTGGAATTGCATGGCGCGTGAGCATCGCAGAAGCGCGGGCAGTGATCGGATTGCGAGTGTAAAGAAGCTGCAGATGATACATGGCGAGATCGGGAAAGCGACGTGTAATGCAAGTGCACTATGAATCCACGAGTGGCTGGTGTCACCTGCGAAGGTTGTCAAGTCGGGCTTGGAGCTCGTCCTCGTCAGAGAGAGGGCCACCTCCGCCAGAACCAGAGCCAGCACCGGGCGGTGGTAGAGCTGCGGGTGGTCCTCCCAATTCACCGACTGCAAGAGCCTGGCGCGGGTTGGCAATGGGAGCAGCGGTGGCGATGCCGGATGGGGCGTCTGTGAGCTGCTGGGACAAGCCGACGCCGATCTCGTCGAGTACTTCCTTGAGGATCTTGTCACCCTCTTCCTCCTCATCCTCGAGCTCATCGTCCATGACGTCGTCAACAGCGTCCGACATCATTTCCTCCTTCATGTCCATTGTTGCGCTCTCCTTTTCAAACTCCATCATGATCTTCTGGATGCTCGGCAAGTTGAGACCGCGGTTCATTGCGCCCATTGCCTGCGGTATGTCAGTGCTGCGAGCGAAGGCTGCGGGTGGCATCACAAGGACAGACCTTTGTAGCGCCACGCATTGCCTCTGCCATCTGCTGGTTGCTTCGAAGTGTCTGTATGCGCAGTCCCACTGCCTGGAGCTGGGTGCGCATTTGGTAGAACTTCTGGACGTAGCGGCGGGTGCGGACGAGGTCTTTGGCCATGACCTTGCATGCACTCATCTGACCAGCCTTTGCACTCTTCTTAATATCAAGTACCAGCTTCTTCTCCTGTGCCTCCAGTTTAGTCCTTTCCCGGTCCAGCTCTCGTTGCGCCTTGTCCAGCGCCCGCTTGTGCTGTCGCAGCCGCTCTGCTGGCGTCACAGTCCGTCCAAATAGCGTTTCCTGCAAGAATTACGCGACCTGTGTCAGGACATGGATAATCCTAGACTTGTGAGAGGTGCTCACGAGAATGTTCATGGTGGTGAGTGGGAGAGTGAGTATAAGGAGCGCGCAGCGGCTGCGGCCCAGCGCCGACGGACCGTTCTAGCCGGCTTCTCTTTTGTTTCTCCATCGCACCTGGCCCTTCTCTAACCTGCTCCTTCGTCTCCAGCATGTCGTTGTTCAACCTGACTCGACTTCACAACAAGATCGTGCTCATCACCGGCGCGTCTGCTGGCATCGGAAAGGTCTGGCTACGTAGACCCCTATCACAACACCTTCATGCTCACAGATCCCATTACAGGCTGCCGCTCTTCTCTTTGCAAAGGATCGTACTTACGCACGAGGATATCTCGTTCTCATTGGACCTGACTCCCATCCAGGCTGGATCTAATATCGTTCTCGTCGCTCGTCGCCCCGATGCGCTCAAAGAGACGGTCGCAGCCTGTGAAGCGGCTCATAAGGCTTCTGGCGTACAGGCTGGCGGCAAGGTGCACACAATCGACACACAATTCAACAGCTCATCTTACCCGCTCTCACAGTTTACCAGTGTTCAAGTCGACGTGTCCAAGAAGGACCAGGTGAGCCGACCATCGGATCCTGGCAGGGGTGCTCACCATCCCACACTCAGATATCTAACCTCTGGAACCTCGTCCCCTCGGAGTTCCGCGCCGTCGATATCCTCGTCAACAACGCTGGCTTTGTGTTTGTTCCTTACGCTTTATTGCAGCTGCTCTGTAACAAATGCCATCTACAGACTTGGCGTGGAGCGCGTTGGCGAAATCGCAGAGACCGATATCGAGGCCATGTTTGCCACCAATGTCCACGGGCTCATCGCAATGACCCAACTCCTTGTTAAGGGTAAGAAAATCTTGCCACTAATTTCTCGTTATCTCACCATACACTTTCAGACTTCAAAGCGCGCAACTCTGGTCATGTCATCAATCTCGGCAGCGTGCGTTTCGTACGAATCTGCCGCTTTTACCTTGAATGACCGCTTTTGTCAAAGATTGCCGGCCGCGAGCCATATGTTGGCGGATCCATCTACTGTGCAACCAAGCATGCGTATGTGTCATCACATCTGCATGCGATTGCAATTAAGCCACTGCAGCGTACGGGCCTTTACCGGCTCGCTTATGCGGGAGCTCGTCGACACGCCCATCCGTGTCACGGAGATTCAACCCGGCATGGTTGAGACTGGTGAGCACAACTCATCCTTCTTAACCAGACTGTCCGCCCACATTTGTATCCAGAGTTCTCCGTCGTACGCTTCCGTGGCGACAAGACCGCAGCAGACAAGGTCTACCAAGGCTTGGAACCTCGTGAGTTTCCCTGTGGCAAACTCTATATCACGTCCTAACTTCATTTGATAGTCGTTGCGGAAGACATAGCGGAGGAGATTGTTTGGGCAGCATCGCGCCCTCCACATGTCAACATCGCAGAGGTATGCACCTTGAGCTTCGCCTCAGTCAACTGCTCAAATTTGTTCTTTGTTACCCAAGCTGTTTATCTTACCTGTGAACCAAGCCTCTCCAACGTTGACGTATCGTCGCTCTTGATCATGTAGCTATATACGAAAGCATGTGAGGACGGTTTTAGGTCAAACAGCCTGCCGCAATCTACAATGCGGTCAACGGGGCATCAGCGCAGAGCGAATTCAGACAAATCAATGAAGTGCAACGCCAGATCCAGGATAGGTTTATTCAGACTGTTAAAAAGCGGGGAGACAGATGTACATCGTGAAACTACAGATCGGACGAGCAAGCAGAGGCATGTCATTGACTAGCCACCGAGTTCTTCCTCTTGCGAAGCTTAGCAACTGGTTGCTCAGGAGCAGATACCACGGGCAGAGGGGGAAAGTTGTCAAGCACGGCTTCGTCATCATCGTCGTAAACAAACTTGAGAACTTGCACACGCTCACGGCGTAAATCGAGGGTGGTTGATGGCTCAGCCTGGAAGAGGATTAGCCAAATGCATCGCGGAACCCACGCGCCAGGAAGCTTACATAATGCGGCCCTGGTGTCAAGATGCTCTTGCCTACGATCTGGCGCTCGTCCTCAGCTTTGCGTAGGGGCGTGCTGATAAGATCTGGGTCCCAGCGCACCGCGCGCGGCCGCTGGCGAAGACGCTGAGGAGTAATGAAGTCCTCATCGTCTCCAGGACCACGGATGTGTCGTAGTTCATCGTCCTCTTCATCGTCTCCTTCGCCTGCACGCCGCTTGGCACGCTTCTCACGCTGGCGATCTGCCGCCTCGCGCCGCTTTTCTGCTACAGACTTCATCTTGCTGGACGGACTCTCCGGCCGTGGCCCAGGGCGACGAACGATGACTGTCTCGATGTCCGCTACAGCCCACACTTCGTTCCTGCCCGTGTTCTCCTGCGTTATTGCACGCAGGGCAACGATACTTGTCGGGAGGACAATGGACTGTGTCACGGAGGACGAGACGCTGGGTGCAGGCTTTGTTCGCGAACGGCTGGTTCGACGAGGTACAGATCCAGATGTCGGAGATGAATCGGCCGCAAGCATAGGCGGGACCACGGGGAGTACGATGTCAGCTGGCGCAGCAGTTACGACGGGTGAGGTTGGTGGTGATGAGCGGGGTAGTGGAGGACTCGGCGACCCGAGAGCATCGGGCGAGGAGAGAACGCCGATGCCAGTCAATGCCAGGAGGCCAAGGTTGCGGTTGCCCGCACGAGACGCGACTGGGGCGTGAATTGGAGAAGATTGAGGACTCGGCGAGCGTGCCATAAACATCGGAGCTGATGGTGGTTCGAAGGTCGCTCGCTCTATGGGACGAGCGGGCAACGGTGAAGAAGACATCTCTGGTGATGTATCGCGAGGAGTCGCTGGACGGCCTTTGTAGTCGCGAAGAGTTCCAGGAACCACTTGTCTGACCATGATCGTTCCCTGTTTCTTCGGCGGTGACTTCTGGGGTGAGGGTAGCTCAGACGCTGGTGCTGGAGGAGGCGACGCCGGACGGCCTTTGTAATCTCGGAGCGTGCCAGGAATGACCTTACGAACCATGACGGGTTTATGAGGGCTGGAAGCTGGCTGCTGTGAGAAGCGCGATCCCTGTTCCTGCTCTTTCGGTTTCTCTGGGCTGGCAGGTGTACCTCGTCCCTCGCCCGGTCGGAGACTGCCCTTGACCACTTGGCGGATTGGTATTGGCGCTTTCTCGCCGGTCTCCGACGAAGGCTGAGGCTGTTTGGATGCTCCAGCACGTAGTTGCCCGCCAAGGGTACCAGGGATGACCTGTCGTATCACGATCGGAGGTGCCGCTGCTGTTGCATCTGCGGCATGTACCGGTGCTTTCCTGGGGGAGGATGTCGACGCAGCGCCGTGCTGTTGGTGATGCGTCGCGAGTAGCGATTTCATTGGGGCGGAAGATGCAGCTGCACCTTTGGCAGCGCGCGGGGTTGAGGAAGAGTTAGAGTGAGAACTCGGAGTGACCCTAGATGCTGTAGGTGTTCCAACTGAAGACTGCTTTGTAGTAGCATGGGCACCGGTTGAGGGCGCTGGCAGTCGCGAGTATGGCTTAGGCATGGGTAGTTTGCTTATAGCACGAGCAACTGGCTGGCGCAGCTGCGACGGCTTTGCCGGATTGGAGGGCACAGAGGCTGAGTCCATTGCAACATCGACATCGAGTGCCGGATCGCCTTCTACGGGTTGCAACATTCCCTTAACTGGTGAAGACTGCAATTTCTGGTCGGCATCTGGCGCAGAAGGTGCGCCAAGAGGGAATGGCAACGCGGTTTGTGTGGCGTGCGACGTCGACGGTGCCGTCGTACAAGGCCCAACGACGCGCGTAGGGGAAGGTGGCGGGGACGGTGAAAACAACGCGCGACGAGGTAGTCCAGGAGATAGCACCACAGCACTTGCACCAGCTGCGAGCCCGCGCGGAGGACTCGTGCTTCGCTCGCGCGAGGGTGAAGGAGGATCGTCTCTCATGGCGGCCTCAGCAGCCGCAAACGACGGCATGTGACGCGAGAAGTCAATGTTGATTCGAGTCGGTGCAGAAGCTGACGGTCCGATCAGGCGTGCGAGGGTCACGTTGGATTCTGGACTGAGCGACCCAAGCATGTCAGGACGGGGTCGTGGGGTCGGCCTGACCAGCTTTGGACCTGGCAGACGACTGACGAGCTTGACAGCCTTTACTGCTGGAACAGACTCGGGTGCCGACGCAGGAGAATGCACATCCGTAGCTGAGGCGGCAGTCTGCTCGAGACGGGGGACTTTGCTGGCCTCGCCTTCAGCATCAGTGTCTGGGAAAGCATCCTCAAGTTTGCGCTTCGGGGTATGCACCGGAACAGGTATCTGACTCGCAATAGGCTCAGATTGCGGCTGAAGAGGCGTAGACGGCGTTCCCGTGGGCTCTCCTTGCGCAGGTGACGTTGTTTCGACCTCCTGCTGGGGCGTGGGCGAATCGTCCTGCGAAGGGGTGCCGGGTAACGCAAGGTCTGCAACGTCAAGAACGTCTTCAACCACCCGTTCCTCCTCCAACGTGGCGACCGTTGGCGACTCCGAGCTGCGTTCGTCTACAGAGGGCATAGGCAATAGGTCCTGCGGGTAAGACTCGAAGTCGATGGATTCGTCCAGTATGTTGCGCTGGATCGGGCTATCTAGGGCCTCAGATGCAGCAGATACTGTTGGCCGGAGTGGGCTTGCATCGAGGGAAATGAGGTCTGGATGACTTGACGGTGTGGTCGAAACAACAGTGAGCGGCGACCCGACACAGATTGCACGTGGTAGGCGTGTTGGGGTTTGTGCGTTGTTTGCGACGTCTGGAGCAGCTATAAAGTGTGAGCAACATGCCAATAAATCAAAGCAACCAAGCTGCGAGGCTGACCGGTGAGCAGCTGGCGTGTGCGAACGGGGGCAGGAGTCTGCAGATGTGCGAATTTGGCCTCTGGCGAGTGGATTGGGCCGAAAAACACGCGAGCATTCGAGGTGTTGACGGCGTCATCATCATCCGAGTCATCAGAGCTCTGCGCAAGGCGCAGCGTGCGATGTTCGGGTGAGAGCGCGTCACGAGCTGGTGAGGCGGCCATCATTGTAGTTATGTATATCCCTGGCAGGTCCAGGCCGTGCGTCGCTGTCGTGCACGATGCAGGAGTAAGAAGATAGTAGGGTGGCAGACGCCGGTGTAGTAGGGGAGGTTGCGCGGGTTGGTGAACACAAGGAAAGAGGCCAGGTTCTAGCCGTGCGGCGACCGAATTCAACGGCACAATCCGAACACCCTTGACAAAACTTGAAGCCAGCCCGTCTTTCTTAGTCGACGGTCACTGTCCTACCCGCCGTGCACGCAATTTTGCAAATGCTGCGAGCGCTGTCGATACCTGGCCGGGGTGTGCGCATGGGCCGGGATCTGAATTTGCAGCGCGTCGCAGTGGCGCGGTTCGGGAGATTCCTCAGCACGTGCAGCCCTCGGCACTGGTCCGCGTCAACCAAACTCTCCCACAGGAATACTGGGACCATGGCCACCACAACTAGCCTCAAGAATTCTCGCTTCCTCGCAGATCCAAACCCACCCCTCTGCTCACTCAACATCAAACCAGCGTTCGACCTGTTGAGTGACCAAGAGAAGGCGTATGCACACTGGTACGTTCCGCGCGCCGGGCTCCGGTTTCTTCATCGATCGACCCGTTGACATCTCTTCTGCCAGGGTCGGAAAGGCTTCCTGGGCTGGCGGCAAGATCATTGCCGACCAAGTCTCCCAGTTTGGCGTAAAGCTTTACGACCTGCTTGTCGCTGTCTTTGCCAACGACGACAAGAAATCCCTCGGCGATCTCGTTGCCCTCAAGTCCAAGTCTGGCATCTCAGACGAACAGTGGACTCTGGTCATTGAGTATGCCGCTCAAGTACTCAGCAATCTGGGAAACTACAGGTAAAGACTGCGGTTGGCGCGCCGGCGCTTAGATCTACACTTGCTCACCTTCGCCCCTATCCTATATGCGCACAGATCCTTCGGTCACTCCAAGTTCATTCCCCGTGCAGACCGTGATGCATTTGAGAAGGTCGTCAATGCTTCCATACATGCTGCTTTCGCCCGCCCGCTTTGGGACGAGGTCCGTCCGCGAGCCATGTGCTGCATCAGGTCTCCTGACCCACCCGCAGCTCGCGAACCACATTTATTCATTGACCCCAGAGGCTGCCTGCCTCATTGGTGACCCCAACAAAGGCCACGTCTCCAACTACTATCTTGGGGACGTGGTCGTCACCGCTGAAGAAGTCGAGCTCGTCCAAAAAGCTGCTGAGCAGCTCAAGGTCCAGGTCCTCAATACACGGTCCGTTCGTGTTTATTGCGATGTCACGGACATGCCTCATTTTCTCTCCTCTCGCAGTGTTCGAAAGCTATCTTCGACGTCGTTTGAGCTCCTCGTCGCCTCAGCAGACCAATCATCTCAGTCACACAAGGTCACGGTGGATGGCAAGACGCTGGACATCAAAGTCGTCTATGGCGATTACAGTGCTGAGCTCACCAAAGTCAACGAATATTTGACCAAAGCCATCGACGTTGCCGCAAACCCCAACCAGCGTGCGATGCTCAAGGACTACATCAAGAGCTTTGCAACTGGTGCCGTCGAGGCGCACGAGGATGGCTCTCGCCACTGGGTCAAAGACATTGGCCCCGTTGTTGAAAGCTACATTGGCTTCATCGAGACCTACGTCGATCCCCACGGTGCGTTCCTACGGCCTAATACGTCGATGTCTGGTTGAAAGTTCGCCTGCAGGCGGCCGTGCCGAGTGGGAAGGCTTTACTGCCATTGTCAACAAAACTTTGAGTGCCAAGTACGAAAAGCTCGTCGACGGAGCACCAGAACTCATCAAGGTCCTTCCATGGGGCAAAGACTTTGAAGTCGACGTTTTCAGGAGGTTCGTCTCTTTATTTTCTTGCTGAACTTAACACACTCAGCCTCTCTCCTCAGGCCCGACTTTACCGCCCTTGAAATCGTTTCCTTTGCCACACCAGATATTCCGGCCGGGATCAACATCCCCAAGTAGATTTGTGCATCTCCTGGAATGTGGGCAATCGTTGACATCCCAACAGCTACTACGAGATTCGCGAGAGCGACGGCTTTAAGAACGTGTCATTGGCCAACATCTTGGCTGCCAAGCCGGCAAACGAGCCTGTCACCTTCGTTCGCCGTGAGTTGGCCTGTTGAGTCTTCTCCAGTCGTACCGACCCAATACCTTGCAGCGGAAGACCTGGACCTTTACAACAAATACGACAACACTGCGTTTGAGCTCCAGGTCGCAAACCATGAACTACTTGGACATGGCACCGGCAAGCTCTTCCAGGAAGACGCCAATGGCAAGCTTAACTTCGACCCAGCAAAGGTCTGCATCCAGAGCTTCGGTCTCACTTTTTGTCTCAAAACGCTTGACAGACGATCAACCCGCTGACCGGCGAGCTCGTCGCGAGCTGGTACAAACCGGGCCAGACTCCCGGCTCCGTGCTTGGTAGCTGCTCTAGCTCGCTCGAAGAATGTCGCGCCGAGACTGTCGCTATGTATCGTGCGTGCACCGACCCTTTCAGTGCTTGTGGAGACACTAAATTGTTACGTCGCAGTGGCAAATAGCGCCGAGATCATGGGCATCTTCGGTGTATGTTCCTCTACGTGATGCGGCCCTGAGTGATGTTCGCTGATTGCCCATGCAGTACACCGACCCGCAGCTGCAAAGCGACCTTCATTATGTCACCTTTTTGATCATGGCTCGCGCCGGCATTCGCGCTCTGGAGTTCTGGGATCCGGTTGCCCGCAAACATCAGCAGGCTCACATGCAGGCGCGGTACGGCTGCACATAAAACTACATTAAACCGAGGCTCATTTGTTTTCAGCATGGGAATCACGCTTTTTATGATTGAGGAGAAGCTCGTCTCGCTCGAGGAAGTCCGAGACGAGCATGGCGCTTTGACTGACCTCACCATCAAGGTGCGATCTGCTCAGTAGTAGCGCTTCACCCTCCTCACCACCTTCCTATCTCTAGATCGACCGCGAAGCCGTTCACAAGCGCGGCACTGAGAGCATGGGCAAGCTTCTTGTCCGCCTCCAGGTTCCGAAATCCATTGCGGATGGACCTGGCGCCCGCGCATTTTACGAAACTCTCACCACCCCGCCCAAGGCCTGGGACGGCGACATCCGTGACTTCGTCCTGAGCAAGCGTCTCGTATGTCCTTTGACTTTGTGCCACGACACGCCTGACAAGTTCATTGAGCAGCCTCGGCGCAAGTTTGTCCAACCAAACACTGTGTTGCAGGGCGACAAAGTTGAACTCAAAGAGTACCCGCTCACATTCGAAGGCCTTATTCAGAGCTGCATTGAACGCGAATTGTGACCTCGACTAGCGCGGTAGTACTTCGAACCTCCTGGGTCTGTGGTCACGTCTTTCTCACACGAACTCGCTATATAGAACACAATGAAGCAATACAGCTAGGTGACACTGCATCGTAAAGCTGGGGATACACGGGAATACGGCGCGACAAGTCCAAAGTCCATGAGGGGCAACAACAGCTGGGATACATGCGGAAAGTCTTGAGTGCAGCCAGACGGAGAGTGACGAGTAGACGAAAACACAATAAGCAGATCACTTGCGCGGGGAAGAAGCGGGTGATGCAAGCACAACAGAAGACGGACGCTCCAGACGGCTACGCAGACGCTCTAATTCACGTTCCAGGCTGAGAGCAACGCATTCAGTGTTATGTCAGTCATTCAAGAGAGACACTCACTGCAGCGCTCGTTGTCTATGATCATTTGCTTCGCGCTCAGCCCGCCGCTTTGCTAATTGAAGCTCACTTTCGGACGTTTGCTAATAGGGTGGTCAGCGTAGGCTCGGCCAAGGATAATAGACGTACTAGGCCGTCGATAACACTGCGCAGCTCACCGACCTGAGCCTCAGTCTCCTGGACTTTCTCCTCGAGACGGGATCTCTGTCGCTCCGACTCCACCAGCTGGAACTTCGTATCGCGCTCGGACGTGCGATGCTGGCGGATGGAGTCTGTTTTATCCTTAGACTCTTGACTGAGCTTTGACTGGAGCTCTTCGATTCGGCTCTCGAGTCTACGTGTTGCTGGCGGTGCGCGAGGTGATGAAGCGGCGAAGGCACGCGTCTCCATGTCGACGATCCGGACGTTTAGGTCCTTGACTTGCTTACCGAGACTCGCCTGCAGGAGAAATGTCAGTGGCGGCTGAGCCATCTGAGGAGCGGTACGTACATTGGTTCGATCTAGCTCCGAATTCTCAGCGCGGATTTTGCTCAGCTCGACCTGGTACTCGTTGGCGAAGGACTCGGCCTTCTTGACTCGCTCATTGGCCATGACCACTTTGTCCATCTGCTCCTCGAGGGCGCTTCGGAGATCTTGCTTCTCAAGGTGAAGTGCCTGTACGACGCGGTCCGAGGACATCTTGCTGGTCTCAAGGTGATCCTGAGCGATGTCGGCGAGGCGGCCTTCAAGCGTTCGACGTGCCTGCTGCAAGGCGGCGCGCTCGGCATCGGCTTCATCCAAATGAGCGCGAAGCTCCCGGACTTGCGAGAGAAGGGAAACGATCTGAGTCTGTTGCTCGGCGTTGGCTGCATTTGACGCGTCGTAGGCGGAAACGAGGTCGCCAACCTTGGCTTCAAGTCGACCCTTTTCTGCCTTCCACGCAGAGCCGCTGTACACTTCATCGTCATAGCGTAATTGAAGTTCGTCATGCTCAGACTTGAGTTTCCGGTTCTCGTCAGCAAGACGACTCCGTTTTTCCCGTTCGTGCAGCATTTCTGAGGTGACTTGAGACGAACACCATTGGAACATTGTTCACGCACCTTCACTAAGCTGAGCAAGTTCGGCTACGAGAAATCAGTTCGCAAGTGTCGAGCATTTTCCAGATCAAAGTTGCACACCTTGATACTTCTTGCGTGTTTGATCAATGGAAAAGTCGCGTTCGGAGAGGTCCTTCTGATATTGATGTCGCTCATCGTCCATCTCTTCAGCAAGTCGTTGCCGGAAGAGCTCCATGTCGCTGAATTCGCGGCTGTCCTCCTCCAATTTCCGCTCGAGCTCATGTATGTGCTGTTCGAGTTCGCCAAGTCGTGTTTCCATGGCTTTGCGCTCCACGCCAGTGTCTTCCAACGTCCTTTGGGCCTCCTCCAAAACGCGACGAGCTATCATGGTATCAGCCACGTCTTAGCCGACAAAATGACACAAACTTTGAGCTTCAGAGCGATCGGCTTTGGCTTTAGCGATCTCAGCGGCTTCGATGCGTGAGAGATAGGACTCCGCCTTTCCCTTCCACAGTGCGGCTGCCTCGTGAAGTTCTTGACGTCTGTCAGCCTCTGCCCACTTGAAAACAGGGGACCACCGCTACCTGATTGAACCGATGATGAAGCATTTTCTGCAACTTCGAGCTCCTGCAACTGACCCTGTAGTTTGCGCCGCGCAGCTGAGAGAGAGGAGTGGCGGATGAGCACCAGGTTGCGGTGTCGGTTTCTGTACTGACCTGTTTCGTCGTTCTTCGCCACCAACTCGAGCTCAAGCCGATCAGTGACGTCCGCCAGTTGTGCCTGAAGTTGCTTGCGGGACTGCAATAACTCCTGTACCTGCCGTCTCTGATCCTCGAGCTCTGTTTGTGTCGTTCGTTGCTGGGCCAACTATAAGAGCCGCGTGAGACTGGGTGCGAATCTAGCAACGTCGCTACTGCTTACCAGCGCTTTGCGCGATTCCTCGAGCTTGGAGTAACTCTCGCGTTCTTGACTCATCGTCGACTGGAACTTGCTCCACATCGCCTTGACCCCATCCATCTGTGACGCCTCGGACGAACGGCGAGCCTGGGCCTCCTCCTGGTGAAGCTCTGCAAGACGAGCGTTCTCCCGCGCCAGCTTGGCTCGATAGCTGTGAAGCGACTGAGCCGATCCATCGGAGTTCTCGATGTCGGAGGTCATATCCCGCAATGATGCTTCGAGGTGTTGACGGACGCGATCGGAGGCGAGCATTTGCAGTTCAAGTACCTGGACTTGCTGGCGCAGCTGATTCACTTGGCGATCTGATTTCTCTGGCAGTCCAGTCCGAGGAGGTTCTGAGAGAGCGTCTTTGTGGAGGCGGAAATTCCCGCTGGCGTCGATGCTGGACCGCTTCGAAGGCGCTAGGTTACCGAAAGTACGCACGTCGCCTTTGGAACGGCGTGGTGTGGCATCCCGTGCTGATAGTTCCGCGTTCATTTGCTGTTCGGCCAATTCGAGTTCGCGCAGCAACCGAGTGCGGAACGGGTCAGGATTCGATCCACCAGTGCTAAGCAGGAGCTTGCGAATCTCGGAATGCTGCGAGTCGACGCGCTGTTTAATCCGTTCGGCGATAGTACGCGCCATGTCGGCGTCCTCGACCATACTCTCGAGCTGAGCTATGCGAGCATCATACTGTCTTCGCATCTTATTCATCGCGTTCTGGTGATCTCCGTCGGTAGCAATGCTGGCAAGCTCGGCCTCCAGGCTTTGCTTCGCACGAACTGCATTTGCCAGTTGCTGGGATAGGTCCTTCGCTTGGGCCACGAGAACTTTGGTGTCGGCTTCAGTACGGCGGCCCTGGGTTTCTGCACCCTCTCGCATCCGTCGCTCCTTCTCGATCTCCGCGCGCAGCTGATTTGTCTTCTCCTCCGCTTGTCGGATCTGCTTGTCCTTGGAACGGTTCAAAGCTCGCTCTTTCTCGGCTTCGCGGGCTGAATCTTCGGAATCCGTAAGCAAACGAGTCTTGACCTGCTGAAGTGATCGGAGCTGGCTCTGAGCCGCGCGAAGTTCTGTCTGTGTTTCGGCAAGCTGCTGATCGGTCAACCGCTTTGCTTCCTCCAGGACATGAACATGTTCGACGATAGTCTTGTCTTGCTTGGAGCGCAGCTGCTGAATGTCCCAGTCGCGGTGATGGAGATCGTCCCTGGCCTTCTTGAGGTCACGCTCAAGCTTGACAATTTGGTCCTTGGTCTTGGACGATTCGGAGTTGTGCTTCGAGGTCGCCTTCTCGAGCTGCGTGCGCTTGACAGTCTCCGCCTCGAGCTCCTTGCGCATTGCCTCGATTTGCCTCGTCCAGGACGCCTTCTCGCGCTCGACTTGGAGGAGAGCGTCTTCGAAATCTTGGTGCTTTGCGTGCGCATTTGCCAGCTGTCGTTCAGCGGACTGCAGAGGACAAGGTTCAGAATCCAACATACGAATAGCGTGCAAGAATACTCGCCTCCTTTGCTTTTACGCTGTCGGCAAGCTGCGTGTCCAAGTCGCCTTGTCGCATGCGCAACGCCGTCAACTCGTTGTCCGCCGTACGGCGAGCTTTCTCTGCTGCGCCGAGAAGCCCATCAACGTCCATCGCCTTCTTTTCTGCCTCCTCAACGCGCTTCGTCAGCAAGCTTTGGCCGGAGAGAAGCTCGTCTCGCTCGCGTGTAATGGACCGAAGAGCAGCTTCGTCGGAGACCGTCGACTTGCGTGCATCAGCCAACTCCCGGGTAACGCGGGAGACTTGGGAGCGAAGATCTGCCAGTTCAATCTCACGCGACCTTTCTGCCTCGCTACGCTTGTGATCCTCGGAGGATTTGGCGTCCATGGCTGCACGGAGCTCGTCTAGTTCGACTTGAAGGCGTCTTGTTCGCTCAGCTTCACCTTTGTGGACGACCAACTCGCGCTGCGCCGCAGCAAACTGCGTTTGGAGATCTGTTGTCTGCTTGATAGCAGCTTCGCGCTCACGGCGGAGAGTTGCCACCTCGGAGCCAGCACGAACAATATCTGCGTCCTTTCGTGCGATCATGCCGGCGTAGTCAGTTGCGGTCCGTGTGAGTTCGGCCAGCTCCTCCTTTGCCTGGCGAGCCTCCTTATCGACAGCGTCGACCTTTGCACGTGCCGTGTCCCGCTGCGCGATCTCGCTGGACAGTCTTGATTCGAAGTCTGACATGAGCGACTCCATGCGCTCCTTGAGTCGTGCCTTGTCCTCGTCTCTCTCCGCTACTGCAGCTCGGAGCTCCTGCAGCTCCTTCGCAAGAGCTGCTGTCTCCGCCTCGAGCAAAACAACCCGTTCGTCTGCTAGCGCATAGTCAGCAGATCGCGCCGCCCACGCCTCGGCTTCGCCTTCCCACTTCTCCAGAGCTTCCGCTGCGACGGCGAGTTGAGCGCGTAGCGCCTTATACCGCTCCATTTCTTCCGCGAGTTGCGCCTGAACACGTTCAAGCTGGCCGTCGACGGTGTCAAGGTCCGCTTGCAGCGCAAGAACATCGTCTTGTAGATTGGCCTGGCAGGTGTAATATCAGTTCTCGTCCTAAATTCAAGGAACGTGCATCGCACCTTCTCGTTGAGCGTGCGTTGCAGCATTGCCTCGCGGTCCGTGCTCTGCAGTTGCTCCGCAGCAAGGGCTTCCTCGACGCGCCGCTTGTCTGCTTCAAGTTCCATCTTGAGGGTCGCGAGGGTCTCACGCTCGCGTGCATCGCGCTCCGCTCGCTCTTTTGCCATCTCAAGTTCGAGCGACTTGCGACGCAGCTCGTCGTCATTTCGTGTGGCAGCGAGCAGCGGTCGGACCTGGGCTTCCATGAGGTCTGGCGCCACATAGGAAGAGATGTGACATACCTTTGTGTAAAGCTGCCACCAGCCCCACTCACGGAGCTCGCCGTAAAGCCGTGCATTCGTCTGTATGCGGCGGGCGGCTACCGCACGCCCAAGAATCTTGCGTATCTGCCGTCGAGCAACGTACTTCCTAGCGACTGCCTGAAGCCTGGCGAAGATGCCGTACAACAGGCCATCACGGCGTTCCTCCAGTTCAGCAAGTACTCCAGCCTTGAAGAACACTTTGGTGAGACCGATGCGGAAATGGGACGTGTCCATTTCGAGAGCAGCAAGAATGCGACTCGCTGCGGTGCGGCCGTCCATGTAGCCTGACGGCAGGACGCCCGGGACCAGAACCTCGTAGCGGCCACGAAACTCGACGAAGGGAAGTCGGTTCGGATATCCAAGCCTGGCGATGCGAATACCCTCGAGGACACCGTTACAGCGCAGTTGATCGAGGACGAGGGGAACATCAACCCGACCAGGACGACGAGCGCCATTTGGTACGATACAGCGTACGAAGTGTGGCCTCGTTGCAGCAAGTTGTGTCATGAGATTACTGAGCTGCTCCTTATGCCGCTGCGTGACAGTGCGGAAGGCGCCTTTCTTCACAACGACTCCCCCGACGCGTTTAACGCCATCGCCCTCGGCGAAAAGAGCTGACACGAAGCGTTCGCTCGACGCTCCCATGACCCGCGTCAGGTTGTCGTTGAGCGGGTCCTTGTTCTTCGCGAGCCAGCCCTCCGTACGGTACTCGACGCGTCCAGCGTAGTGTGCGACCACGAACCCTTGAGCAAAGCGAGCTGGTGCGTATTTAGTCGCTCCCAGATGGTCGGTGTTGGTCCACAATGCGTGAAGCTTCGCCGTGAAAGTGGCGTCCGTTGCCTTGGGCATGATGCACTCTTCGTCCAGACAGCTGAGAATTCCTGGACGACCCGCCGACCCGCCGCTCTCCTCGATGAGGTCGATAGTGGGTTGAAGATCGAGGCCGAAATTGACGAACTGCCATTCAATGCCTTCGCGGGCATACTCGTCCTGCTCAAGGACAAACATGTGATGGTTGAAGTACTGCTGAAGCCGCTCGTTGGTGTAGTTGATACAGAGTTGCTCGAAGCCATTCTCCTGGAAGATCTCGAATCCTGCAATATCAAGGACGCCGATGAAGGTGCTTTTGGAAGCCGGGCGGGCGAGCGCGCGATTGACGCGCTCAACGAGGGCACCGAAAGTCTTCTCGTAAAGAGTCTTACAGAGGGAATCGAGTTCGTCTCGAGCTTGATGCGCGGTGCGCGACTGGGTCACCCAATCTCGCCCTGCGAGGACACGAGGAGCGAGAACAGCCTTCCCAAAATCTGCCGCTGAGACTCCGAGTAAGTGACAGGCTTTCTCGGCTTGAGCAGGAACCTTGAATCGAGCATTCTCGCCACTACGGTCGGAGCTGAGCTCGATATTGCCAATGTGAAGGATCGCAGCAAGAACGCGGAATAAGTCAAATTGCTCGGCCTGCGTAAATCCGACGGTATCCAGGGCAGACTGGAGGAGCCGCCACTCGGCCCGATCGTCGACCCCGTCAATCGTCGCACGGCTCGCGTTGAGAAACCGGAATGCATCAACTCCGCCGTCCAAGAGCAGCGCATCCTTGAGCGGACCTGCTCCATCCAGAAGCTGATAAAATACGTGAAAAGAGCGTTCTGCATCGCTACGGAAGACGACACGACTCTTCTCGAGCAGGTACCAGTCGATGTTGGCGCCGGCGATACTGCCGTCCCCAGCGAACTCAATGCGGACAAACTTGCCGAAGCGTGACGAGTTGTTGTTGCGCTGGGTCTGGGCATTCCCGAAGGCTTCAAGGATGGGATTGGCTTGGAGGATCTGTCGCTCGAGAAGACCGAGCTGTGCTTTGGTCGAAGGTGTCGACTGTTGCGGGGTAGCGGACGGAGCGCGGAATGAGGTTGAGCGAGGAAGTCCTTGTGCAGGAACCACTACCGAGATTGAGCCAGAGCGAGAGTGGGGGAAATGCTGGAAATCGGTAGCTGAATCGGTGGCAATAGCAGCGAGGTATTGGATGACCTTCTTGGTGTTCTCGGTCTTACCAGCACCCGATTCGCCACTACATGTTTGAAATTAGAGACACAGGTGTTGGGACGGTAGGTTGCTCACGTGATGAGGATGGACTGGTTCTCGCGCTCCTCTCCCATGCTAACCCAAGCGCGTTCTGCAATAGCGAAGATGTGTGGCGCATTCTCATCCCTTCGGCGACCACGATACTGTGCAACACTCTTGTCCGAATATAGGTTTGGGAGCTGCTTGTAGGGGTTCATGGCAACCAGAAAGAGGCCAGAGTAGGTCTGCGAACGCGGGTTAGAAAGCATACTCGGTGGGGCGGTTGTTGGATATCAGAGAGACAGAGACGAACGTATATCGCGTCACTGCCATAACGTAGGTGAAGATTGTGGACGACGGATGCTTCGTTCAGGAAGGTGAGGTCTGCCATGTCCTCGACGCGGTCAAACTTGGGAGGGTTCATCTTGCTGAGCTCGTCGAGATTAACCCGCCGGTGCTAGAGTAATAGTTAGATTAGAGGGCGTCGCTATGGTTCAAGGCGGACCTCGCTGTTGGCTGCGATGATAACGTTTGCAAACTCATCGTCCTCAGCGGTGACCCAACCAGCGAGGTAGCCATCGCGGTCGTCAGGTACCCAGACCCATTTCTTCTCGTTGAATTCAGCCTGGAGTGCGGCATCGCGCGCCATGGAGGGACGTGCGAGCGCCATCGCAGAATAGGCGGCTGGCGGTCGTCGCGGGCGCCGATATGAGCGTTAACGTTGCGGGTGGCACGGGACGCGTCTCCAGCCAAGTTCAGAGTAACCGGCGCCAGCCGTGCCACCGCTTGAACTGCGGCCACTGCGGCACTCGCATTCGCACCCACCCTCAGACCCAATATGGACAACGCAACGCTCTTTGAAAGCTACGAGTCCGACTTCAAGCAGATTCTTGCCAGCGCCAGGGTCAAGCTTGATGGTGAGGCCAAAGACCAGAAAGGCGAGGCGCGCAAGGCCACTCTGCGCCGAGTCGACATGGAACTCGACGAGGCCGACGAGATGGTCCGTTCCAGTGACAGTCAGGATGCCTCCGCTGACTGAACATGCTATTACCAGGTTTCGCAGATGGAGGTCGAGATTCACGGCATGCCCCAGAGCATCAAGGCCCAGTTCGTCACACGCGCGCGCAATGCGAAGAACGACCTGCAGCGGCTCAAGTCTCAGTCGCGCGAACTTGCATCGGCTGCTGCCCGGGATGCCCTTCTTGGTGGACGTACAGGTCCCGCTGGCGACGACCCATACGGTATGTTTTTACTATGGTCCACGACACCCTACCGTAGCCTAGTCAGCTCATTAGTTTCGTCTCGCTCGCAGGGTCTGCCGACGCTCGAACCCGCCTCCTTCAGGGCAATGCAACTCTAGCTGATGGTAGTCGACGGCTAGAGGAGAGTCAGCGTATCGCTCTCGAGACTGAAGACATTGGCGCCGACATTCTGCGCAACCTCGGCGCTCAGCGGGAACAGATCGAGCACACCCGTGACACTGTACGACCTGCTTCAGCGCGCGCCACAGCGACTCTACTAACTATTGTATCTCACAACAGTTGAGGACTGCCGATGGTTCCATCGACCGTGCCAGTGGGACACTCAAAACTATGATTCGCAGGTGAGTTCCAACATCATGTATCATTATCTGCTAAAGCCGTCCACTAGAATGTACCAGCAACGGGTCATCACCGGTGCCATTGTTGCCGTGTTGATCCTGGTAATTCTCATCATTCTGTATGAGAAGATTCTGGGCTAGTTGTTTTGGTGTGCATATACTGGGTTTGGCCTTTGTGCTTCTCGCCGACTGTAGCAGGTCTCTTGTAAGTTGGAAATGCACAACACTCTGTCCCATTTTCCTTACATTTTGCCAAGTGTTGATAATCTCAGCTTCTTTTTCTGGCCCTCTGCTTTTTAGCCTTGTCTTAGGTCCTTCTAGCACCACTGAGCAGTGAGCAAGGCTAACCTGTATAATTGCACAGCTATACGGTGCCCATTCATCTGTGAGAGAGAGAGTATTCTAGTTATTGTCATTTGCAAATATGATGTCCTACCCCTAAATCTCAAGTTGGTTCAAGGTTGGTCGAACCCGGGAAATTTGGCAAAATGTGGTGGCTCGTGCTGCCCTGTCCTCAACTCTTGCACCTGCACCACCATGCCATCTGTCTGGTGATGAATTAATACAGATGTACTTTAATGGACTTGAAATTTGCCATGGTGCAGGTCAGTCCGGTCAGATGCATCTGTCGCATGTAAATAGTATTGTTGGATGAGTTGAGCTGAGGTTAGGTCATTAAATGAGACACTTTTGCTGGTGACTGTGGTGGACATGGAGATTGAAGCACAGAATGATATGAAGGGAGTTGAGTGAGAGTGGGGAGAACAGAAAGCTGCAGCAAACTGGCACCTGTTTGGCTTTGTATATGACCAGCAGGAAGATGTGTGTGATGAACAGTGTTTGCCAAAGGCCACCTGATGTTAGTGCAGGGTGCTTTCGGATAATGTGCACTATCTAAAATAACCGTGCACTCAGTTAGGGTCTGTGCCTAGGTTTAGTATGACATCTGCGGATTTAACAGCACACATATAGTTCCTTCTTGTGCAAGGTGATCGTTGACTGTGTCTAGAACAAGTGTGTGTGAATGTTTGACTTGTCCTCCTGCTAACATGTGGTTTGACATTGCTGGTGATACCAAAGACCCTTGGAGCTCACCAGGTTACCAGGATCATTGCAGTTGCAGCTGGGAAAAATGCTCTTGTGCATTTCTCATTTGCAGCTCAAATGTTTCTGCTGCCCTGTTGCTGCACTGGTAATCAAGTAATCCACCAATGATCAACCAAGTGCAAGTGAGCCATTCAGTATAATGATCACTATCCAATGTTCTGCGGTAAGTGGAGGTGCCATAAATGAAGCAACAATTGACTTCACATGCACAATCCAGGCTGATCATTCTTATAGTCGCAGCAGATCGTGATTACTTGGCCAATGATCGGCCTCAACAATCTTGTGTTGACACTACATCGCCATCAGACATGTAATAGCTTGGTTTTATAGATGTGATAACAATGCAGTGCAGAATTAAGCTTGGCGAAACTGTACCCATGCTTTCAGGATGTGTTCATATGTGCTACAAATATGCAGCTAATTGGCGCTATGAGATGTTCAACTGTGATGCTCTCCTGCCAAGTTGATATTTTGGTGGTTTCTCCATCTCTGCCTTGCACCAGACATGTAAGTTGTTTGTACATCTTGGTGTTTTGGGACGTGCCAAGGCCACTCGGAGTCACAAGGAGTGCAAAAACTCGGAGTGATGTGTGTGCGCTCGGAGTGGTGACAAGGAGTGGAAGTGTATGCTCGGAGCAATAGACACAACCTCTTGGTGCTTAGCTGATAGCGACCAAGTCCTAGACATGAAGAAGACCTCCTGACTGTTTGGTGGAAGGATTGAAGTGCTGACAAAGTCTAAGGAGCACTCCGAAAATGGAGTGACCAAAGGAGTTGGGCCGACAGAGTCAAATCAAGAGGATGATGAAGAAGACAAGTAGATTGAAGATCCTAGTGAAAGAGGGACAGTGACATGAGGGACATCGGAGTCGGTTTTCAAACTGGGGAACATCTAACTAGTGTCTTGGAGCTTATATATGAAAGGACAAGGGTTGTGGAGTGAAGGGATGAGCACGAAGGACGAGGAGTAAGTGTGTTACAAAGGCCGGAGGCCTGAGGAGTGAAATCGGGATCAGACCAATATGATGCAAGGAGAACTCCGAAAATCGGAGTGAGATGGATGATATAATCTCGGAGTGAAGTGGTGGCAAGATGGCAGGGGAGCGGAGCCAGAGGAGAAGCAAAAATGCACAAAAACTCGGAGTGCTCAGAGTGAGCAATTCACTCCTTGGAGTGAAGCAAAAACTGGGAGTGAAAGGAGTGAAGATCATGACAAGGAGTGCAATGGAAAGGTGCAGTGAGTCTCGGAGTGTGCCAGGGTGTTGCGAGCAGGCATGCTCGTAATACTTGGTTATTACAGGCATCAGCAGTTCCCTGACACACTGTGGTTCCCTGCAATGCGTGACCACTGGCGGACATAGTTTTCATTTTCTCAACACCTCTCAATGGGATAAAGTGATCTTGTGTGGGCCAGGAAGCCAATTACAAAAGACACAATGTTTGGTGGGACAGCCCAGTCATGACACATGAATTTGTACCAGAACAAGTATATTTTAGGGTGTGACACCAGTTGCCATCTCATTATGCTGTCCTAACAGTTTCCCTTCAGCTGAAACTCTGTTCAGATTTTCCCTTGTATGTTAATTACGTTTGGATGACATGCTGTGAGCTGAAATCCTCTGTCAAATGCTATACATGGCTGTAGATGCAGTGGGTTGAAGCAGCTAACACAGTGCGAGTCAGTAGCCATAAAACCAACAGACCTTTTCCCCCTTTTTTGTTGCAGTATGTTGGACATTTATGATCATATGAGATATGATTTCTATCCTTGCTATGGGTAGTGGGCTTGTATGGCCATCACTACAGCTGGCACAACCCTGTCAGGGTCAGAACCTGCACATCCTTGCCAGTTGGTAACCTCCAACTCTCCATTTGCACCATGAACCGGCAACACAATACCTGTGCAGCCCAGGAAAAGCCCCAACAAAGTCAGGAGAATCAGAGCAATGCCTTATCTCAAGCAGCTGTGTGGAGCAGCCGCAGAGTACAAACATGCCAAGAGAAGCATGGAGTCATGCTGATGAGGCAGGATTTTACCAGCAGTCCATTTTTGCGCCAGTTCATGCACTGGACCGTACTCTCCATCCCCACCAGCCTCAGAAACATCTTCCACAATGGTCAATCTCCTTGCATACCATTTCCGACCTTCTGCAAAGCTTGTGTGGGGGTTCTGACAGTGGTTCCGACATTGGCTGTGCCAGTCCTCAGCACCATCACCAACTCAAGATCTGTTGCACTCCACAATCCTATCTCCTCCTCCCGCTTCTTCCTTTGTCCCTCTGTGTGCACCTTGCTTGTGTGGTCTATTTGGTACCCATATTTTCTACATTTTGCCCTAGGTTTGGGGCGTTATGTATCAGACATTGGTAGAGTCAGCCACAGGTTGGCCCATCGGGTCAGGTTGGGGTCCAAGTTCTGGGACCCGAGTGACCCTAGCTGACCCGTCGTCAAGTAAATTTACATTTTGAATTGCTGTAAAAGGCACCATACAGATTCATTTTATTCCAACAGCAGAGCTCTTAATTACTGTACATGACCGTATGCAAACCTTAGCCGAGAGCTGCATCACAGCGGCCGATCCACTAACCCAATCCATCCTCCCCATCTCTGCCTCCCAGATCTCGCCACTGTCCCTACCATGGCTGCACAAAGCACACTCAAGCATGCACACATGTCAGACACATCTGGCATAGGGATGCCTGCTCAGAAGAAGTCAAAAATGTCAGCTACGGACGAAGGACAAACTACATCAGACAAACAGAGCACTCTACCTTTTGCGAAGAAAGCTACCGTTATCAATGTTGACAATGACAATGCAGATCAGCATTCGGCTGCACCAAAGCCAAAGAAGGCCGCAAAGAAAGCTGCAAAGAAGGCAGAGCATGAGTATGAGGAAGGGGTGCATCAAATCAAGGGCATCAAGCCTGACGAGACCGCAGTGTAGCATCTCGGTATGTACCTTTGTGCTCTAGTCACGTGAACTTGCTGACAGCCCATCCAGAGTGTGTATCGAAAGGTTGGAAGGCCGCTGCATATGCATTTTATGAAGAACTGATGTGCGGGCGCGATGATAAACTTGGACCGTACCACACATTTGCATGTTGAGGTCTCCGTTGCAAGTAGGAATGTTACGGGAGTCCCCCAGGGGAGGCCACAAGGTCCACCATGCCTGTGCCTGGCTTGGGAGGCTACGGGTGCCCAGGTGCCTGGCCACCCAGCAAGCCTCAGTCATTCTTAGGCCAGAGGAGAATATATCTACTTCAGATTGATCACCTTTGCACGAATACAATGCAGTGTGACGGTGTCAGTGCATAAGAACTACATCTACAGTACGGTAACATCATCCTCAGAGTCATCCTCCAACTCCACAGCCCACTAACTGTCCTTTGTGAGGTACTTGGTGACTTGCTTGATGGTCAGGAACCCTGTTCCAAGCCAATCACCAACACAAAGCAGGGCCCACAATGACTGGGCTGACAAGCGGTTCCTACGCTTCGTGTGGAAGTTCCCTCCTCGACTAAAGACTTGCTCCACATCAACAGATGTTGCTGCAGTGAAGGAGCAAGTGTGAGCATCGGCAACTAGAGCAAGAATCAAGTGGAGACCACTCATGCAGGATTGAGTGGAAGTCACGAGCCATGCATGAGAGCCTTGGATAGCACTCTGCATTGTCGTACCACCACCAGAGCACATTGAAGGTGGTGTTCTTGTCTCTGAAATTGACAACTGGGCTGTCCAGGTAGCATTCCAGATCGTCATCAAAGTTGTCCTCCGCCTCGTCGTCGCTCATTTGTGCTGCACGGTACAATGCATCTTTGTACCAGTTTTGTCCCTTTGGTGGTAACAGTGGTACAGCATCTGCAAGTGGATTGACAGCCTGTAACGGATGATCAGTATCTGTGACACACATGTGCGGTAGTACACACATTGTCAGCAGTCACCGGTTGAGGCACAGTTTTGTACTTGCTGCGCCACGTGGTGCAGAGAAGCAGCAGGGTGTCATCACGCCAGTGCTGTGGCCAATTGAGCTTGGCAAAGTAATTGTGCTTCAGCGCAGGATGAAGCACTGCAAAGCAAGTGAGCGAACAGAACAACCAGCCTTGGAAAAACTTACAAATGCAGATCCGATAGGCATTGGCGGTGTCTGTGAGTCCGTAGTACTTGTTCATTGTTGCCTTGGCAAGGCCGGTGGCAGCACAAATGGCGGGGTGGTATTCGCGGTTGATGGTGTGTGGGTAGTCATTGGTGCAGCCTGCAAAACCACGAAGTTAGCCATATTGGTACAAGGCCGACCACCCTGAAACCAAGATCGCGCACCAGTCTTGACTAGAGTAAGCACAGGACGCAAGGAAGAATCGGAGAGGATGAGACGAGCCCTAGTATTGTGCATGACGGCAAACCCCGGCGCGCTCTGAGAAGGTCAGCAGAGATATCAGTGCAGCCTCAATGCCAACACGCCAAACTCACCACAAGTACGTCAATGAAAGCGGACAAGCAACACGCAATGATGCGCGAGTCAGCAGTGCTGGCCGCCGGGTCTCCTAGGCACCTGAAGCCCGTGCACAGGGCAGGAATGTTTCGACTAGTGCAAACCGGCAGCCAATACAGCTGACTACCACCAAGGACAGCAACTCACCACACGACGGCCACGTGATTAAATGCCAACGCCAGCATGAGGAACAGCCACTCATGCACCGTTGCTTGCGACGCTCGCCACAGCGCATGCTCAGCACAAATCTCAGCCACACTCAACATCGTCATCAGCAACGGCGCAGCCACCTCATTCAGGGTATATATAGGGCTCGCTGTTGTACTACAAACAAAGTGGAATACAG
>Ga0247815_10000323_pt1 | contig 38500 bp, 20 predicted proteins | sample UWRJL194509B1_FD_181014 | JGI IMG/M metagenome (GOLD analysis project Ga0247815, IMG submission 181014) | Plant litter microbial communities from Arlington Agricultural Research Station in Wisconsin, United States - UWRJ-L194-509B-1 | ecosystem: Environmental > Terrestrial > Plant litter >...
CACCATCTTAGCCTCTCAGCCTCTTTTTTTTTTAATCTCAGCACCTCAGTATCTCAGTCCGGAAGCTTCGGCAGAGCACCTTTTTTAAAATCTTAGCACCTTAGTATCCGAGAACCTTACTAACTTTTCTATATTTGTATCAGGTAACCATAACTCAAAAAAATGACATTAATAAAATCAATATCAGGAATACGCGGTACTATTGGAGGAAAAGTAGGAGACAACCTGACTCCTGTTGATGCTGTAAAATTTGCATCGGCATACGGAACCTTCTTAAAAAATAATACTTCAAAAGAAAAATTAACGGTTGTAATTGGCCGTGACGCCAGAATTTCAGGCCCAATGATTCACAATCTTGTAGTGAATACTTTAATAGGTTTAGGAATTAACGTGATTGATCTTGGACTTTCGACAACGCCGACTGTAGAAGTTGCTGTTCCGTTAGAAAAAGCAGACGGCGGTATTATCTTAACCGCATCTCACAATCCAAAACAGTGGAATGCCTTAAAGTTATTGAATGAAAAGGGAGAATTTTTAAGCGGCGCAGAAGGAGCTAAAATCCTTGAAATTGCCGAAGCAGAAGCTTTCGATTTCTCGGATGTTGATAATTTAGGCGAAATCACGGTGAATGATGCTTACATGGATATTCATATCGACGAAGTTTTAAATTTACCTTTGGTAGATGTTGAAGCTGTAAAAGCGGCTAAATTTAAAGTAGTGGTTGACGGCGTAAATTCTTCAGGCGGCATCATTATTCCGAAGTTATTAGAATTGATGGGCGTTGAAGTAGTCAAATTATACTGCGAACCAAACGGACATTTTCCTCATAATCCGGAACCTTTAAAAGAGCATTTAACGGATATTTCTGAACTAGTAGTCAAAGAAAAAGCAGATCTTGGAGTTGTTGTAGATCCTGATGTAGATCGTTTGGCGTTTATCTGCGAAGACGGAGAAATGTTTGGAGAAGAATATACTTTGGTAGCTTGCGCCGATTATGTTTTGAGTAAAACTCCGGGAAATACAGTTTCGAACATGTCATCTTCTCGTGCATTGCGTGACGTAACGGTTGGCCACGGCGGAAAATATGAAGCCAGCGCAGTGGGAGAAGTGAATGTAGTAGAGTTAATGAAAAAAAACAACGCAATTATTGGCGGTGAAGGAAACGGCGGGATTATTTACCCTGAATCTCACTACGGAAGAGACAGCCTGGTTGGAGTAGCGTTATTTTTGACGCATTTGGCAAACAAAAAAATCTCAGTTTCGGCATTGCGTGCTTCGTATCCTGAATATTATATGAGCAAAAATAAAATCGAGCTGACACCTCAAATTGATGTGGACGCCATTTTAACAGCGATGACCGAAAAATACAAAAACGAAGATATTACGACAATCGACGGAGTAAAAATTGATTTTGCATCAGAATGGGTTCACTTGAGAAAATCAAATACAGAACCTATTATTCGTATTTATACTGAAGCTCCATCTCAGGAAAAAGCAGATGTTCTGGCACTTCGAATTATCGATGAAATAAAAGTTATTGCCGGAATTTAGGTAAGATTTAACCTCAAAGTTCGCAAAGGATTTTATTTAGAAACGCCTTAAAAAATAAAAAGTTCGCAAAGCTAAATCTAATACTGGCTTTGCGAACTTTGCGTTTAAATTGATGACTCAGATTTAGTTCTTAATAATTTTAATTGATTTTATTACCGAGCCATAAACAGCGCTTACAAGGTAAACTCCAGTCGAAAGTTTATCACCATAGTTTTTGATTCCGATTAAAATAAAAATTCCCAAAAAACGATTACAGCTTTTTGGGAATTCGATTATTTTTGCTCGATGCGATGTTTCCATCTTTTATGCGTCCATAAATAATATTCAGGAGCTTCGAGAATTTGCTTTTCTACTTCTCTCAAATATAATTCGGTAATTTCGAAATTTTCATATTCTTTCGGATTGTCGGCAATCGGTACAATTGTGGCTTCATAAAAACCTCTTCCTACTTTTTTTACCTTTATAAAAATAACACTCAAATCGTATTTTTTGGCCAGCATTTCGGCACCGGTATGCACAGGAACTTCAATTCCCATAAACTTCATCGAATGAAAAATGCGGTCTAGTTTAGGCGACTGATCACTTGCCAAACCATAAAGGCTTAAAATTCCGTCACGCTGATTTTGCGCCATTAACGGAATTGCTTTTTTGGTTTCGACCAATTCAGCATCATATTTTCCTCTAATTTTTCGGATCAATTTATCAAAATAAGGATTGGCTATTTTTTTATAAACACCCACTCCGTTAAATAACATTCTTTTATTCAACGTCAAAAGCCATTCCCAGCTCGCGTAATGCGATGCGACTAAAATTACGCTTTTGCCTTTATTTTCATATTCATGAAAAAGATCCATATTGGTAATTTTAAATCTTCTTTCCATTTCCTCCGGCGTAATGCTCATTGTTTTTATCATCTCTAAAAACATATCGCACATATGACGGTAGAATTTCTTTTCGATATCTTTTCTTTCAGCATCGCTTAAGTGCGGTAAAGTAAGCGCCAGATTCTCACGAACTACTTTTTTACGATAGCCAACCACTCTGTAAATTAGGAAATAAACAAAGTCTGAAAACCAATAAAATATGCGAAACGGAAGTATAGAGATAAGCCAAAGAAAGGGGTAGGCCAATATATAAACGAGAAATTGCATGGATATTTTTTTTACAAAGATAAAGTAAAAATGAATAATGACCGATATTTTGCTTTGTTACCCACTTATATGCGAGAATGATTATATTTACATTTCACATTAAAAAAAATTTATGAATACCGTTAATGTCATTTTAGTTGGAATTATTGTTGCCAATGCTTTGATTAGTTACAAAGGTTTTAATGATCTTGCTTTTTTTAGAAAATACGAATTTCACGTTGGAAGCATTCGTTCGGGAGAACAAATCAGAATGATTTCATCTGGTTTTCTGCATGCAGATATGATGCATCTTATCTTTAATATGCTGACGCTTTGGTTCTTTGCGCCTGTTGTAATCGGGTGGATGGGAACTATTTCTTTTGTGTTGATTTATTTTGGAAGTTTAATCTTTGGAAGTTTATTAACGATGCTGTTTCATAAAAATGACTACAGTTATCGAGCCGTTGGCGCTTCTGGCGCGGTTACCGGAGTTTTATATTCTGCTATTCTTCTGCAGCCTGACATGATGCTCGGAATCTTTTTTATCATTCCGATGCCGGCTTATTTATTCGGAATTTTATATTTATTGTATTCGATTTACGGAATGAAGGCCAAAAATGATAATATTGGGCATACAGCACATTTTGGAGGTGCTATTGGCGGTTATTTAATTACTTTGGTAAAAGAGCCTTCCCTGATTGTAGACCATAGTTTGATGGTTATCCTGCTGGCGATTCCTATTTTGATTCTTTTTGTAATGGCTAAATTGGGTAAGTTGTAATGCTGGCACAACTTTTGAAATATCATTATCAAACAATTTAAATATCACAAAAATGAAAAAAGCAGTATTATTTTTAACAATCATGTTTATGACTATGTCTTACGGCCAAGAAATCAAACAAATTCCTCAAATTAATGTAAATGGAGAAGGGAAAGTAAAAATAGCTCCGGATCAGGTTCTTATTGTCGCAGCAGTTGAAACGAAAGGGAATAATGCTAAAGACGTCAAAAAGCAAAATGACGAAAAAATTGACGCTGTTTTAAAATTCATCAAGAAGATGAATATTCCAGCAGCAGATTTCAGAACAAAACAGGTTTTATTGAATCCGCAGTACGATTTCGAAAAAAAGAAAACCACTTACAATGCGGTTCAGACAATAGAAATTACCCTGAAAGATTTATCTAAATATGATGAATTGATGGAAGGTTTGGTACAACAAGGAAGTAATCGTTTAGATAAAGTTTCTTTTGAATCATCAAAATTAGCGCAATACGAATCAGAAGCTAGAAAACTGGCTATAAAAGATGCAAAAGCTAAAGCTGAAGATTATGTGTCTGTATTAAACCAAAAAATTGGTAAAGCGATTACAATCTCAGATAATACACAAGTATATCACCCACAGCCCATGTATGCTGCGATGAGAATGAAAGAAGCAGATACTGCAGGAGCATCAAATGAAACGCTGGCCATTGGAGAAATCGAAATTACAGCAAACGTAAGTGTTAGTTTTATTTTGGATTAACACCATATAAAAATCGAGTTTTCGTAGTTCCAAGTTTCAAATTGGAAAGTGAAAATTAAAATCTCAAATCCCAAATTCCGGTTTAAAAACTGGAATTTGGGATTTTTTTTTGACTGCTTTTTTTTTAAATGAAATAAAAATGACAGTTTTAATTTACATGGGAATGGATTTCTTAGATTTGTAGTAAATACCATAAAACTTTTTGCCATGCCTGTACTTGAACAATCAGATTATAATTTTCCTGCTATTATTCATCGCAACAAGCATATTTCGACTATTTATGCCGCTTTGTTTAAAAAATTTGACGTTCCGGGATATACACGAGAGAAAAAGGAGTTAAGTGACGGAGATTTTATCAATATTGATTTTATTATAAATGATCCTAAGAAAGCAGTTATTTTATGTCATGGTTTAGAAGGTGATTCGCGCCGAACGTATAATAATAGCTGTGCGGCTTACTTTCAGCAGCAAGGGTTTTCAGTTTTTGCATGGAACAACCGTACGTGCGGGGGAGAAATGAACCGTCTTCCGCGGCTGTATCATCATGGTGCAGTAGATGATCTTGAAGAAGTGGTTCAGTTTGTGCTGCAAAAAGGATTTGAAGATGTTTATTTGATTGGCTATTCTATGGGAGGCGTGCAGCTGCTGAATTATTTAGGCTGGACAAAAGTCGATAATCGTATAAAAGCGGCAGTTTGCATTTCAGTGCCAACTCATATCGCAACAAGTGCCGCTGTACTCAAACAGGGGTTTAACAGGGTTTATTTAAAGAATTTTACCATTGATATAAAAAGGAAACTGAAACACAAAGCAGCACAATTTCCTGATTTTATAAATAGTGACCAGATTGATAAAATTTCTTCTTTTGATGAGGTAGATCATTATTTTACGGCACCCCTGCACGGTTTTGCAAGCCGTGATGATTATTATGAGCGCGTTTCTCCTGAATTTTCCCTTAAAAATATTACAACTCCGGTTTTAATTATTAACGCGCTGGATGATCCTTTTTTAGGTGAAAGATGCTACCCGAGAGCCATCGCGAAAGAAAGCAAATATGTTTATCTGGAAACCCCAAAATATGGCGGACACTGCGCTTTTCCGCTGCGTAATTCAACCTATTCCTACGCAGAGACAAGAGCGTATGAGTTTTTTGAATCGTGTAAAGTACCTGCGTAGTATGCTAATATTTTTTTTCGTTTTTCTAATTTCCATTATGAATAAATTCAGAAGGCGACATTCCGAAGCTTTTTTGAAAATTCCTGCTGAAACTTGACTGTGAATTGTAACCGACTATTTCAGAGATTTCGTATACTTTATACTTGCCGGAAAGTAATAAGGCGGCAGCTTTTTTTAGACGTGCATTATTAATAAGTTCGTTTGGACTTAAATTAGAGATGTCTTTTATTTTTCGATATAAAGTGGAGCGGCTCATGTGCAGAATATCGGCTAACGATTCGACACTCAGATTTGTATCCGCCATATTCTGATCTATAATATCATCAAGTTTTTTAATAAACTCTTCATCGATTTTATTGTGTGCAACAGATTTTAAATGTGATAAAGGAGAACTTGCATAAAACTCCATAACGTGGCGCCTGTTGGATAATAGATTGTCAATCTGCGCCAATATAAAATCCATCGAAAAAGGTTTGGCGATATACGCATCAGCTCCAGATTCCAGCCCTTTAATTCGGGATTGCACGGCATTTAAGGCGGTTAGTAATATCACCGGAATATGACTTGTTTCAATATTAGATTTAATACGGCCGCACAATTCAATTCCGTCCATTATGGGCATTGTAATATCGCTGATCACGATATGTATGGTTTGGTTGTGAATCACTTTTAAGGCTTCTTCGCCATTGGCAGCCTTAAAAATTTTGTATTCCTTGCCAAGTTCCTTGCTCATAAAATTCAACAGCTCAATATTATCTTCGACAATCAGGATTTGTGTTTTTACATTTTTAGCGGTAACCTCATTTTCAAAATCTTCAGTGCTTTCTTTTGCAGGAATATCAGAAGTGTCTTTGTAAAGATGAAATTCACTTTTTTGACGCAGGGGCAGCTGTAAAACAAAAGTATTCATGGCATCATCTACGAATTGCAGTTTCAAAGTTCCGTTATGCAATTCAGTTAGTGAGTGCGCGAGTGAAAGTCCTATTCCTGTGCCGGTCTGCGTTTCAGAGCCTAATATTCTGAAGAAAGGTTCGAAGATTTTACTTTTAAGCCCTTTCGGGATTAAATTTCCATCATTTTTAACGATAAATTCCAAAGAGTTTTCATCTCTGAACAAAGTAATGACAACTTCACTTTTGGCATATTTTACAGCATTGCTAATTAAATTGCTCAGTATTTTTCTAATGGCTTCTTCATCAACAAAAGCATACACATTTTTTTCGCCCAATTCTAATGCAACCTTAATGTTTCTTTCTTCGATTAGCGGGCTAAACTGCGAAAGCAATTGTCGGACTAAGATTGAAATATTGGTTTCTACAAAAGTTAATCCCAATCCTTCTATTTCTGTTTTTCTAAAATCAAGCAGCTCATTCACCAAATTCAGCAGTCGGGAGGTGTTTTTCTCCATTATAGATAAATTGGGAATAATGTCCGGAGATTCGTATGTTCTTTTCAGCAGGCTTTCCAGCGGGCTTTTAATCAAGGTTAACGGAGTTCTGATTTCATGCGCCACGTTGGTAAAAAATTCAATTTTAGCATGATAAATTTCCTTCTCTTTTTCGTTATTGAGATTTGCAATTTTTTGGTTACTTTCCTTAATATTCATATTATGATACTTGCCTAAAAGCCAGTAAAGAGAACCAGATATCAATAAAAAGTAAAGAAAAAAAGCATAACCGCTTGCCCAATAAGGCGGTAAAATGGTAATGGCCACAACAGCTTCTTTGCTCCATATACCGCTGGCACTTAATGATTTTACCCTAAATTTATAATCACCTGACGGAAGTTCCGTAAAAAATACTTTATTGTTCTTATTCAAATAAACCCAGTCCTCGCTGATGCCGTCTAATTTGTACCAGTACTGAGTGAGTTCAGGAGCGGTGTAGCTTAATGAAGCAAAATCGATATTAAAATTAGATTGATTATTTTTTAAGGTAATTTTTTTAATGTAAGAGGCAGATTCGTCCAGTGGAGAATCTTCATCACTCACCACGACATCCTGATTATTGATCTGCAGCCCCGTAATAAATATTGGGGGATTGTATTTGTAGGTATTGAAATTTTTAGGATTAAAACTGATCATCCCGTTAAGGTTTCCAAAGTACATATCTCCATTAGTATCCCTAAAAGCCGAGCTGTAATTAAATTGATCACTCAACAAACCGTTTGCCGTCGTAAAAATTTTAACCGATTTTTTTTTATAATTAAATCTGACCAGTCCTTTTGAAGTTGTAATGCATAAATTTTGGTTTTCATCCTGAAGAATAGAATAAATTACATTACTGGGAAATCCGTCCTTGGTGGTGAATTTCCTGAATTCTTTTGTTTTAGGATCAAATAAATTCAGCCCATTTTCGGTAGCAATCCACAGATTATTTTGCTGATCCTGAAAAACAGAAGTGATAAAATCATTGCTGATGCTTTTGTCATTTTTATAATCATGCCTGTATACTATTTTTTCTTTCGTTTTTGGATTATAATAAAATAGTCCGTCGCGATAAGATCCTGCCCATAAATTGCCATTTTTATCATTAAACATACAGGTATAATGAGTAGTTTCTGAAAAATAACTGCAAATTTTAAAGCTGTCGTTTTGATCATCGTATAAATAAATTCCAACAGAAGTGATGATGTATAGTTTCTTTTCGGGATTTTCATAAAATGAAACAATAAAATCACTTTTAAAATTACTCGTCGTATGATCGTAATGTTTTATCACTTTGCCGCTGGCGGCGTCCATAACATCCAATCCATGTTCAAAAGTTCCTATCCAGATTTTATTTCCCCGTGGCAGCACGCCGTGTATGTTATAAAAAGAAAGGCCTGATTTTGTTCCGTCAGGCTGAAAATTAATAAATTTCTTCGTTTGAAGATTAAATTTGTTCAAACCTGCATCTTCGGTACCAATCCAGAGATTTCCCTGATTGTCTTTGTGAATTTCACGTACGGCACTTCCAACAATCGCATTTTCGCTTTTTCGCGGAAAGTATTTCTTAAACTGATCGTATTGCTTTTGATGATAATTGACGCCGCCAAAATAAGTGCCAATCCAGACCCCGTTTTCTTTGTCAATCGTAATACAATATGCCGCATTATCTGAAATCGCATACGGGTCACTCGGACTTTTACGCAAATTTCTGACTGTTTTATGCTGCAGATCATAAATGTAAGCACCAGATTCGCTGGCGATCCATAATTCATTTTTGTTTCTTTTAAATTGTCTGACAAAAATAGGGCCGTCTGCGCCATTCATAAAAGGAACTGTCTTGCCGCTTGAAATATCATATTTGTAAATGCCGTGATTTCGGGTTCCGATTAAAATCGAAGCAGCATCTAATTGATAAATGACAGATATTGAAAAGGTCGTATTTGGCAGCTGCACATTAATTTTATCGAAACTCTGCGTCGCTTCTGAATAGCGGTATAAATCATCGTAAGAAGAAACCCAGATTACGCCATTTTTATCGCAGGTTATAGAGGTGGCATAAAAAGAATTCCTGCCGTCAAACATAGTAGTTTCTTTGGTGTCGACATTGTATTTAACCAAAGTTCCGATCGAAATAAACCACAAATTATTTTTCAAATCGTTATCAATATCATTAATCCGATTATTGATTGCTTCATTAATAAAAGTAAATTTCTCTAATTTTTTATCATACGAATACAGCCCTTTATCTGTTCCGATCCAGATGTAATTCCTGAATTCATGAAGCGATTGAATATAGTTGATTCCCAATGATGTTTTAGGATCTTTGCCGCTGCGAAATGTTTTGAAATGATAACCGTCAAAACGATTCAGGCCATCTTTGGTGCCAAACCACAAAAAACCATCTTTATCCTGTATGGACGCCAAAACGGTATTGTTCGACATTCCATTTTCTACTTTATAATGTTTGAAATAATATTCCTGGCTAAATATCGTAGTGGAGAAAAAGAAAAGAAAGGCTATTGTCCCTATTTTAAAAAAACGCTGCATGTAAATGTTTTTATTAAATTTTGATAAAAATGACTTCTTCGATTGTGCCATACCTGTGCATTTTGGTTTTTATGGCTTGATAACGCTGCTTTCCGGAATGATTTGAACCATTTGAACACAATTGTGAAACAAAATGAGATTACAATTATGTTGTCAATATCCTATTTTGGTCGGAAATTAAAATGATATTTTTTTAATAGATAATTTACAGGATTATTAAAAAATAAAGAAAATATTTTAATATAACTCAAATATATGCCGTCAGAGCGCTTGCAATATTACTTATAATTTTACTATTACAAAATGAAAACTTTAAAATTTGATTTTTTTAAATGGGAATGAAGTAATGAAATCGCAAGCGGCATAAAAAGTAACCATTCACGACATAAAACAACTAATAACAAAACATGAAAAGAAATTATTACCTTTTAAAACAAACCATACTACTGACTTTGATTTGTATCGGAAGTTATTCCGCAGCAGCACAAAAAACATTTGCCAATCCTCTTCTTGATTATGGTCCGGATCCCTACAGCACGTATCATAACGGCTATTACTATTACACGCATACGATGCAGGATCGTCTGGTGCTTTTTAAAACCAAAAATTTGGCTGATCTAAAAAGTGCTGAACAGAAAACCATTTGGACTGCACCGAAAAATACCGACTATGCTGCTGAAGTCTGGGCACCTGAATTTCATTTTATTGATGGAAAATGGTACGTTTATTTTGCTGCAGATAACGGTTCTAACGAAACACACAGGATGTATGTTTTAGAAAACAATTCAGAAGATCCAATGCAGGGCGAATGGGTTTTTAAAGGAAAAATTGCCGCACAAACTGATAAATGGGCAATTGACGGCAATGTCTTTAGTTATAAGAAACAGTGGTATATGATTTGGTCTGGCTGGGAAGGAGATACTAATGGGCAGCAAAATATTTATATCGCTAAAATGAAATCTCCTACTCAAATTGAAGGAGAAAGAGTCTTGATTTCCAGTCCATCAAAACCTTGGGAATTGCATGGTGCGCTTCATGATGATGTAAATCCGGCGCAGGTAAACGTAAATGAGGGACCTCAGTTTTTATCACATAACGATAAAGTTTTTATTGTTTTTTCGGCAAGTGGCTGCTGGACGGATCATTATAGTTTAGGGTTACTCACCTTTACAGGAAAAAAAGATTTATTGAATCCGCTGGATTGGAAAAAATCAGATCAGCCCATTCTGAAACAATCGGCTAAAAACAAAGTGTATGCGCCGGGGCACAATTCGTTTTTTAAATCACCAAACGGAAAAGAAGACTGGATTTTGTACCACGCAAATTCAAATCCGGGAGAAGGATGCGGCCAAAAAAGGTCTCCGAGAATGCAGCAAATCAAATGGGATCAAAAAGGAAATCCTGTAATTGGAGATCCTGCACCGGAACGAATGCCGCTGGATATTCCGTCACTTTAAAAATGAAATTAAACGCTGTTTATAACAATTTGGCACAGCAGTTTTGTTCTCTAAATCTATTAGAAACAGATCATTAAGCGACTCTAAAATTAAAAAATAACAAAAAAAGCTGTTTTCTGATGCTTTTATACTAAATCGTTTTAGTAGATTTGTAGATGTTGATTTATATTGGTTTACTAACTTTTAAATTACCCACATGACTTTCAAAACCGCATTATTATCCATTCTTTTCATTTCACTGAGAATAACCACATCCACTGCTCAGGAAATTAAAATTTTAAAAACCTCACTGGTAGGTAATAGAATCGTAGAATTTGTACCCAAAGGGTTCGATCCAGGTAAAACGCCGTCATTAATCCTTGCTTCTGAACCAAAAGAAAAGGGAAAAGTACCATCAGACTGGTCGTTAATTCCGGAATTTACATTCAAAAACAATAAAGCAGGCGCTGTCCTTAATCTTAAAGGGGATATTAGTTTATACGGAGGAGGAGAAGTTACAGGACCACTTTTGCGCAACGGACAATCCATAAAATTATGGAATACTGATACTGGTGCATACAGCGTAGAGGGAGGCAAAAGATTGTATCAGACGCATCCGTGGGTCATGGGGGTTCGTCCTGATGGTTCTGCTTTTGGGATTATCTTCGACAGCAGCTGGAAAGCTGAATTAATTACCAATTCAAATCAGATTATTTATAATTCCGAAGGCGCTTTGTTTAGGGTATATATCATTGATAGAAAATCGCCTCAGGAAGTGATAGAAGGACTTTCAGAATTAACAGGTACAATCAAATTACCTCCTCGCTGGGCTTTGGGCTATCACCAATGCAGATTTTCTTATGACAGCGAAAAACGTGTTATGGAAATAGCGGCTGCTTTTAGGGAAAAGAAAATTCCGTGCGACGTTATCTGGATGGATATTGATTATATGCAGGGGTATCGAGTGTTTACGTTCGATAGTATCAGATTTCCAAATCCAAAAACCTTAAATGACAATTTGCATAAAAAAGGTTTTCGCGCAGTATATATGATTGATCCGGGAGTAAAAGTAGACAAAGAGTACAGCATTTATCAATCAGGATCAAAAAGCAAAGTCTGGGTAATGAAAAATGATGGAGAGGAATATCACGGAAAAGTGTGGCCCGGAGATTGTGTTTTTCCTGATTTTACAGATTCTAAAACCAGAAATTGGTGGGCAGGACTTTATAAAGATTTCTTAGATACCGGCATTGATGGTGTTTGGAATGATATGAATGAGCCAGCTGTAAATGATAATGATTTTCCAGAAGAGCAGCGCCTTGGCACAATGCCCTATGATACACCTCATAAAGGCGGCGGTAAGCTGCCACAAGGGTCGCACTTACTGTATCACAACGCTTACGGCCGATTAATGGTAGAGGCCTCTTATGATGGAATTTTAAAAGCAAATCCTGCAAAACGTCCTTTTCTGCTTACCCGATCTAATTTATTGGGAGGACAGCGTTACGCCGCCACATGGACAGGCGATAACTATGCCGGCTGGGATCATTTAAAATTATCTGTTCCAATGTCGCTTACTTTAGGATTATCAGGCCAGCCGTTCAGCGGTCCGGATATAGGAGGTTTTCTTGGCGATACAAGCGGCGATTTATGGGCCAACTGGCTTGGCTTTGGAGCCTTTATGCCATTTGCACGCGGCCATGCCTGCGCTGGTACCAACAATAAAGAACCCTGGGCGTATGGAGAAGCAGTCGAAAAAACATCACGCATTGCCTTAGAGCGCCGCTATCGTCTGCTTCCGTATTTGTATACACTTTTTTACGAGTCTTCTAAAACCGGGCTTCCGGTAATGGCTCCTGTGTTTTTTGCAGACAGTAAAGACGTCCGCCTAAGAGCCGAAGAACAGGCATTTTTATTAGGAGAAAATCTTTTGGTAGTGCCGGCATTCGCCAAAGATCCAATACTTCCTTCCGGAATTTGGGAGGAACTAAATCTGGTGGAAGGTGAAAAAGAAGATAAATATCAGGCAAAACTACGTATAAGAGGAGGCAGTATTATTCCCGCAGGCACGATTATCCAAAATGCAGGAGAAAATTCTTTCGACCCTTTAAGCCTTTATGTTTGTCTGAATGAAAAAGGCACAGCCCAAGGAGAATTGTACTTAGATTCAGGAGACGGTTTTGGATTTCAAAAAGGAGATTACGCTTTAATCACTTTTACTGCTGTCACTAAAAACAATACCATTATTGTTAAAGCTGCTACAATTGAAGGGAAAAGAAACAGTAATGATGACGTGAAAAATATCAACGTAAGTGTATTGCTGAATGGTAAAAAGTATACATCTTCGGGAACTCTTAAAGATGGAATTTCGATTGCGGTACAATAATCTTTCATTTATCCATATTTAAGTTTGTATCTAATCAATTAGAAAAAGCAAACGATAGAAATTTCAGTAAAGATTTAAAAAAATCTAATCATACATAGCTGCAGGACGTAAGCACTGCAGCTAAATATTTTTATGGTATGCTTGCCGTATCTCCACTTACCTTATACTTTCTCTTCTAACCAAATCGATCTGCCATGAATAAAATTTTATTTTTTCTGCTTATTCTTTTCTGTTCAAAAACAATTGGGCAGACAACAAATTCTAGTCAAATAAAAAATAATAATCCCGTAATCAAAGGCTGGTACGCTGATCCCGAGGGCATCGTTTTGGATGAAACCTATTGGATATATCCCACTTTTTCAGTTCCTTATGAAAAACAGGTTTTTTTAGATGCTTTTTCTTCCAAAGATTTAACACACTGGACAAAACATGCCAGAATTTTAGACACGGCCGCTGTAAAATGGGCAAAAAAAGCGATATGGGCGCCATCAATAATTAAAAATAAAAACAAATATTTTTTGTTTTTTGGCGCAAATGATATCCAGAACGGTAATGAGCCCGGCGGTATTGGCGTTGCAGTAGCTTCAAAACCAGAAGGCCCTTACAGGGATTATTTAGGAAAACCACTGGTAGATAAATTTTATAATGGCGCACAGCCTATTGACCAATTTGTATTTAGGGATAAAGATGGCCAGTGTTATTTAATTTATGGAGGCTGGAGACATTGTAATATTGCCAGATTAAAAGCAGACTTTACTGGTTTTAAGCCTTTTGATGACAAAACTGTTTTCAAAGAAATTACTCCCGAAAATTATGTTGAAGGTCCTTTCATGTTCATTAAAAATAATAAATATTACTTTATGTGGTCAGAAGGCGGCTGGACAGGCCCGGATTATTGTGTGGCATATGCTATTGCAGATTCTCCGATGGGACCATTTAAGAGAATTGGAAAAATCCTGGGTCAGGATCCTAAAATTGCTGTCGGTGCAGGTCATCATTCTGTTATAAAAGCACCAAATTCTGATAAATACTATATCGTCTATCATAGAAGGCCTCTTACTGAAACCGATGGAAATTCCAGAGAAACCTGCATAGAAGAAATGCATTTTGATGCCAATGGTTTTATAAAGCCTATTATAATCACAAACGAAGGGGTACAAGCAGATTTGATTAAATAAATCATCCGGCTTACCGTGATATAGAATTGCAAACTTTCTGCTGTATCAAAATATTTGTTCCCTAAAGATTTGCAGCATTTCAATTGCCTAACACTATGCTTTTCAAACAGCAGAATCATGTATTTGTCCTAAAGAATACGGGTCATCTGTTTACGGCTTAAAATCATTTTACATTTAGTCTCAAACAAACAGCTGTTTTGTCTCATTTTGCTCATATACAGTGTTTTCGGGGCTGTATGAAACATTTAAACACAATTTTGAAACAAAATGGGATTAAAAAAAGGCATTCATTGCCCTAATTTGGTCAAAAATTAAATGAGATTTTTAGTAGATAAATTATGGTATCAATAAAAAAACAGCCAATATTTTGAGAGGTCTTTAAAAAATAGGAAAATAAATACCTTTTTGAAGTGCACTGTTTTTTAATAATTCCAAAGAGCCTCATTAAAGAAATCATTTACTTTAAAATACTAACTAATAACCACCAAAATTTAAACCAAAATGAAAGTTAAACCAACTTGGAAATTTTCGTCCATTCCTTTAAACTTATTTGCCTCGGGTAAACTAAAGTTTAATAAGACTGGACTGATTTGCTTATTGTTTCTACTGCTCTGTGCAGGGAATAATTATGCGCAGAATGGCAGTTTGCAAAACGCCGTAAAAATAACCGGAACTGTAGTTGACTCAAAAGGATTAGCATTGCCCAGTGCCACCGTGAACGAAAAAGGCACAAAAAATGCAGTAACAACAGACTTTGACGGTACTTTTACTATTACGGTATCTTCTCCGCAAGCCATACTTGTTTTTAAATTTATTGGAATGAAGCAGATTGAAAAACCGCTGCAAAATTCTAAAACAATAACAGTAACCATGCAGGATGAAACCAGCGATCTGCAGGCGGTTGTGGTAGTCGGATTTGGTACTCAGAAAAAAGCCTCGGTTGTGGGGGCAATCAGTACCATAAAACCTTCCTTATTACAGGTAGGAACCGCGCGTACGCTAGGCAATAATCTGGCAGGCCAAATAACCGGAATTATGGCGGTGCAGCGCTCAGGCGAACCAGGTTATGACCAGTCTGATATAAAAATCCGAGGTATTTCTACCTTTAAAGGAGGTACTAATCCGCTTGTATTAGTAGACGGGATTGAGCGAAATCTAAACGATCTTGATCCTTCAGAAATTGAATCTTTCTCTGTTTTAAAAGATGCTGCTGCCAGTGCGGTATACGGAGTAAGAGGCGCAAACGGAGTTATTTTGATCAATACGAAAAGAGGTTTTATTGGTGCTCCGAGAATACAGGTAAGAACAGAATATTCTATTCAGGAACCTACTAAATTGCCTGAATTCATCCGTGCCGCTCCTTACATGACGCTGCTGAATCAATTAGCGGCTGAGAAGGGCATACCGGAAATCTATTCACAAGATCGTATTGCCAAAACAGCCAGTAATTATGACCCTGATTTATATCCTGATGTAAATTGGGTAGATGCTATTACAAAAGATTACGCTTTTACGTCAAGATCTAATTTGAATGTTGCCGGGGGATCAGAAATTTTGAGATACGCACTGACCGCTTCTTACTACAGTGAAAACGGTATTATGTCTGCAGATCCAAAGCAGACATACGATTCAGAAACAAGGCTGAACCGGGCTAATGTTCGTACCAATGTAGACGTAAACGTATCAAAATCGACTTTATTAAGAGTAAATATTGGAGGTTTTTTGCAAAATCTTAATAAAGGAAACAGCAGTACTGATGATTTATTTAATAAAGCTTTCGAAACAACTCCTTTTGTTCATCCGGCGATCTACTCAGACGGCACTATTCCGAGGGTTTTTGCCCGTGAAAATCCATGGGCGATGAGCACACAGCAAGGATATTACAAACAAGGGGGCAGTAAGATTGAAAGCCTTGTTTCATTAGAGCAAGATTTAAAAGGAATTACACCGGGATTAAAAGCCAAATTCACTTATTCGTTTGATTCCTATTCTGAGAACAAAGTGATCCGCGGCAAATCACCAGATTATTATAATGTAGCAACCCAAAGAGATTTGGATGGAAGTTTAATACACGGAACAGTTCAGGCATACGGCCAGGAATATCTGGGGTATAAAACGGAAGCTTCCTTTGGAAACAGGCGTATTTACCTGGAAGCAAATACCACGTACAACCGGGCTTTTGGGAAACATGATTTCAGCGGATTGTTTTTATACAATCAGGACAGTTATCAGGATGACAGGCCTCCGCAGGCTTTTAAGCATCAGGGAATTGCCGGAAGAACTTCTTATACATTTGATCGAAAATATATTGGTGAATTTAATTTTGGCTACAACGGATCAGAAAATTTTGCTAAAGGAAGCCGTTACGGATTTTTTCCATCTGTAGCCATGGGATGGATTGCCTCTGAAGAAAAATTTATGGAACCTCTTAGGGATGTTTTCAATAAAATCAAATTTCGCGGTTCATATGGTTTAGTCGGAAATGATAATATTGGAGCAAACAGAAGATTTGCCTACCTGACCACAATTAGTGATAATAATAATTCTGACTACACTTTTGGTACTGGGAATGGGGTAAAATTTGAAGGAATTGAAGAAGGTGAAATTGGCGTAAGCAATCTAACCTGGGAAAAGGTAGCAAAATTAGATTTTGGTTTAGAATTAGGATTGTGGAATATGATTGACCTGACTGTAGATATCTTTCAGGAAAAAAGGAAAGACATCTTTATTTCAAGAAATACCGTTCCGACTCAGGCAGGATTTATTAATGCGCCTTATGCCAATTTTGGAAAAATGGAAAATAAAGGTATCGAGGTAGCATTCAATTTAAATAAACAAGTCACTCCTGATTTCTTTATGAGCTGGCGTGCGAATTTCACTTTTGTCGAAAATAAAGTAACGGAAAGAGACGAAGCTGATGCGGTAAAAGGCACCTACCGTTCCGGAACAGGAATTCAAAACAATACATTATGGGGTTATACCGCAAAAGGTTTGTATACTGATGAAGACTTTGCTTCGCCGGGTGTTTTAGCCTCTGGACTGCCTGTACCAACATTTGGAACAACACTGCGTCCGGGAGATATTAAATATGAAGACAGAAATAATGATGGAATCATCAGCGGATTAGACGAAGGTTTTATAGGCGGTACAACCGATCCTCAGATTGTATATGGTTTTGGAACAAATTTGAAATACAAACAATTTGACTTGAGTTTTTTCTTTCAGGGAGTGGCAAAATCTGACCGAATGATAGGAGGAGCTAACTTTATTCCGGGAAGCGGCACAGGTACTTTAGGAAATATTTATACCAACTACGAAGACCGCTGGACAGAAGAAAATCCAAATCAGGATGTTTTTTATCCGAGATTAAGTTATGGACCAAACCTAAATAACTCTGTTGCATCAACCTGGTGGAAAAAAGACATGAGCTTTGGCCGTTTAAAAACGATGGAAGTAGGGTATTCATTTGATAAAAAGTCACTTGAAAAATTTTATTTACAAGGGTTAAGACTGTATGTCAGCGGGAATAACTTGTGGTACGCTTCAAAATTCAAACTATGGGATCCGGAATTAGATACCGGAAATGGTTTAAGGTACCCATCGACGCGATCAATTCTTTTTGGATTATCAATAGGGCTGTAATTTTAAAAAAATCTATTAAAATGAAAAATATATACATTAGATCGATATTCCTTTTTCTGGGATTATTATTAGCATCGTCCTGTTCTGATTATTTAGACAAGGAGAGCGATACCGAACTTACTTTGGATGGTGTTTTTGAAAGTAAAACAAAAGCAGAGAACTGGCTGGCTTCCTGTTATTCCAGAATTCCGGATCCAACCTGGGGATATACCCGCAGTTTAGGACAGGAAATTTTAGCCGATGATATGTCTCCGTCAGAAAGATGGCGTCAGTATGACTGGCAGGTAATACCATTTGCCCTGGGCGACTGGTCAGTAGGTTCGCCCTGGTCTCCGAGTTACTGGAATGGACTGCCGCAAAGAATTAGGGAATGCAACATTTTGATACAAAATATAAAACCCATACCTGCGCAAAATTTAACAGACAATGAAGTGAGGTTAATGATTGCCGAGTGTCGTTTTTTAAAGGCTTATTATTATGCTTTATTAATCAATACATACGGTCCGGTTCCTTTTAACCCTGATGAAATTACTCCGGTAGACTATAACCTTCCGGACTTGCAGGTGGGGCAGACTCCCTACGACGAAATCGTAAAATGGATTGATAAGGAATTAAGAGAAGTAGAAGTGATTTTACCTGCATCTTATTCAGACGGCAGAAAGTTTGGGCGTGCAACCTCTATCATGTGTAAGGCTGTCAGAGCCAGAATGCTTCTTTTTGCAGCAAGTCCGCTTGTGAATGGAAATTCAGAATACGCCAACCATATCACAAAAGATGGGAAAGTATTATTTAATACCACTTACGATGCCAACAAATGGAAAATTGCTGCAGATGCCAGTAAAGATTTGATTCTAAGCGCAGAAGCAGCAGGCCATAAATTGTATACAGAAATGAATGCAGCAGGGAAAATTGATCCCTTTTTATCTTGTCAAAATCTGCATCTGATAGAAGCAAGTAAAGGAAATGGAGAAGTGCTTTTTGCCCGTGTCGCTGTTGAGTCTAAAGAATACGACAGGCATACAGCGCCTACAGGAGCAGGAGGAGCGGGAGGATATGGAGTAACGCAATCTTTGGTAGATGCTTTTTTTACAGCAAATGGCCTGCCAATAACAGATTCTAATTCCGGATATGTAGAAACAGGTTTCTCTGCTCAGGACGGATACTGGCCTAATGGAATTACAAAATTTAATGAAGTAAAAAGTCCGGGTCTGGTAACCCTTGCCGGAACTTATAATATGTACTGCAATCGTGAACCAAGATTTTATACAGCCGTTAATTTTGATGGCGTATGGTATACAGATGGTGATAATGCCGGAAAAGATAAAGGAAGAAAATTGGAGTTTTTTAACGGTAAAAGAGATAACAATGGTACACACGATGCGCCTCAAAACGGATATTTAGCCAGAAAGAGAACAGATCCCACAAGAAATCCTATTAATGATTATTTTGCCCCGCGCCACGGAATTTTATACAGATTAGGTGAAGCGTATCTAAATTATGCAGAAGCACTTAACGAATCAGATCCGGGAAATGCTGACGTCCTGCTTTATATTAATAAAATAAGAACAAGGGCAGGCGTAAGAACGTATACAACAGGAGCATCCGATACTGAAAATATACATGTGGATAGTGATCAGGCAAATATCAGAAAGATAATCAGAATGGAACGAAGAGTAGAGCTTTGTACGGAAGGAATTCGTTATGATGATTTAAGAAGATGGAAACTGGCAGAAACTGTTTTGAATGGTCCTTTTTACGGAATGAATTTTAACGGGAAAGACGCATCACAGTTCTACAAAAGAACAGCGTATCAGACAAGAGTATATAGAAAAGCCTTTTACTGGTTTCCTATATACCTTGCTGAGATCGAAAAGAATCCTAATTTAATCCAGGCACCTTTCTGGGACAAATAACTAAATCAGAAAAAAATGAAAAATATAAAAAATATCATCTCATTTATAATAATGAGTCTGGTTCTTGTCTCTTGTGAAGACAGCGGGCTTGAAAATGCCGACTGGCTTAAGGAACCTAATTTTGCCAATCCTTTAACCGTAACCCTTTCCGGTAAAGAAGTGGTACTGCTCAAGAATAATGAAGCCGCAAATGCCATTACTTTTACATGGACAGAAGGAAATAACAGGGGAGAAGGCACCACTTTGACCTACTTTTTCCGTATGGATATTCAGGGAAAAAATTTCAGCGAAGGCCTTCCGCCAGAAGAAAGTACTGTAATTACAGAGCAGATTCCGACAGGCGTTTTTACTAAATCGTATACTGTAAAAGAGTTAAATTCTCTGTTATTGAAAAATTTTAAACGTCCGGGCGGAGTGGTGACAAATCTCGAAGCACAAATAATTGCAAGAGTGGATAATAGTGTGCAGTTTCAAAAACCAGAGGTATCTACTTCTAGTTTTGCTGTTACAAGTTACAGCCCGGGACCATTACCTTTATTTATGGTTGGAGATGCTGTCAACGGCAGCTGGGATTACAGCGCAGGTAAAATTTTACCTGAAATAACCGAAAGAACGATATACCATTTTGTTGGTAATTTTTCAATTGGTTCTTTCAAGGTGATCGAAAAATCAGGAAGCGAACTGCCTTCGTATGATCCTGCTGCCGGAAATAAAATTAGCTACAACCAAACTGATCCAAGAACCAATGATAATGTTTTTAAAGCAGCCGAAGCGGGCCGTCATTCGTTCTATCTCGATATCGATAAGGGAATTTATGCTTTTGGATATGTGCCTTACGAAAATGTGTACATGGTTGGGAATGCCATTACCGGAATAGGATGGGATATTGGAAAAGCCAAACCAATGGCGTGGGATCCTAAGAATCCTGAAGTATTTACTTTTAAAGGACAATTTGATGCCGGCGAATTTAAGCTTGCCTTAGATCTTGGTAACTGGGGAGGCAGGTTTTTGATGCCTGCTGTAAATGGAATAGTAATAAAAGGAGAAGCCAATGACAACACCACAGTACAGCTGATGCCAAATGGATCGCCGGATAATAAATGGATTATTGAAACTTCAGGTCAGTATGAACTTACCGTGAATCCTGCGAAAATGACCATTGTGCTGAAAAAGCTGTAATAACAGCATACTTGATTTTAAGGTAATAAATACCGGATAAAAGAGAAGCCAAAACTTTTCAGTCCTTACGTACTGGAGAGTTTTGGATTCCTTTAACTTTTTTCTGTTAACCAAAGATTACTAATGCATTTTTAAGAATCAGGCAGCGGTAGTCTCTTTATAGTTTTTGAAAAGGATGGCATAAAATTACAAAGCGATTTATTAAAAAATTTAAATCAAAACTAAAAATTATGATACGAATCAAAACACCCAAATATAATCTGATTGATCAGTTAAGATTGCGTTTTGCAGTATTCTTAATGTTTATCGGTGCAGCAATTCCGGTACAGGCACAGCTCAGTGGTAACCCTTTGTTTACAGGTGCTGATCCCGAAATTCATTACTTTAACAATAAGTATTATATCTATACTACAGCCATTTACGGAACGCAGTTTCATGCATATTCCTCAAATGATTTGACCAGCTGGCAGGATGAAGGACTTATTTTTGATCTTTTTCCGGATAGTCCGTGGTCACAATACAACGGCTGGGCCCCGGCCGTTGTTTATCGTAATAATAAATATTATTTCTATTATACTGCCGAGACCAAAATAGGAGTAGCAGTGGGAAATACACCCATTGGTCCTTTTACAGATATAGGCGCACCGCTTATCGGAACAGATCCTTACACCGATGATATTATAGATGCCAATGTTTTTATTGATGATGACGGACAAGCCTACATTTATTACGGAGGATCAGGAAAAAGCAGAATGGTAGTGCGTAAATTAAATGCGAATATGATTTCTTTGGCCACAGGACCAACAGATATAACGCCGCAAAATTACACCGAAGCACCTTATATGGTAAAACGAAAAGGAATTTATTATATGATGTATTCTAATGGATCCTGGTTTAATGATACCTACAATGTGCAATATTCCACTTCCAATTCCCCTATGGGACCCTGGACTTACAGAGGGAAAATATTGAGTTCTAATATTGAAGACAAAGGCCCTGGACATCACGGCGTATTAAAAATGGGTAACTGCGATGAATATTACATTATTTACCATCGTTACGAAAATGGCACATCAGGAGACAGAAAAGTTGCAATTGACAGAATGTATTTTAATGCGGCAGATTTAATCGAACCCATTAATATGACCAATTATGGCGTTGCACCCAGAATACCAGATCAGTTCTGTCCTACGCAAAGTGTTGTGTCGGGAGGTATTTATAAACTAACGCACAAAGGAACCAATCAATGTCTGGATGTTTTTAACAACGGAAGCCAGTCGGGAACCAATGTGCAGCAAAGTACAGACAACGGCAGTGATGCACAGCGCTGGGTTGTAACCCTCGAAGCAGATGGTTTTTATAAACTAACCCACAAAGGAACCAATCAATGTCTGGATGTTTTTCAAAACAGCAGCACTCAGGGCGCGAATGTGCAGCAATCTGCCGACAGTGGTAATGATGCGCAGCGTTGGAAAATCGAAATAATGTCAGACGGTTATGCAAAACTCACACATAAAGGAACAAATCAATGTCTGGATGTTGATAATAACAGCGGTCAGTCTGGTGCCAATGTACAGCAATGGGCAGATTTAGGCACAGATGCGCAGCGATGGAAACTGGATCTGATAGAAGTGCCAATAGTGTCAGGAGGTGTGTATCGGCTGATTCATAAAGGAACTACCCAAAGTCTTGATGTGAGCGGAGGAGGTACACAGCAAGGGGCAAACGTACAGCAATATACCAGTAATGAAACCGATGCACAGCGCTGGATTATTACAAAAGAATCCGATGGTTTTTATAAATTAACCCACAGAGGAACCAATCAATGTCTCGATGTTGATAACAACAGCAGTCAGGCTGGAGCCAATGTACAGCAGTGGACCGATTTGGGTACCGATGCACAGCGTTGGAAAATAGAACTGATGCCTGACGGCTATTTTAAACTGACTCACAAAAACACTAATTTATGTCTGGATGTAGTAAATAACCTTGCCGAACCCGGAACAAACGTACATCAGTGGACCGATAACGGGAACGATGCACAACGCTGGAAACTCGATTTACTAAAACCTACAACAAATTTAGCAGCAGCCAAATTTTCTAAACCTTCATTAAAAAACGAAAACGAAGGAGCTTTAAATATCTATCCAAATCCAGTAAAAAACACACTTTACTTTACTTCTGAAATGACAGGTATTCAAGTCCGTGTTTTTTCTGAAACAGGAAGCTTGGTATTAAATCAAATCGTAAAAGCAAATAGTATTGACGTTTCAAGTTTGGCGACAGGAATTTATTTTACTGTTTTTGAGAAAGACGGAACAAAAATCACGAAACGATTTATTAAAAAATAAACATAAATAAAGAATACATACTTCAAATAGAATCTTTCAAATGATATAAAATTCATGATTTTGATGAAATGATTTGAAGTATTATTTTTAGATTAATTTTAAAGAGAATATGAAAACAAAAAAACTTTTAGTTGCAATTTTTTGTCTGGCTTCTGCTGCTTTAACGGCTCAGGAATACAAACCTGAGGCAAACCCAAAGGCAGTCGTAGTGTCAGGAAATGCCAGATTTACCGTGCTTTCGCCGCGCGTAATTCGTATGGAATGGAGTTCAGATGGTAAGTTTACAGACAATGCCTCGCTCACCTTTGTAAATCGAAATCTGCCGGTGCCGTCGTTTACTAAAAAAGAGACTAAAGGGGAATTGCAAATTGTAACTGATGTAGTAAAACTTAAATATAAAACAGGTTCTGGTAATTTTAACGACAAAAACCTGAGTGTAGATTTTATTGTAAATGGCAAAACGACTTCATGGAAACCAGGTTTGGCCAATACAAAAAACCTATTAGGCACCACCCGTACGCTTGATGGAGTTGACGGTCCTGCAAAAGAATTGGAAAAAGGTATAATTTCCCGCGATGGATGGTATTTAATAGACGACAGCGAGCGCCCGCTTTTTGACAATTCAGAGTGGCCGTGGGTAATGGCGCGTCCGGGAGATAAACCACAGGATTTATATCTTTTTGCTTATGATTCAGATTATAAAGCTGCCTTAAAAGATTATACAGATATTGCTGGTAAAATAGCCATGCCGCCGCGATTTGCTTTTGGTGCCTGGTGGTCGCGATACAGAGAATATTCTGATACTGAATTTCGTGACCTTGTTGGCGAATTCAAAATGCACGATGTTCCTCTTGATGTATTTGTAATCGACATGGACTGGCACGTAAAATCACTGCCTGAATTTTTCAAAAACGGACAAAGACAAAGAGATCAGGCAGGCGAAGATGCAGGCTGGACAGGCTTTACATGGAATAAAAATTTATTTCCTTCTCCGGAAAAGTTTTTAAAATGGACGAATGAACAACACCTTAAAACGTGTCTAAATTTGCATCCCGCTTCTGGAATACAGCCTTTTGAAGAAGTGTATCCTGAAATGGCAAAAGCAATGGGAATTGATCCGGCTTCAAAAAAATATGTACCTTTTGATATAACCGATAAAAAATTTGCAACCAATTATATGAATCTTGTATTGCATCCGATAGAAAAAGCGGGTGTCGATTTTTGGTGGCTCGACTGGCAGCAATGGGGAAGTACCAATATTCCCGGAGTTAATCCCACAATCTACTTGAATTATGTACATTACAGCGATATGGAACGCCAAAACAAAGTGCGTCCGCTTATCTTTCACCGCTGGGGCGGACTCGGAAATCACAGGTATCAAATAGGATTTTCGGGCGATACACACGTATCCTGGGAATCCTTAAATTATCAGCCTTATTTTACCGCTACTGCAGCCAATGTAGGATTCGGTTATTGGAGTCATGATATTGGTGGCCATCAAGGCGAAGCCGGTACTGCTGAATTATACACAAGATGGATTCAATGGGGCGTTTTTAGTCCAATATTCAGAACGCACGCTACCGCTGCACCACAGCACGAAAGACGTATTTGGGCCTATCCGCTGGACAATTTCCTGATTATGCGGGAAGCGTATCAAATGCGATATGCTTTGGTGCCTTATTTGTATAATGAAGCAAGAAATACCTACGAAACCGGCGTTTCTACCGTACATCCCATGTATTATGATTATCCAAAAGAAGAAAATGCTTATGCTATCGCCAATCAATATATGTTTGGACGCGATATGATCGTGCATCCTATTACCAAACCAATCGAAAAAGGAAATGTATTTTTATCTCACGAAACCTGGCTTCCGGAAGGTAAATGGTACGAATGCAGTACCGGAAGTATCCTAAAAGGAGGTAAAAAAATTACAATGCCTTTTACCTTAGGTGATATTCCTGTTTTTGTAAAAGAAGGCGCGATTATCCCGATGCAGTCAAAAGTAGAAAGAACAGATGAAAAACCGCTAAATCCGCTGATTCTTTCTTTTTATCCGGGCAAAAAAGGAGCTTTGAAACTATATGAAGATGAAGGCAATAATAACAATTTTAAGCAAAATGCTTTTACATATACACCGGTAACTTCCGAGCAGGCCGGAAATAAAACCAATATTGTAATCGGAGCAGCAGAAGGATCGTTTCCCGGAATGCTCACATCCAGAGGATATGAACTTCGTTTTCCGTGCTCTTTTCCCCCAACAGCAGTAGCAGTCAACGGGCAAAATATTCCATATAGTGAAGAAGCAAAAGCCGGGAGCTGGTCCTATAGCGGGAACGATTTTGAAACACGCGTTTATGTACCAGAATTTTCAACCAATACAGCCATTTCAGTTGAGGTGCAATTTACGGATGATGACCAGCAGTTGCTTTCAGGTAAAAAAGGACAGATTAAATACATGAAAAATTTCGAGACATTTCGCCTGTTAAACAGTTGGAATGATGGATTACACAGTCCGTTCGAAATCATGTCGCTTTCTCAATTTGGCCAAAATATCGAATATAACATTTCAGATAGTAAAAAAGAAATCGACGGATTTGACAATCGCTGGAATAGTGCGCTACTGACCATTCAGTCTGCCAGCGAACACAATAAAGTATACAAACCGTATTACGAATTACTTAAAATCTACGGAAAAATTGCCGAAAGACCGGAATTTAAAACCAACGAAAATGTATTAGAGTCTGATGCAAAAGCGCAAGTGGAGTTTGTTCAAAAAGGCAGCGATAAAATATATTATACAACAGATGGTTCTGTACCAACGCGTAATGCGCAGCTTTACACAAAACCGTTTCAAGTTTCGGTTCCTGCGCGCGTAAACGCGATGGCTTGTCCTGCGGGCGACGGTTCCTGCAGTTCTGTTGTTTCAAAAATATTTTATAATAAAAAAACAGGTTTAAAATATCGCTTGTATAAAGGAAAATGGAGTAAAATGCCGGATTTCAGTAAATTGACTCCTGCTGCTAATGGATTTGCCCCAGATTTTGACCTGAATAAAATTAATCATGATGCCAATAATTACGGCTTGGTCTATGATGGCTTTATAAACATTCCTGCCGATGGAAAATATGCGTTTTACATGGCATCTGATGATGGAAGTAAACTGTATATAAACGAGCAGCTGCTTATAGATAATGACGGACTACACGGTTTCGACGAGAAAAAATCTGAAATAACCTTGAAGAAAGGATTGCTTCCAATTCGGTTAGAATACTTTCAGGAAAGTTACGGAGAAGGGCTTTTAGTTGAATTTTCATCTGAAAAGATGGCTAAAACAAGTGTTTTTCCGTCTATTTAATAAATGATTTTTCAGAGGAAATGGTAAAGCTGCATTTCGCGAGAATAAAGATTATACAGCATTATAATAAAAAAAAGGATGAGTTTTTTCTCATCCTTTTTTTATGCATTGAAGTTATGCTTCTGATCGTAATTTGAAATTGGAAAAAATGAAAATCTTGTTTTTTGCAGCGTTTTAAAAAAAGATAGACTTTACTTGTTTTACTAAAACGTTTTAGTATATTTGTTATTCATTTTGAATAATCACTTATTTCGATGACTTAATTATTAATTTAAAAAATTATAGTTAATATTTGATACTATTCTGATTATATTAAGATAAATAGAGTTATAGTAGAGAATTAAAATTTCAATCTAAGTAAGATTTAATTGCGCATGAAAACCAACCTGCTTTATCGCTGTTTCCTATTCTTCTCATCTGCATTATGTATAATCAGAACTGGTTAAGATTAATTGGCAGCAATAGAATGCAAGATTGCTAAAGTCGTGTCGCGGCGAAAAATTCCTGTCAAATTCCGGCAGCTTACGGCGGGAATTTTTCCAAAATAAAAGCTCATTTTTATTTGCGTCCCGAATCTCAAGTTTCAGATAATAAGTTCCAATAAGTTAGGTAAATAGTATTATGCTTTGATAAGAAAGTATCACATGATAAGCAACTTTCTTTTTAGGTTTGACTATTATTTTTTCAACGCTGTAAAGTGCCTGTTTTAAATGAAATACGGCTCAAATAAAAAGATAATCAGTTGGATGGATTATAAAATTACAATTAAAATGAATAAAAAATGTCAATAACAATAGGTGTAGATATTGGAGGAAGCCATATTAGCAGTGCAGCCATAAATAGTAATGATTTTGTAATAATACCCCAAACTTATTTCAGCGGTTCTGTTGATAGTAAAGCTTCTAAAGAAGTGATTATAAAAAAGTGGGCAGCGATAATTAACAGAACAATTCAGGCGGTTCAGAATATTTCAGGATTTGATGCAGCTGAAAAAATCGGCATTGCTTTTTCTATGCCCGGACCTTTTCAGTATGAAACAGGGGTAGCCATGTTTGAAGGAAATGATAAATTTGAATCGTTGTATAATGTTTCAGTTTCACAAGAACTTATACCGCATTTATATGCTCAAAACGTAAGTTTTAGATTTCTGAATGATGCCAGCTGTTTTGGAGTAGGAGGGGCATTGATTGAAAAATCAAAATCGAAAAATAAAATAATTGCCATTACGTTAGGAACAGGCTTTGGAGCTGCTTTTTTAGATAATAAAATACCTGTTACTTACGGAGATAATGTACCGCATAATGGCTGCCTGTGGGATAAACCTTTTCAGGACAGTATTGCAGATAATTATTTTTCAACCAGATGGTTTTTAAATCAGTACGAAATCAGTACCGGAAGCAGGCTGACAGGCGGTGTTAAAGAAATAGCCTCAATCGATACTAGTTCGACAGCTAAAATTTTTGATGATTTCGCCAATAATTTAAGCGAATTTTTAGCGCCTTTTATAATTGATTTTGATGCAGAACTTCTTGTTTTGGGCGGCAATATTGCTAAATCACATCAATTATTTTTATCTAAAGTACAAGAAAATTTCAAAAGTAAAAATATAGAGGTAGCGATTTGTCTGGTCGAAAATACAGAACAAACCAGTATTTTAGGATCAAGTTATTTGTATAATGAAACTTTTTGGGAACGAATTAAGACTGAACTTCCAAATTTTTAATACATTAGACTTTTGAGCGCGGCACCTTCTTCATAAGGGTAAAGCCGTTGAAAGATTTCCGATCTATTTTGATCTATATTTGATGCTAAATATTGTATAAGTTTGTGAACTGGGAATAATGAGAAAAGTTGTATGGAGGTTTAATAAAAGACCAGATGATAACTTTAGTAGATTGAGCATAAAATAAAAGAATGTAAAAATGAAAAAAAAACCTGTTTCTATTAGAAATATTGCCGACGAATTGAAGATATCTGTAACAACAGTATCCTTTGTATTGAACGGAAAGGCAAAAGAAAAACACATTTCTAAAGAACTGACAAAAAAGGTTTTAGATTATGCTAAACTCATCAATTACAGGCCCAATCAAATTGCGCAGAGTCTTCGCACCGGAAAATCAAAATTATTGGTTTTTATGGTCGAGGATATTTCAAACGCTTTCTTTTCTAAGCTGGCACGGATTTTTGAAGATATCGCATACGACAAGGGATATAAAGTAATTTTCTGCAGTAATGAGAATAATGACGAAAAATCAAACGAGCTCATTACTTTGTTTAATTTCCGGCAAGTAGATGGTTTTATTATTGTGCCATCGCCCGGAATTAAAGATACTATTGAAAATTTATTAAAAGATAATATTCCGGTTGTCCTGCTCGATCGATTTTTTGATGAACTCGACTGCTGCAGTGTTGTTATCGACAATGCCCAGGCTTCTTTTGATGCCACACAGCATTTGATCGATAATAAATTTAAGAACATTGGTTTTATTACCACGGCTGCAAATCAAAGCCAGATGGCAGGACGTTTGTCCGGTTATGAAGATGCTGTCAAGGCAAATGGGCTAAAACCTCATACGCTTCAAATTCCGTTTAATGAAATTATAAAAGGACGGGGTAAGGTCTATATTCATAATTTTATCAATACGCATCCTAATTTAGATGCGCTGTTATTTGCCACCAATTATCTGGCGCAAGGCGGATTAGAAGTTCTCAAAGAAAAAGATCCAAAATTAATCAGGGATTTGGGAATAATTGCTTTTGATGATAACGACATGTTCAAAATATACGATCCCACCATAACCGCTGTTTCTCAGCCTATGGTAGAAATCAGTATTCAGTTAATGGAACTGATGCTGCCGCTTTTAAAGAAAAAAGATGGCAGTGAAACCAATCATCAAATTGTATTAAAAACAGAATTATTGATACGTGAATCGTCGATGGCTAAACAATAATTCTTCTTCCTGATAAATAGGGTATTTAATGTACTTTAATAAACAAATAATCTGAGCTTCAACCAATTCGTTGATTCTCAGATTTTTTTTATCCTGCATTTTTCCTAATTCATCTCTTATTTTGATTCTGTGGCTCTACAGTGTCGATTTTAACAAATTTTCTTTAACAATTAATATAACGTTTTCGTTGAATTATATTGCTAAATGTTTAATATTTCTCCTAAAATTAATTCATTCTTTATAAAATTAACAATAAAATTATATTTAATAAAAAAAGTTTTTTTATACTAAAACGTTTTAGTAAATTTGTTCAGGTTGATGACTTTAACATAACATTTAGATAATTAGAAAGATGCCGGATCTTTTTAATTGAAGTACAACTAAGTGTTATTGCAGCAAATTGAAAAAAAAATTTTCTGCATTTGTCCTCAGCCTAGTGTAACTAACTAACCAAAATTTTCATGATGAAATTATTAAACTGCAGGAAGAAAAGAATGCGCGGTATGCACTTCTTTCTCACCATTCTTCTCGTTTGCGGCGGGTATGATTATGCCGCCGCCCAAAATCAAACAACCCAGGTTTCTGGAGTTGTGACCTCAATCTCCGACAATTTATCTCTTCCCGGGGTTTCCATTGTAGATACAAGCGATCCCAGAAATGCGGTAAATGCAGATTTTGACGGGCATTATTCAATAAAACTAAAAAATGGCACTGCCACTCTAAGGTTTACCATGATGGGCTACAAGCCGGTCGAAGTAAAAGTAAACAACAGAAGTATTGTGAATGTTTCTATGGACCTTGACGTTGCAGCACTTGATGAAGTGGTAGTGGTAGGATACGGAACCCAGAAAAAAAGAAAAGTTGTTGGTGCTGTAGATCAGGTCAATAACGAAGCTTTTAAAGGCAGGCCAAATGTTAACGCGACACTTGCTTTACAAGGAAAAGCGCCGAGTTTAACCATTCAGCAGACCAATTCTGAGCCGGGTGCAGGTATTAACCTGAATATCAGAGGGGTCAGCACTTTAGGAAACAACAGTCCGCTAATCGTAATAGATGGTATCGTAGGCGGTGATATTAATGCCTTAAACCCTGCTGATATAGAAAGCGTGAGTGTGTTAAAAGATGCGGGTAGTGCTGCTATTTACGGCTCTCGTGCCAGTAACGGCGTGGTGCTTATTACCACCAAAAAAGGAGGTAAAAACAAACCAATGTCTATTCAATACAGCAGTCTTACCGGATATAATACGCCAAAATTCTTTACACAGCCCGTACACGGATATGAAAATGCCATGCTTCGAAATGAAGCTGCATTTAACTCCGGCGAAAGTACAGCGGTATTTACAGCAGCAAAAATTGCAGCCCTAAAAGCCAAAGGCGATACAGAATGGTTTGCTGAAGAAATCGTGAGACCAGCCGTTCAGTTAAATCAAAATCTTTCCTTTTCCGGCGGAAGCGAAAATTCAACTTACCTGGTATCGGTAGGATATTTAGATCATCAAAGTAATTTTGTTGGGCCTAAGAAAGGTATGGAGCGTTACAATCTTAGAATGAACCTTACTAACGAATACGGCAAATTTAAATTAACTTCGACACTTGCCTATTCCAAACAAAAAATCAACGATCATTCGTCAAACACCAGTACCTTAATGGTAGATGCTTTTAGGGTACCACTGTATTATACACAAAAAGATGAAGACGGAAACTACCTGACCAATGATGTACTGCAGCAATTTAATTCGCTCGGTATTTTAGAGCAGGGCGGTTTTAGAAAATACGATAACGACGATATTTTTGGCGCTTTTAATGCGGAATATAAATTAACAAATGCCTTAAAAGTTAAAGGCGTTTTTGGAGGACGTTTATGGTCCGGCAATATGTTCAGCCGTGTTATGCAGGTTAATTTTTCTCCATCCGGAATTTACGGCGCTGACAGAGATACCAGAGACGAAGCCAGAAAAAGTCTTGACCTGAATACGCAATTTATGTTAGAGTATACAAAGTCATTTGGCAATCATAACGTGGGTGCTTTAATAGGGGTTTCTAACGAAAATCATTCAGAACGCAGAATTGCAATTTACAAAAAATACACCGATCCGGATTTGGGAACACCAACAAGTGAAACGGTGATTGGCGAGAATTCTTATAACTCAAACGGGACTGATCCTGATGGTAATCCGGCTTCTTTTAAAAATAGCCTGAATTCCATTTTCGGACGCGCATCATACGATTATAACGACAAGTATTTTGCAGAGTTCAGCTTTAGATATGATGGTTCATCAAAATTTAGAGATGAAGTACGATGGGGATTCTTTCCGTCAGCAACTCTTGGTTATGCGTTAACCAAAGAAAGGTTTATGGAAAGCTACAGCAATACTGTAGGAAACATCAAACTGCGTTCTTCTTATGGAATTCTGGGGAATCAAAATGTGGGCAATTACCAGTATCAGACTACTTATTTTACTTTTCAAAATGGATATGGTTTTAATAACGAGGGCGTAAGCGGCACCGGTTATAATTTTGCAAATCCTGATATTCAATGGGAAAAAGCGGCAACTTTTAACGCCGGAATCGATGCTGACTTTTTTAAAGGAGCATTATCGGTATCATTTGATTATTTTGACAAAGTGACTTCAGACATATTAGTACCGCCTCAGGTACCGGGTGTTTACGGAACAGATCTGCCTGATTTTAATGCTGGTAAAGTAGGAAACAGAGGATGGGAAGTCAGCGCGACTTACAGACACAAAGGAAAAGCAGTCAACCAGAGTCTGACAGTTAATTTTGGTGATTCTAAAAATAAAGTGCTTGATTTTAACGGACAAGAAAGATTAACAGGCGTTGAAGAACTGCAGGTAATCCTTCGTGAAGGACTTCCTTTTAATTCATACGTAGGCTTAAAAAGAGATGGATATTTCCAAAATGTAGAAGAAATTCAGGGCGCAGCTGTTCCGGACGGAATTACAGTGCAGCCTGGAGATAACCGCTATGTAGACATTAATAAAGATGGAAAAATTGATGATAACGATAAATTCATTTTCGGAAATCCTTTTCCAAGATATACCTTCGGGGTAACCTATGCTGTAGACTATAAAAATTTCGACTTAAGTATATTTTTACAAGGAGTTGGAAAAAGAACCATGATGATCAGAGGAGAATTGGTAGAGCCATTTCACTATAATTATGGTATGACAATGTACACGCATCAGCTTGATTACTGGACGCCTCAAAATCCGGATGCAAGATATCCAAGACTGGCAAACAACGGAACGCAGTCTAATACAAACAATTTTAGAAGAGGTTCAGACATGTATTTATACGATGGTGCTTACGCAAGACTTAAAAACGTACAGTTAGGATATACATTACCAAATGCTGTGGCCGAAAAATTAGGTATGAGCAGCTTCCGTCTATACGTTTCAGGGCAGAATCTTTTAACATTGTCTAAAGTTAAATTTGTTGATCCGGAACTTTCGGAATTCAATAACAGCATGTCGACTACGGGTGCAAACAGCGGAAGAGCTTATCCTACGCAGGTTTACTACGGAATGGGTCTTGATATTAGCTTCTAAAAAAAAATGAATATGAAAAATATATTTAAACACATAAAATTTATACCAGTTTTGCTCTTGCTCCTGGCAGGCTGCGAAGATTTGGATCAGGCTCCGGAGAATCAATTTACAGATTCAACTTACTGGACAAGTGTAGATAAGGCCCAGACTTTTCTTAACACAGCATATTCACAGATGCAGAAAAGCCAGTACTTTTTCTATAATGAAGCACTGTCTGATAATGCTTATAACGGAAGAGGAGATAACGCAGGCGCCGCCTCTATTGGAGCCGGAATCTATGATCCTTCTTTAGGAAGAATTAAAGAAGAATGGAACGACAGATATGCCGGTATCAAAACCTGTAATCTTATATTAGAAAACATAGATCGTGTTCCAAATGCAAATCCCGCAGTAATTGCCAAAATCAAAGCAGAAGCTCGTTTTTTAAGAGCATTTCAGCACTTTCAATTGACAACCTGGTTTGGCGATATTCCACTTTTACAAAAAGATCCATCACTGGAAGAAGCCGCATCTGTAACGCGTACTTCTCATGCAGAAGTGATTAATTTTATCCTAAGTGAACTTGATGCTGTTATTTCGGTACTGCCAAAAAATACGCAGTATACTCCGGCTGAAAGAGGAAAAATAACTGCAGGAGCAGCTGCCGCGCTTAAAGCCAGAGTACTTTTATACGAAGGAAGATGGGCAGATGTGGTACAGGTAACAGAGCAGTTAATGGCAAAAACGTATGGAGAATATAGTTTATTTCCATCTTATGAAGGTCTTTTTCAAACACAGAACGAGTACAGCAACGAAGATATTCTAAGCCTTCAGTTTGTGCCTCAGTTTAGAATGTGGGGAGAATTTTTTGATATGGCGCCTTTATCTGCAGGTGCAAGATTAAATGCACTGGCTCCAACACAGGAATTAGTAGACAGTTACGTAATGCTGAACGGAAAAAGAATTAACGAAGCAGGATCAGGATACAATGAGAATAATCCTTATGTAAACAGAGATCCAAGACTAACTTATACCGTTGTATACGATCAATACAAATGGAAAGAAGCAGACGGAAGTATTCGTACTATCGGTATCAAGCCGGGCTCTTCAACAGGAAGTGCAGCTGACGAATTTGTACAGGGATCATCTGCCACCCCAACAGGTTATTATACAAGAAAATACTATGATACACAGCATTTAACGTCATTACAGTCAGGTTTAAATTTAATGCTGATACGCTACGCCGATGTTTTGCTCATGTATGCAGAAGCTAAAAACGAATTAGATCAGATGAACAGTGCAGTTTGGGACCAGACAGTAAGAGCGCTGAGAGTTCGTGCAGGTTTTACAGATGCGGCAGCGCTTTCTTTTAATGCGGCATTAGGAAAAGCAGGCCTTAAAGAAGTAATTAGAAATGAACGCCGTACAGAATTTGGTATGGAAGGCTTAAGAATATTTGACATCAGAAGATGGAAAATTGCTGAAAATGTATTAAACGGATACGCACACGGGGCAAAATTTGGGATCTCCTCTGTAGATAATGGCTATTTAAGAGTAAACCTGAGAACTTTTGATCCTGACAAACATTATCTATGGCCAATACCAAGAGACGAACGTTTGATCAATACCAATTTATCCCAAAATCCAAACTGGTAAAAAGTAACTAACTAAAAATAAAAACATGAAAAATATATATTCAAAATTAGTATTAATACTATGCACAGTATTTCTTGTAAGTTGTGACAATGACGAAATGAGTCATACTAATGTAAGTGCTGTAAATGCCCTTTATTCTCCTGCAAACAACAAATTTTTTGATCTGGGAGCACAAAGTTCTGCTGTTTTCGAATGGGAAGGCGCTAAAGCAGAAGATAACGGAGTGGTGCTTTACGATGTAGTTTTTGACCGTGAAAGCGGCGATTTCTCCAAACCTATTTATGTAGTGCCTTCTGACGGAAATGGCTTTCAAAAAACACTTAACCTTTCTTTTACAGAGTTAAACAAAATTGCCGCATTAGCAGGAATCCAGTCTGAAACTATTGGAAAATTAAAGTGGACGGTTTATTCTTCTAAAGGTGTGAATGTTCAAAAATCAGCAGCTTCAGGAACTATCGAAGTACAAAGACCAGGCGGATTCCCAACTCCGGACCAATTGTTCATTACAGGAACAGGTTCTGAAAAAGGAGAAACAGCAGCTGATGCCCAAGCTTTCAAAAAAACAGGCGCTACTACATTTGAAATTTATACCAAACTAAGTGCAGGAACTTACAAGTTCATTTCAAGAAAAAATGGTACTCCTGAAGTTTTCTATATTGCCGACGGTAAGCTGAAACAAGATGGTGCAGCAACCTATGCAGGCGATAGTAAAGTGTACAAAATTAAAGTTGACTTTAGTGATGGTTCTACAACGATGACAGAAATTAAGAAAATTGAATTATGGTTCCCGCCGCAAAGCCAATATCTTTTTGAATATACCTATGCAGGAGGCGGTATCTGGAAAGCCGCTAATAAAAAAATTGTTTTCAAACAAGAATCATGGGGCAGAGACGAGCGTTATAAATTTAAGTTTACAGTGGTAAATGGTGCCACTACAAGCGAAGAATGGTATGGCAGCGTAAATGGAGACAACAGCAGGCCAGACGCTAATACGGCAGCATCATACTGGTACCTGGTTCCTGTAAGCAGTGATTTCTGGTCTAACAGTTTCAAATTTGCCAGTGCAGTAGATAATGCTAACGTAAATGCAGAAATTAATTTCAGTGCAGCCGCAACAGCATACACACACAGTTTTACAATTCTATAGATAACCCGCAACGTCTCTTGAAGAGGCTCTTTAAGAGACGTTTTTTAAATGATATATTATGAAAAAATTATTTTCAACACGTTATACTGTCTTATTGCTTTGTGTAGTAGGATTAGGGTTATTGACTGTTTCTTGTGATGATGATCCAGTGCCGCTGCGTAATCCAAATGGTGAGACCGGACCTGAATTTAAATATACCTGGGCACAGACAGCCGACTCATTACAGCTTTCAACCTATAATAATTATTTGGGAAGCAACGGTACATTTGTACAAAACAATGCTGGAAACAGTACCTTTAATTACTGGCCAAATGCACATGTGCTGGACGTTTTGGTAGACGGTTATTTAAGAACGGGCAATGACAATTACAAAACCAAAATGAAAGCTTTGGTACAGGGAATTAAAGTAAAAAACGGAAATACTTATAATAACGTTTTTAATGATGATATGCTGTGGCTTGCCAATTCCTGCCTGCGTGCCTATGATGCTACAAAAGATCAGGAATACAAGGATACTGCCGAGTTTTTATGGGCGAGAATCAAATTGAGCTGGACAGATAACGTTTTTGGAGGAGGTATCACCTGGAAACAGGATACGCCAAAACAAAAGAATGCCGTATCAAATGCACCTGCTGTAATTCTTGCAATGAGACTGTATGAACTAGATAAAAAGGCAGATGATTTAGTTTGGGCCAGGAAAATTTATGCATGGCAGAAAAATAATCTTGTAGACCCCGTAACGGGAGCTGTCTGGGACAACATTTCTGAAACCAATGGTGTAATTACAACCAATAAAGACTGGGTTTTTACCTATAACATGGGAACATGGATTGGTGCTGGTTTAAGATTGTACAAGGCAACAAACGAGCAAACCTATCTTGACGATGCAGTAAAATCCGGAAGAACAGTTTTAGTAAGTCCAAAATTAGTTTCTGAAGGTCTTCTTAAAGATGAAGGTCAGGGCGACGGAGGATTATTTAAAGGTATCCTGGTGCGCTATTTTACAGAATTAACACAGCAGCCTACGATAAATTCTACTGATGCGGATAAGTTTGCGGCTTTCTTAAAATTTAATGCACAGACATTTTATAAAAAAGGAATATTGAGACCAACAATGCTTTCAGGGAATAACTGGAAGACTGCACCATCAGCAGGTGCAAGTGTAGATCTTACCACCCAGTTAAGCGGTGTGATGCTGATAGAAGCAGCGGCTAAACTGGATAAGGACGGTTTTTTTGATTAATTTAATTAGTAGTTTGTTTAAGTAGTTTTGTAACACCTGAAGGAGATCATCATCCTTCAGGTTTTATATTATTTTATCTGTTTCAATTAAAAGGGCAGAAAACGACAGGCATAAAATCCTTCAAGGAACAATTTCCGGAAATTCAAAAATAAAACAATGAAGAATAAAATCACACTGATACTTTTTCTTTTTGCTGGCCTTTCATCCTTTGCCCAATGGAAACCACAGGGAGATAAAATAAAAACAATATGGGCAGAAAAGCTGGACCCCAGCCATGTGCTTCCGGAATATCCGCGACCTATCATGGAAAGAGAGCAGTGGAAAAACCTGAATGGTTTATGGAACTATGCCATACAGCCTGCAGGACAGACAGCACCAAAAAATTACGACGGAAAAATACTTGTTCCTTTTGCCGTAGAATCAAGCCTTTCGGGCGTAATGAAAACCGTTGGCTCGGAAAAAGAACTTTGGTACGAAACCAATTTTACAGTCGACAATAATTGGAAAAACAAAGATATCCTATTGCATTTTGGTGCAGTAGACTGGAAGACAGAAGTGTTTATTAATGATATAAAAATTGGCACACATACGGGAGGTTTTACACCTTTTAGTTTTAATATCACACCTTATTTAACTGGTAAGCCGCTAAAACTGGTTGTCAAAGTATGGGACCCGACAAGCGATGGAACACAGCCGCGAGGAAAACAGGTTAAAAACCCGGAAAGTATCTGGTATACACCGGTAACCGGCATCTGGCAGACTGTATGGCTAGAACCGGTAAATAAAAAACATATTACTGATTTGCGCACAACGCCCGATATTGACCGCAATACAATACATGTAAAAACCGCAACAGAAGGCAGTAATCCGGGAGATATTATTGAAATTACGGTATATGACGGTGCACAGGCCATTACTAAAGAAAAAGCAGCAGCAGGCGAGACGTTAGATATTGTACTGGATAATCCAAAATTATGGTCGCCTGAAACTCCGTTTTTATATGATATTCAAGTCAAACTTATCAGCAGCGGTAAAGTGGCAGATGTTGTAAAAAGCTATTTTGCAATGCGTAAAATTTCTTCAAAAAGAGATGATAAAGGAATTGTAAGGATCCAGCTCAACAATAAAAATTGTTTTCATTTTGGGCCTCTTGACC
>Ga0247815_10000324_pt1 | contig 38410 bp, 35 predicted proteins | sample UWRJL194509B1_FD_181014 | JGI IMG/M metagenome (GOLD analysis project Ga0247815, IMG submission 181014) | Plant litter microbial communities from Arlington Agricultural Research Station in Wisconsin, United States - UWRJ-L194-509B-1 | ecosystem: Environmental > Terrestrial > Plant litter >...
TCTGTAGCAGCTTCAACCACTAAATCAACACCAACAACTCCGTCTTTTATATCAGTATACGTAATAATATTGGTAATAGTTTTGGCAACATCTTCCTGAGTTATGGTTCCTTTAGACAACATTCGATCTAAGTTTGCGGCAATAGTTGCCATTCCTTTGTCTAATGATTTCTCAGAAACGTCAATTAGTTTTACAGTAAAACCACTTTGTGCAAATGTATGAGCAATTCCGTTACCCATTGTTCCTGCACCAATTACAGCTATAGTTTTCATTTTATCGTAGATATTATATTTATAATTTAGCCACGAATTCACCAAATGTTTCGCGAATTCGTGGCTAATTTTATTTTTTAACTTTCAATTATTTATCGAAACAGTCAATGATTTGGTACGCTACTCTCAAAGCATCTGTAGCTTGTTCAAGTGTTACGACTGGAGTTGTATCTGTTTTTATGGAATTGGCAAAAGATTCTAATTCGTCAAGAATCGCATTGTTTGTTTCAACATCAGGATTGGTAAAGTAGATTTGTTTTTTTACACCTTCGGCATTTTGCAGAATCATATCAAAATCACCTGGAATTTCCGGTGCATCTTTCATACGAACTACTTCGCATTTTTTCTCCAGGAAATCAACAGAAATGTAAGCATCTTTTTGGAAGAAACGTGTTTTACGCATGTTTTTCATCGAAATCCTGCTGGCAGTTAAGTTTGCAACACAGCCATTTTCGAATTCAATTCTGGCATTCGCAATATCTGGAGTATCACTAATTACCGAAACTCCACTTGCATGGATATCTTTTACTTTTGAATGCACAACACTTAAGATAGCATCAATATCGTGAATCATTAAATCCAGAACCACCGGAACATCTGTACCGCGCGGATTAAACTCTGCTAAACGATGCGTTTCTATAAACATGGGATTTTCGATCATGTTTTTTGTAGCAATAAACGCAGGGTTAAAGCGCTCAACATGACCAACCTGACCTTTTACGTTGTATTCTTTGGCTAAAGCGATAATTTCTTCGGCTTCTTCAACGGTATTGGCAATTGGTTTTTCTATAAAGATGTGTTTTCCTGATTTAATGGCTACCTTAGCACATTTATAATGAGAAAGTGTTGGAGTTACAATATCAATGACATCCACAGCGTGGATTAATTTTGCAATAGTACTGAAGTTTTTATAGCCAAATTCCTTTGATATTCGTTCGGCATTTTCCTGATTTTCGTCGTAAAATCCAACTAATTCGTATTGGTCAGATTGTTGTAATAAGCGTAAATGTATTTTACCAAGATGACCAGCACCTAAAACTCCTACTTTTAACATGAGAATGTATTTTAAACAAAAATATAATTTATTTGTTGAAAGTAAAAGTGAATGCAATAAAGATTTAGCGATTTAATAATTAAAAATCAATATTTGATTTCCTATTTACTTTCTTATTTTTGCAAAAATTAAACCTACCTATTTTGAAAGACACTGCCAAACATCAAGGACTTCGTAATCAATTAGTAAGCACTTTAGAACAAAAAGGAATTACCGATAGAGCAGTTTTGGATGCGATAAAAAAAATCCCAAGACACCTTTTTTTGAATTCAAGTTTTGAAGATTACGCTTATCAGGATAAGGCTTTTCCTATAGGAGCCGGGCAAACTATTTCGCAGCCGTACACCGTTGCGTTTCAATCGCAATTATTAGAAGTCAAAAAAGAACATAAAATTCTTGAAATTGGTACCGGTTCAGGTTATCAAACTGCTGTTTTATGTATGCTAGGAGCCAAAGTTTTTAGTGTAGAAAGACAAAATGAATTGTTTAAAACAACTTCAAATTTATTTCCAAAATTAAACATTCGCCCCAAACATTTATCTTTTGGTGATGGTTACAAAGGCTTACCAAGTTACGCACCGTTTGATAGTATTATTGTTACGGCGGGTGCTCCGTTTATTCCTCAGCCTTTAATGGCACAATTAAAAATAGGAGGAAGGCTTGTAATTCCGCTAGGAGAAGACGTTCAGATTATGACTTTATTGATTCGTAAAAACGAAACCCAATTCGAAAAACATGAGTTTGGAGAGTTTCGATTTGTTCCTTTATTAGAAGATAAAAATTAAAGAAAAAGCCCATTAAGTTTGGGCTTTTTTATTTAGAAACTAATTCTATTGCCCGAAGTAAGTTGGTTTTTTCAATTTGAAGTATAAAATTAATAAAAAGTGATTTATCATTTTTGTTTTGACATTCTTCTAAAATTGATAAATAATGGTCTTTTCTTTCTTGGATTGTTGCAAAAACATAATCGTGTTGAAGTAATATCCAATTCATTAATAAATTTGCTATTTGCATGTTTCCCTTTTCAAAAGGACTAATAGCTATAATTTTTAAATGTACTTCAGAAGCTAAAAGTATGGGGTGCAAGTTGTTTTTATTTGTTTCATACCAATTAAAAAATAAATTCATTTCACGAGGGATTAATGAATTGTTTTTATATTTTCCTGAGTTTTCATCTTGAATTCCTCTAAAAACTAAATTGTGAATTGTTAGAAAATCTTTTTCGTTTATTGATGCTTTTTTTTGATTTAAGTCTTGAATGTAAGCTATAGTTTCATGAAGATTAACAGCTTCAAGATGTTCATGCATACTTTTTCCTGCAATTGTAAGCCCTTCATTAATTACAGATTTTGTTTCCTGAAAAGTTAATGAGTTTCCGTTTAAGCGATTGCTTTCAAAAATAAATTCTAATTCCAATATTTTAGAAATTCGACGTAAGTCAAAGTGCTGAAAAGATTTTATTTGTTTTTTCAAAATTTCAATTTCGTCCAAAATAATTTGTAGACTTGATAAAACAGCAGAATTGATAATTTTTTTCTTATTTTGAATTTCTTGCTCAGCGAGTAATAATGCCTTTAAAGCAAATTCATCATCTCCAATTTCATATAAAATTTTTTCCTTTAACCAGGCAATCATTATAGTTTCATGATCAATTTCTAATAGTTGAGATAGTTTTGATATTTGATTTTTAGTTGGTCTTCTGGTTCCGCTTTCAAATTTACTTATTAATGCCTGGTCAATACCAAGGATTTGCGCCACTTCTCTAGTCTTTAATCCTTTTAGTTCTCTTGCATTTTTAAGAAGTGTTTTCATATTTGTAAAAATGTTTTAAATTGTCTTGACAGAATTAGTCATTTTATTAGTAATAAAAAAAGCAATATGAAATATTGCTTTTCTAAAATTATATTTTACTTTTTGGAGGAAGAGATCCGTCTTTTCTCATTTCCTGAACTACAGTCTGCATAATAGCATCAACCGTTTGACCTAAATCAGTAACGTAATCTGATTTTGTCGTTCCTGTCCAGATTAATTTATTTTCTTTTAATGAAAAAACATTCGTTTCTACCATATAAGATGTAGTTTCCTGATAGTATCCCGGGTCATAAAAGTTAGGAGAGTACATTCCGTACCAGTTTCCAAAACCGTATCCGTACATACCGGTATAAATTCCGTCGAAGCCACCGTAGTACATACCTGTGTAAGTTCCCGGAACATAAGTTGTTTCTTTTTCTTTGCTTACTAAACGCAATGTAATAACGCCATCAAAATTCTCATCCTGCAATATTTTTAATTTTTGCTCCTGAGTAAGATTTTTAGTTGTTTCGTTTAAGTACTGATAAGAAGTTTTGAAAATTTCATTACTGGCAGCAATTCTGTTTTCAGTAACTCTTCGCGAAGCTTCGTCTTTTAGTAAAGCTACAACCAGAACTTTTTTGAAATTTTCCTGTGCGACTGTTATTTTTGGATCTCTCCAGCTATTTACAATAGAAGTGTTACTACCACAACCTGAAAGAGCAAGAACAGCGATTATTAAAAATAAGTATTTTTTCATATTACAATTTTTTATAATGATTGTAGTAAAAATACGTATAAAATAAAAGCAAACCCTTCTTGCAATTAAAAATATATTTTAATTATAAGCTTTTTTTATTCGGTCTAAGTCGCGTTTGGTATCTTGTTCTTTTAGCGATTCGCGTTTATCGTAGTTTTTCTTTCCTTTGCAAAGACCAATTTGTAATTTTGCAAGTCCCTTTTCGTTGGTAAATAATTTTAAAGGAACAATGGTAAGACCTTTTGCCTGAACGCTTTTATGAAGACTTTTTAATTCTTTTTTGTTCAAAAGCAATTTTCTTTCGCTTCTTGCTTTATGGTTAAACTGATTTCCGAATGTGTATTCTTCGATGTAAGTATTGATCGCAAAAAGCTCCAGATTACTAAATTCACAAAAACTTTCGGTGATATTTGCTTTTCCTAATCGTATCGATTTAATTTCAGTTCCAGATAAAACAATTCCAGCAGTATAGGTATCGATTATCTCATAATCAAATCGAGCTCTTTTATTAAGTATATTGACTGTTTTTAACATAGGATGACAAATTTAGTAACAAATAAATGAAACAGCAATTGTTTTTGCATAAATGATATAAATTTGCATCATGGAAAAACAACAATCAAAAGATCCGTTACACGGAATCACGCTTCAAAAAATAGTAGAAGCTTTAGTAGATCATTATGGTTTTGATACTTTGGCAGAAATAATTCCGATAAAATGTTTTACTTCAAATCCGAGTGTAAAATCTAGTTTGACTTTTTTAAGAAAAACCGACTGGGCCAGAAAAAAAGTAGAAGATTTATATGTAAAATCTCTGCCTAAATTTGCAAAGTAATTACAATTTATAAGAAATCATAACACCACCGCGGTATGGTAACCATTCGCCGCTTTTATTCCAGTTTGGAGTTTTTTCATATCTTCCCGGAGTTCCATCGTTATAATATCCGTGATAGAATCCTTGGTGCCATCCACCTCCTGCAAAAATATCCAATACAAATTTATCGCTTAGTTTAAGATTATATCCTACTGTAACACCTAAACGGTATCCAAAACCATGTTCGTATTTATTTGAGTCCCAATAATTCCACTTTTGTAACTCGTAAACATCCGGACCGGCATGAGCACCTACATAAAATCCGTTATACTTTTCTTTAAAATGGTAACGAACTTCAGGAGTTAATGTGTAAAATTTCATGGGATTGTGTCCATTAAAAGATTCCCAGAAAGAAGCCATTACATCAACACTAAAAGTCATTTTTTCTCCTATACTGGTTTCAATACCGATATTAGGTATTGCAACTATAGCAGTTGCAGCATTGAATTTAATAAAAGTTTGACTTTGAGACTGAATCGAAAAGAAAAGAACAAGTAGGATTAAGATTTTTTTCATAAAATGAGTTTTCGTGGTATTAAAGCAAGCCTTTAGTGCTTATTTTGCGTGCAAATATAACGTAAACCATTAATTACTATTATGTAAAAATTTTAATTTAACAGGAATATTTTTTTAAATAAGTAAGCTGAATTATTTAGGTTCTAGTAATGAGTATATTACACTATCGAGAAAGCGGCCTTCATAAAATTCGCTTTCTTTTAAATGCGCTTCTTTAACAAAACCACATTTTTGTAAGACTTTTTCAGATGCATAATTCTCAGGATCAATTACGGCTTCTATTGAATGTAATTTTAGATCGTCAAATCCATAAGTAATTAATCTGTTTACAGCTTCGGGAATAATTCCTTTTCCATGAAATTCAGGTAGTAAAATATAGCCAATTTCTGCGCGATGATGTTCTGGCTTCATTCTGTAATAACCAATAATACCAAGAAGTTTTGGGCTTCCTTTTAGAGTTATACCCCAATTGATTCCCACATTTGTTTCGATTTTTTCTTCGATCATAGCAATATGTTCCAAAGCATCTTCATTGTTTTTTACCAATGGACGCGGAATATATTTCATGGTTTCGGGATTCGAACGTAATTTGAAAACTTCATTTACATCATCGTTTGTTATTCTTCTTAAAAGCAAACGTTCTGTTTCTATAACAGGAAATGGATTGAAATTAAATTCTAACATTTTTCTTGAATTATAATATTGTAATACTAAATTTTGAATGGAAAGTTTCATTGGCATCCAAAACCAAAATTCCTTCTTTTTCGAATAAATCTCCTGAATTTTCAGCAGTATCTGAATAACCTAGCCAAGGTTCAATGCAAATAAAAGGAGCTTGTTCTTTGGTCCAAAGTCCTAAACTTGGAAAATCTTCAAAATCAACTTTTAAATACGGTTTTGAGTTTTCAAGAATCGTTAATGATTTTGATTCTAATGTTTTAAAAATCAAAGCATCGTTTTCGAATAAACTATAATTTAAAGGAATGATATTATGAGTAGTTTCCAGAACTTTAGTTTTATTAGAAATTAAATCATTCTCTAAAAGATAATATTTTAAAGTCTCTTCTTTTTCAAATTCAAAAGCATAGTTTTCGAAATTTTCAGGTAGCGCTATTGCAGGATGAGCTCCAATAGAGAAAGGCATTTTTTTATCACTTTTATTAATTACCTTGTATTCTATGTCTAACGAAGCATCTTTAATTGTGTAAATAAGCTGCAATTCAAATTCGAAAGGATATTTCTTAAGTGTTTCTGTTGTCGATGCTAACGAAAAAGTTGCACTGTTTTCTGATTTATGAATCAATTGAAAGTCCATATCACGCGCAAAACCGTGTCTTGGTAATTGATATTCTTTTGCGTCAATGGTATAAGTATTGTTTTTTAAAGTTCCCACAATTGGGAAAAGAACAGGAGAGTGCTTTCCCCAAAAATCAGGATTGCCTTCCCAGATGTACTCTTTATTGTTATTGTTTTTTATCGAAAATAATTCGGCTCCGGCATGTTTTATGGATACGCTTAATGTTGAATTTGAAATAGTTGTATTCAAAGTATATAGTATTGAAATGAATGAATTTTATAGTGATGTAAATATATTTTATAAATTTTAGTTTTTTAGGAAATTGCCTCAAATTATTTTTTTAATAAAATTTTGCTAAAATTCAATTTAAGCTTCGTGTTTTCTCTGTAAATAGCTTTTTTTTTCATTAATTTGCTACATAAACAGCTAAAAAATATGAAAATACAATCTTCAAGAGCCTTATTAACCATGGCTTTGTTTGTTGGGATTTCTTCTGTTTGGGCACAACAAAAGCCTGCAACAACAGCAGTAACTCCAGTTAATAATTATAGTTATCATGATGCATTTGCACCGCATTTTTATACTAAAAACGGGACTTCAACTCGTTCTGCAAGTGGTCAGCCGGGAGTTGAGTACTGGCAAAACAGAGCCGATTATCAGATTACGGCAAAACTAAATGCCACTACAAATGAAATTATTGGTACAGATGAAATCACATATACCAATAATAGTCCTGATAAATTAGGATTTTTATGGTTGAATTTAGATCAAAATTTATTCAAAGAAGATTCAAGAGGAAATGCGGTTGTGCCTTTAACAGGAAGTCGTAACGGAGCTCAGGGTCAGGTTTTTGAAGGAGGAAATAAAATCAAGTCGGTTAGAGTAATTTCTATTGGAAAGAAAAAAACGGATATTGAAGCAAAATATGTAGTTACAGACACCAGAATGCAAATATTTCTTCCTGAAGAATTAGCGTCAAAAGGTGGTACTGTAAAAGTTAAAATCGAATTTGCATTCACAGCTCCTTTTGAAGGGTCAGACAGAATGGGAGTTCTGGAAACTAAAAATGGTAAAATTTTTACCATTGCTCAATGGTATCCGCGTATGTGTGTGTACGATGATGTAAGAGGCTGGAACACACATCCGTATTTAGGAGCTTCTGAGTTTTACTTAGAATATGGTAATTTTGATGTAAAACTTACGGTACCTGCCAATCATTATGTTGTAGGTTCAGGAGAATTGATAAATGGGGCAGAAGTATTGTCGGCAGATGTTTTTAAACGTTATAAAGAAGCCGGACAAAGCGATAAAACAGTTACGATTCGTTCTGCCGAAGAAGTTGCTGCAACAGCAACAGCAAATGCTACGGGTGAAAAAACATGGCATTATCAAATTAAAAATGCTCGTGATTTCTCTTGGGCATCGTCTCCTGCTTTTGTTTTAGACGGAGCAAAAATCAATTTGCCAAGTGGTAAAAAATCATTGGCTTTATCTGCTTATCCAGTAGAAAGTGCTGGGCAAGGAGCTTACGGACGTTCTACTGAGTATGTAAAAGCAGCGATAGAACATTACTCTAAAACATGGTTTGAATATCCTTATCCGGCAGCGACAAATGTGGCAGGAAATGAAGGCGGAATGGAATATCCTGGAATTGTTTTTTGCAGCTGGGAATCAAAAGGTCAGGATTTATGGGGAGTTACAGATCATGAATTTGGTCATATCTGGTTTCCTATGATTGTAGGTTCAAACGAAAGATTGTTTGGATGGATGGATGAAGGTTTTAATACTTTTATTAATTCGCTAAGTACTGCCGATTTTAATAAAGGAGAATATGTAGAAGAACCTACAGATTTGCATAAATCAGCAGAATCATTTACCAGACCTGCTTTAGAAACGATCATGAGTTCGCCTGATAATATGAAAGAAGCTAATATTGGTATGTTATGCTACTTTAAACCAAGCTCAGGATTGGTAATCTTGAGAGAACAAATATTAGGAAAAGAGCGTTTTGATACTGCTTTTCGTACTTATATCGAACGTTGGGCTTACAAACATCCTCAACCGGATGACTTTTTCAGATCTATGGAAAATGTAGCTGGTGAAGATTTAAGTTGGTTCTGGAGAAGTTGGTTTGTAAACAACTGGCGTTTTGATCAGGGAATTAATTCGATTAAATATGTAAAAAATGATCCTTCAAAAGGAGTAGTTATTACGGTAGAGAATTTTGATAAAATGCCAATGCCTGTTATTTTAGATGTAAAAACAAAAAGCGGGAAAGTGACAAGAGTTAAATTGCCTGTAGAGATCTGGCAGCGTAACAATGTATGGTCTTTTAAACATAATTCGACAGAAGAAATCGAAAGTATTACCCTTGATCCTGATCATGTTTTCCCTGATAATAATGAATCTAATAATGTGTGGACATCGGGAAACGGTAAAGTAGAGAAGGACGTAATTTTAGACGGTTATTTAGGAACCTATTCAACTACCAGAGCACCTTTGAAAATTGATTTTACTGAGAAGAACAGCACATTAAATGTTGAAATTACAAACTTTCCTAAGTTTACGGTTGCTCCTGTAGAAAACGAAAAAGATACATTTCAATCTACAAGTGCCGGATTAAAATTTAAATTTAATGAAGCTAAGACAGGTTTCGATATGATTATTTTAGGTAACGGAGAAACAATTCCGTTTACAAAAAAGTAAGATCATAAAATATAAAGTTTTTAAAACCCGATAGTTAGTAATAACTATCGGGTTTTTTGTTTTGTTTCAGGTTCCAAATTTTAAGTTTTGGATTGTAAAAAAAAACTCAGCACCTTAGCAGCTCAGAATCTTAGCCCCTTTAAAAAAAAACAACATAACATTAAAAAAATGTTAGAATTTTAATTTTTTGTTTTGGAAATAAAAAAATAGTGTACTTTTGCACCGATGAATAAAATAAGTTTACATATAACTTCTTTGTCACGGACAAACACACCTGTAACTTCTCCCGAAGTACGGATACTATCTCTATAGTATTCACAGAGTTTTTCGCCGCGTATTTATTTATATTCATTTTTCATTTTGAAATCACAACATTTGTCCAGTGGACAAACATATCCTAAAAGTATATATAGTTTTTTGAATTTTCTTAATCAAGTTTTTGATTTTGAGAATGTTACTTCTATTATGTCTATTTTTGTCGGACTGATTTCCGGATTTCAAACTAAACAATACGTTTTAATTTTTAACTCTAACTTCAACTATTGAAATGAAAATCTCTATTGTTGTTACTCAGGAAGAACACTTCAAATTCGCACAGGAAATTTGCGATACAATAGAATCATCTGCCTTGTTAAGAGGTACAGGGATTGCTAAAAGAACTCCTGAATACATTCAGAAAAAAATGTCGAACGGTGATGCGATGATTGCTTTGGCAGATGGAAAATTTGCAGGTTTTTGTTATATCGAAAGTTGGCAACACGGAAAATTCGTGGCCCATTCCGGCTTAATTGTTCATCCGGATTACAGAAGTTTAGGTTTGGCGAAAAAAATCAAATCAAAAGTATTTGATTATTCTCTAAAAAGATACCCGGACGCTAAGATATTTGGTATTACAACCGGTTTGGCTGTAATGAAAATAAACTCTGATTTAGGATATAAACCAGTGCCTTTCTCTGAACTTACAACAGATCCAAGTTTTTGGTCAGGATGTAAAACCTGTACCAATTATGAAATTCTAAAAAGCAAAGAAAACAAAATGTGTCTTTGTACCGGAATGTTGTATGATCCAAAAGAAAAACAAAAAGATCCGCCAAGACATCCTTTTAATGAGGCTGTTTTAAGCAGATTGAAAAAAATAAAACAAGCTTTATTCTTAAATAAAATACTGTCTTTCGGTTTTTTATCTTAAGAATAAAATTAAAAAAGAAATCTCAAACTTGCTACATACGAAAGTATTAGCCTAAATTATAAAAAATGAAAAAAGTTGTATTAGCTTATAGTGGAGGATTAGATACCTCGTATTGTTTGAAATATTTAAAAAATGAAAAAGGATACGAAGTTCACACCGTACTTGTAGATACAGGAGGATTTGATGCTGAAGAATTATCAGCAATCGAAAAAAGAGCTTACGAATTAGGAAGCGCACAACACGCCAACCTAACCATCGTAGACAAATATTATGATAAAGCAATAAAATATTTGATTTTTGGAAACGTATTAAAAAACAATACTTATCCATTATCAGTAAGTGCAGAGCGTGTTTTTCAGGCAATTGAAGCCATCAAATATGCTAAAAAAGTTGGAGCAAGCGCCATTGCGCACGGAAGTACAGGTGCAGGAAATGACCAAATTCGTTTTGATTTAATTTTCCAGACCATCGCTCCGGAAATTGAAATCATCACTCCAATTAGAGATTTAAAATTATCAAGACAAGAAGAAGTAGATTATTTATCTAAAAATGGTGTTCACTATTCTTGGGAAAAAGCGCAATATTCGATCAATAAAGGACTTTGGGGAACAAGTGTAGGAGGAAAAGAAACTCTTACGTCAAGCCAGCCATTGCCTGGTGACGCTTATCCGTCACAATTGAAAAAAGAAGGAGAAGAAAAAGTTAGATTACATTTTGAGCAAGGAGAATTAGTTGGAATAAACGGTCAATTAGACAAACCATCAAATAATATTGTAGTTCTTGAAAAACTGGCAAATGCCTTTGCAATTGGTAGAGATATTCACGTAGGTGATACTATTATAGGTATTAAAGGAAGAGTGGGTTTCGAAGCTGCTGCACCTTTAATTATCATCAAAGCGCACCATTTATTAGAGAAACATACTCTTGGTAAATGGCAACAATACTGGAAAGAACAACTAGGAAACTGGTACGGAATGTTATTTCATGAAGGTCAGTTTTTAGATCCTGTAATGCGTAACATCGAAACATTCTTGCAAGACACACAAAAAACAGTGAATGGAGTTGTAACCGTTTCTCTAAAACCATATCATTTTTCGCTTGACGGAATTGAATCAGATAATGATTTAATGAATACTGGTTTTGGTCAGTACGGAGAAATGAACAATGCATGGACTTCTGACGATGCAAAAGGATTTATTAAGATTTTAGGAAATGCACAAAACATATTTTCATCTGTAAATCATTTAGATCATGATTAATTTCTGATGATTTATTCAAAAAAATAAAACTTAATTTTTATGAAAACAAAAGTATTTTTTTTACTTCCAATGTTTCTGCTATTTCTTGGTTGTTCAAGTGATAACGATACGCCGGAAAAGGAAACTTTAAAACCGGTTACTTATGAAGTTTTATTATTTGAATTTACAGCTGACACAGGTAATAATTCATCTCGATTGCATTATGAAATAAAATATACTAACCCCAATGATGTTGCTGTAAAAGGAACATCGAGCGTAACTGCCAATTATAACGGATTGATATTAACTCCTATTAAAAGAGTTTCTCCATATATTGAAATTGGTGCAAATTCTAATTATACCGAAGTTTATAATGTTGAATCTCCACATGACACACAATCATTAAGTCCTGAGCAGATAAAGACATATTACATAAAGTTTATATCCGCAGAATTTGTTTTTGCTATTGATTAAAAAAAACTAGGAGATTAGACAATTTTTTAAAGTTTTCTAATCTAAAAACACAAAAGATATTAAGAATCGAATTCGATTTAACAACATATCTAAAAAAATAAAAATTATGATTAATATCGGAATAATTGGTGGTTCGGGCTACACGGCCGGAGAATTGATCAGAATATTAATGTATCATCCCAATGTAAACATCGATTTTGTTTACAGTACGACAAATGCAGGGAAACCGCTTTCTGTGGCGCACCACGATTTGATGGGAGATATTGAAATGAATTTTACTGATGTGGTGAATCCGAATGTGAATGTTGTTTTTTTATGTTTGGGTCACGGAAAATCTATTTCGTTTCTTGAGGAAAATAAATTTGCAAGCCATACTAAAATCATCGATTTAGGAAATGATTTCAGATTAACAAAAGACGCTGTTTTCGAAGGGAAAGAATTCGTTTACGGATTGCCTGAATTGAATAAAGCGGAAATCAAAAAAGCAAATTTTATTGCAAATCCGGGTTGTTTTGCAACAGCGATTCAGTTGGCTCTTTTGCCATTGGCTAAAAATAATTTGCTTAAAAATGATGTTCATATTAATGCCACAACCGGAAGTACAGGCGCGGGCGTAAGTCTTGCCGAAACTTCTCATTTTAGTTGGAGAAACAATAATATGTCACATTATAAAGCTTTTGAACATCAACATTTGGGCGAAATCAATCAAAGTGTGAATCAATTGCAGGCAGATTATTCAGATGAATTGATTTTTGTTCCGAATAGAGGAGATTTTACAAGAGGAATTTTTGCGACTTTGTATACAGAATCTGATGAAAGTTTAGAAGATTTAGTGGCGAAATATCAGGATTTCTATAAAAATGAGCCTTTTGTAACCGTAACAATGACAAACATCAATATGAAACAAGTTGTTCAAACCAACAAATGTATCATTAGTTTATTGAAAAAAGGAAACCGGGTTTTAATAACATCAATCATTGATAACTTAACCAAAGGTGCTTCAGGACAAGCGATTCAAAACATGAATTTAATGTTCGGATTAGAAGAAACCACCGGTTTACATTTGAAACCAAGCGGATTTTAAATTGTTGTCAAAACGGTTAATCGTTGATTCGGTTAATCGATTAAACAAAAAACGGTTAAACAATTAAACAAGAAAAAATGAATTTATTCAACGTATACCCACTTTACGATATCACTCCTGTAAAAGCAGTAGATTGCACAATTACAGACAATAACGGAGTAGAATATCTAGACTTATATAGCGGACATGGTGTGATTTCGATTGGCCATACGCAACCGGATTATGTAGCCAAATTAAAAAATCAATTAGATCATTTAGGATTTTATTCGAATGCTATTCAGAATCCTTTGCAGGTAGAATTAGCTCAGAAATTAGGAAAGCTTTCTGGATTAGAAGATTACGAATTGTTTTTATGTAGTTCTGGTGCTGAAGCAAACGAAAATGCGTTAAAATTAGCTTCTTTCCATAACGGAAAATCAAGAGTTGTCGCTTTTGATAATTCTTTCCACGGAAGAACTTCTGCAGCTGTTGCGGTTACAGATAACAAGAAAATCGTAGCGCCAATAAATGCACAGCAAGTAGTTACTTTTTTACCTTTAAACCAAATCGAATTAGTTGAAGCAGAACTTGAAAAAGGAGATGTTACAGCCGTAATTATCGAAGGAATTCAGGGAGTTGGTGGTTTAGACCAGGGAACAACAGAATTTTTTCAAGCTTTAGAAAAAGCATGTAAAAAACACGATGTAGTTTTGATTTTAGACGAAGTACAATCAGGATATGGAAGAAGCGGAAAATTCTTCGCTTTCCAACATCACGGAATCAACGCTGATATTATTTCGGTAGCAAAAGGAATGGGGAATGGATTTCCGGTTGGAGCCATTTTAATCTCTCCAAAATTTGAAGCAAGTTTCGGATTATTGGGAACTACTTTCGGCGGAAGCCATTTATCTTGTGCTGCAGGAATTGCAGTTCTTGACGTAATTGAAAAACTAGATTTACAGAAAAACGTAAACGAAGTTTATGAATATTTCTTAGAACAAATCAAACAAGTTCCCGGAATTAAGCAAGTAAAAGGAAAAGGTTTAATGCTTGGCGTTGAATTTGATTTTGATGTAGCAGCTTTAAGAAAGAAACTAATCATCGAGAAACATATTTTTACAGGAAGCGCGAACAACAAAAATCTGTTAAGAATTTTGCCACCGTTAACAGTTAAAAAATCTGATATAGATACCTTTATTGTAGCTTTAAAAGAAAGTTTAGAAGAGCTTCAAAACTAAAGTTTACCAAATACTTTTAATTCGTTTAATTGGTTAATCGATTAAACGAATTAACGATTAACCAATTAAACAAAAAAAATGAATCCATTATCAATTGAAAAACGCAATCTGGTTTTGCACTCTATGGCAAAACTCGTTGAGCAGGAGCGGAGTCAGATTATCTTAACCAATCAAGAAGATTTACTCGCTTACGATGGCTCAGATTTAGCGATGGAAGAACGCCTGAAAGTAGATGATAAAAAAGTCGATGAGATGATTTTATCTCTAAATCAACTGGCTTCTCAGGAAGATCCTGTTGGAGTAGAGCGTTTTCATTTTACTCATGATAATGGAATTAAAGTCATTAATAAAACAGCAGCTTTTGGAACGATTTTAATCATTTACGAATCTCGTCCGGATGTGACAATCGAAGCAGGAGGAATCGCATTTAAATCCGGAAATAAGATTTTATTAAAAGGAGGAAAAGAAGCTTTAAAATCGAATTTGAAAATTGTTGATTTATGGCATCAGGCTTTAGAAGAAAATAGAGTTTCGAAAGGTTGGGTCGAGTATTTGAATTATAACCGCGCAGAAACACAGGCTTTTTTAGAAAAACCAACTCAAAAAGTCGATTTAATTGTTCCGAGAGGAGGAGAAAAATTAATTGAATTTGTAAAAGCACACGCGACCTGCCCGGTTATCGTAAGCGGACGCGGAAATAATTTTGTATACGTTCATAAAGATGCAGATACTGATTTGGCTTTAAAAATAATTTTGAATGCTAAAATCTCAAAAATCTCTGCTTGTAACGCGGTAGATAAGGTTTTAATAGATTCTAAATTACCCAATTTTGAAGGTTTTACAGCTATTTTAATAGAAACACTAAAAGAGTCTAATGTAGAAGTGATTGTTGATGAATCTTTAAAAAGTTTTGAAGATACAGAAACACTTCAGAATGAAGATATCTGGTATGAAGAATTTTTAGATTATAAAATTGTAATTGGAACCATTGATTCTGAAGAAAATGCAATCGAAAAAATCAATAAATATTGCGGAGGACATTCGGCAGTAATTATTACGAAAGATGACAAAGCAGCACAAGAATTTATGGATGCCGTTGATACCGCAGCTGTTTATCAAAATGCCTCCACCCGTTTTACCGACGGAGGACAATTTGGTTTGGGTGGAGAATTAGCGATAAGCACAGATAAATTACATCAAAGAGGACCAATTGGACTTCAACATCTCGTAACCAACAAATGGTACGTGTACGGAGAAGGACAAATACGATAGGAATTTTAGATTTCTGATTTTAGATTTTAGATTGAGGATTAAAACGATTAATAATTTCTGATTTCAGATTTTAAATTTGGAATTTGGATTTTTAAATTTGGAATTTAATTATAGACAAAGCTTTGCGAACTTATCGTTTGTAAAACACAAAGAATATAAAAAAAACCTTGCGCACTTTGCGGTTAAAAAACGTTTACAATATAAAAACTTAGAGCCTAAGCAACTCAGAACCTTAGCCACTTAAAAAAAATGACTAAAAAGAGGATTTTATTAAAAATAGGAAGTAATACTTTAACCAAGGAAACGAACCATATTTCGCGGGGAAAGATTGAAGATATAGGTATGCAAATCGCCGCTCTTAACAAAGATTACGAATTTGTAATCGTAAGTTCAGGAGCAATTGCCGCCGCCAAACAATTTGTAAAACTAGAAAGTAAAGGCAAAGAAATTGCATTAAAACAAGCTTTAGCTTCAATAGGACAGCCTCATTTAATGCGGATTTTTCATGAGAATTTCAGCGATTTAGGATTATTGACATCGCAATGTTTATTGTCGTATTCAGATTTTGAGAAAGAGCAATCGAAAGTAAATATTGTCAATACCATAAATGTTTTGGTCGAGAACAATTACATTCCGATTATTAATGAAAATGATACCGTTGCCACAGATGAGATTCGGTTTGGAGATAATGATAAATTAGCGGCATTAACGGCGGTGCTGCTAAATGTTGATATTCTGATTATTGCGACCAATACAAACGGAATTTACACGAAAGATTCTATTCATGATGAAAATCCTGAAACGATAAAATTGGTAAACGATCTAAAAGTATTAGAAAAAGAAATTGGAGAATCAAAATCATCACACGGAACAGGCGGAATGCAATCCAAAATCGAAGCAGCCGGAATCGCAAAAGCTGCCAAAATCGAAACCTGGATCGTCAACGGATTAAATGATAATTTTATTTTAAAGGCATTGAAGGATGAAATTTCGTTTACAAAGATCGTGTAAATAGAACGCGGATGAAACGGATTCGCTTCGCGAAGACGCGGATAAAAACGGATTTTATATTTCATTTTTATGTAGTATATTTCATTCAAAATAAAAGAAATGAAATTATTACATCATGAGTTAACTGATATCATTATTAAAACTTTTTATGAAGTATATAATGAATTAGGATATGGGTTTTTAGAAAGAGTATATCAGAATTCGATGTATTTAGAACTAAAGAACAAAGGTTTGAATGTAGAGGCTCAAAGAAAAATTAAAGTTTATTATAAAGGAATCGAAGTTGGAGAATATTATGCCGATTTGATTGTAGAAGATTTAATAATATTAGAATTAAAAGCAGCAGATTGTATTGTGGAAGCCTTTGAGAATCAAATTTTGAACTATTTAAAAGGAACAAATTGCGAAGTAGGTTTACTTTTAAATTTTGGAACAAAACCGGAATTTAGACGGAAAATATTTGAAAATGATAGAAAATTAAGAATATAAAAAATCCGTTTTAATCCGCGTCTTCGCGAAGCGAATCAGTAAAATCAGCGTCTAATTTTAGGCAACAAATAAAAAAGAAAAAAATATGAATTATATTTCAATACAAGATATCAACTCATTATCAAAATGGGTAAAAAGTGCGTTAAAAATTAAAAAGAACCCACTTAAAAATCAAGACTTAGGAAAAAACAAAACCTTAGGGATGTTATTCTTTAACCCAAGTTTAAGAACGCGTTTGAGTACTCAAAAAGCAGCTATAAACTTAGGAATGAACGTTATGGTGATGAATTTCACCAATGAAGGCTGGACATTAGAGTTCGAAGATGGAGCTATTATGAATTCAGGAGCTTCAGAACATATTAAAGAAGCAGCAGAAGTAGTTTCTCAATATTGCGATATTATCGCCATTCGTGCTTTTGCAGGTTTGGTAGACAAAGAAAAAGATTATGCCGAAACGGTAATTTCAGGATTCCTGAAACACGCAACAGTGCCAATCGTGAATATGGAAAGTGCTGTTCGTCACCCAATGCAATCTTTGGCAGACGCTATTACAATGGAAGAATACAAGACGAAACATAAACCAAAAGTAGTTTTGTCCTGGGCGCCACATCCAAAAGCGTTGCCACAAGCTGTTGCAAATTCATTCGTAGAAATGATGCAAATGCAAAAAGACATGGATTTTGTAATCACACATCCGGAAGGTTATGAATTAAGTCCGGAAATAAAAAAAGACTGCAAAATCGAATACGATCAAAACAAAGCGTTCGAAAATGCCGATTTCGTTTACGTAAAAAACTGGAGCAACTTTAACGACTACGGAAAAGTAACCAATATAGATCCAAACTGGACCGTTACTGCAGAAAAAATGGCATTAACCAACAACGGAAAATTCATGCATTGTCTTCCCGTTCGTCGTAACGTAATTGTAACCGACGAAGTGATCGACAGCGAAAATTCAATCGTAATTCAGCAAGCAAATAACAGAACGTATTCGGCACAATTAGTTTTACAGAAGATTTTGAAGAAAATGTAGTTTAAAGCTACTAAGTTTCTAAGGTACTACGCTGCTAAGTATTTTTAGAATTTTAGAATAAATCTTAGCAGCTTAGAATCTTAGCACCTCAGAAACTTATGAGAGTTACCGTAATAAAAATAGGTGGAAACATCATCGACAACCCAACCGAATTAGAACAATTCTTAACCGACTTTTCTAAAATCGAAGGCTATAAAGTTTTAGTTCACGGTGGTGGAAAATCGGCTACAAAAATGGCTCAGAGTATTGGATTGGTTCCTCAAATGATTGAAGGCCGCCGAATTACCGATGCTGCAATGCTTGATGTAGTTGTAATGATTTACGCCGGACAAATCAATAAGGATGTTGTGGCGCAATTACAAGCGAAAGACAACAACGCAATGGGGGTTTCAGGAGCTGACGGAAATTTGATTCAGTCAACAAAACGAAATCATCCAACGATAGATTACGGATTTGTAGGCGATGTAAAAAAAGTCAATACAAAGTTATTGGCAACTTTACTTGAAGCCGGAATAGTTCCCGTTTTCTGCGCGATTACACACGATAAAAACGGACAATTATTAAACACAAATGCTGATACTATTGCAAGCGAATTATCAATTGCATTATCTGAAGTATTTGATGTTACGCTAACATATTGTTTCGAAAAACAAGGTGTTTTACTAGATTCAGAAGATGATTCATCTGTAATAACCGAAATCAACGAAGAATTATACAACAAACTAAAAGCTGAAAAAGTAATCCACTCCGGAATGATTCCTAAACTGGATAATTGCTTCAATAGTTTATCAAGAGGCGTTCAGAAAATCAAAATTGGACATCATAAAATGCTTCAAAACCCAGACGTTTTACATACAACGATTACATTATAAAGATATAGCCACAGATTAGCGGATTAAAAGGATTAAAATCTGTGAAAATCTTTTAATCTGTGGCAAAAAAAGAGCATTGCACAAGGCATTTTAAATATTAATTTAAGAAATTTGCGCAAATTAAAATCGTCACAGATTTAATTAAAAACTTTGTGACTTCGTCCCGATAGCTATCGGGATCACGGTAAAGAAACCATAACTATGAAAAATATTGCAACGCTTACCCAGGAAGCAATTAGTTTATTAAAAAGCCTGATCGAAACCCCTTCATTTTCAAGTGAAGAAGATCAAACAGCACTTTTAATAGAAAATTGGTTCAATCAAAACGAAATTCCTTTTAAAAGAGAAAACAATAATGTGTGGGCTTTCAATAAATATTTCGACGAAAATAAACCAACACTTTTACTGAATTCACACCACGATACTGTAAAACCAAACCAAGCTTATACAAACGATCCGTTTAAAGCGATCGAAAAAGACGGTAAATTATTCGGATTAGGAAGCAATGATGCCGGAGGATGTCTGGTTTCGTTATTAGCGACTTTCGTTCATTTTTACGAGAACCAAAACTTATCTCATAACCTTGTAATTGTGGCTTCTGCAGAAGAAGAAAGCAGCGGAAAAAGTGGTTTAAACAGCGTTTTAAAACATTTACCGGAGTTAGATTGCGCAATTGTAGGCGAACCAACTTTAATGCAATTGGCTGTGGCTGAGAAAGGTTTGTTAGTTCTTGACGTAAAAGTAAAAGGAACAGCAAGTCACGCGGCACATCAAAATGATGATAATTCATTATATAAATCGATTCCCGTAATGGAATGGTTTAAAAACTATAAATTCGATAAAATCTCAGATGTTTTAGGTCCCGTAAAAATGACCGTAACGCAAATCAGCGCAGGAAAACAACATAATGTAGTGCCGTCAGAATGCGATTTGGTTGTCGATATTCGCGTAACAGATCGTTATACAAATGCCGAGATTCTTGAAACAGTAAAAGCAAATGTAAACGCCGAAGTAACACCAAGATCCATGCATTTAAATGCGTCATCTATTCCAGTTACTCACGGTTTAGTACAAGCCGGAATCGCTTTAGGAAGAACAACTTATGGCTCGCCAACACTTTCAGACCAATCTGTTTTAAGTTGTCAGTCATTAAAACTAGGACCAGGAGAAACATTACGTTCACATTCAGCAGACGAATTTATTTTCATCAACGAAATCGAAGAAGGAGTCGACTTGTATATCAAAATACTAACCGATTTTTTTAAATTATAATTATAATCCTTGTCATCCTGAGCGAAATCGAAGGACTTTCCTTTTTTGGAATTTGGGTTTTAATATTTGGAATTTAGTTTTTATTTAGGAGCTATTTCCCGCTATCCGTTACAATCTTTTCCTGGCTAAAGAAGCCAGAAAAAGGATTTTCACTACTATCGGGGCTAGGACATTCAGGAAATAAAGAAACATAGTAATAAAATAAAACTTTGTGAATCTTTGAGTTTTCTTTGAGAAACTCTGTGAAACAAAAAAAAATATATCTTATGAAACTTTGGGAAAAAGGAATACCAACAGATAAGCAAATCGAACATTTCACAGTAGGAAACGATCGTGAACTGGATTTAGTTCTTGCAAAATACGATGCTTTAGGTTCAATCGCACACGCCAAAATGCTCGGACAAATTGGTTTATTAACTCAGGAAGAAACAACTTCTTTAGTTGATGCATTAAACGAAATCATTGCAGATGTTGTAATAGGTAATTTCGAAATCGAAGACAGTTTTGAAGATGTACATTCTAAAATAGAATATTTATTAACCGTAAAATTGGGCGATGCCGGAAAGAAAATCCATACGGCACGTTCTCGTAACGATCAGGTTTTGGTAGATGTTCATTTATACTTAAAAGACGAATTAAAAGCCTTAAAAGAACAAGTAAAAACATTGTTTGATTTGCTAATGGAATCGGCAGAGAAACACCAAAATGTTTTATTGCCAGGATATACGCACTTGCAAATCGCGATGCCATCATCATTCGGGATGTGGTTTTCAGCTTACGCCGAAAGTTTCATCGATGATGTTACGATGTTAAATGCAGCTTTAAAAATTGTAGATCAAAACCCTTTAGGTTCTGCAGCAGGTTACGGAAGTTCCTTTCCTATCAACAGAACATTTACAACTCAGGAATTAGGTTTCGAAACTCTAAAATTCAACGCTGTTGCAGCACAAATGAGCCGCGGAAAAGCAGAGAAAACCGTTGCATTTGCAATGGCAAGTGTTGCCGGGACTTTATCAAAATTTGCGATGGATGTTTGTTTGTACATGAGCCAAAACTTTGATTTTATAGGTTTGCCGGCACATCTTACAACAGGATCGAGCATTATGCCTCACAAAAAGAATCCTGATGTTTTCGAATTAATCAGAGGAAAATGCAACAAGATTCAGGCGCTTCCATACGAAATCACTTTAATTACAAATAATCTACCAAGTGGTTATCACAGAGATTTACAGCTTTTAAAAGAAGGATTGTTTCCAGCACTTCAAAACTTAAAAGCATGTCTGGATATTGCGATTTTCTCTGTAAAAGATATTACAGTAAAAGACAATATTTTAAAAGATAAAAAATACGATTATTTGTTTACGGTTGATACTTTAAACGAAATGGTGGTTGCAGGAATACCTTTTAGAGACGCATACAAAGCCGTTGCAGAACAATTGGAAGCAGGAACTTATCAATCACCAAAAGAAACAAAGCATACACACGAAGGCAGTATCAATAACTTATGTTTAGATGCTATCAAAGACAAGATGAAAGCAGCGCTTTAAAAGTGTTTCAGCCAATAAAAAAAGCCGATTTGTATGGAATACAAATCGGCTTTTTTATGAAAATTATAATGATGATCAACTTTTGTTTGTGCAGCTTGAAGAAATTACACCCGCAGAACTTACCTGAAGTGTCGCGCCTGCGCCACACGATGTATTAGTTACATATTGTTCTACTTTTCCAAGAGGGATTGTGGTGTAAGGATAAGAGGGTTTATTTACTTTAGTGCCAAAATCCATTGGGCCTTTGCGACAACGATCAAACACGATTCCAACCGTTCCGCCGTCTGTACTTATGTAGTCTTTAAAAACCTTTCCTACTTTTGCAAAATCAGTCCCTTCAACATAACAAGTCGAATTTTTAACACCACCGCCTAAACCAATGGCCAAAGAACCAGATTCTGAAGTATTATAATAACAATTTAGAATATGAATTTCTAAATTTCTGCCACGAGGCATACGCTGTTTACAGCCTTCTGCCCAATAACAATTCTTAAAAGTAATGCTATAATGTCCGTCAGCAGGAAAATCATTTTTGTTTGAACCAATAAGATCACTAAACCTATGATCATCTGCACCACCTGAACCGCCTGATTTTGGTGCTTTTAGATAAGTAAATTTACACCATGAAATGGTTACATTATCTGTGTTTCCTTTATTATCATAATTTCCGTCCTGACCATCCTGAAACTCACAATGATCAACCCAAAGATTCGTGCAATCAGCGGTTAAATTATCCTGACCATCAATATCATAAGCGCCTGGGCCAACGAAAACAAGATTTCTGATAATTACATTATTAGATCCCGGTTTTAAACTTAAAATACCTGCTCCGGGATTCGATTGTGTTTCGTTCACTAATTTCGCGCCTGGCAATCCTAAAATTGTTTTATCTGTAACAACTTCATGAATAGGTTCGCCACTTGGAATAGTAATTATTCCTGAGACTAAAATTACAGCAGGCGATTTTAATTTAATTTTTGATAGCAATTCAGTATACGTTGTTACTGTGATAGGAGTAGAGTTACCTCCCCCAGTAGTGGCTGCGCCAAATCCTTCCGGAGATTCCATATAGTAGTTTTGCGCAAAAACAGAAGATATACTCAATAAGAAAAAGAGTAAAAGCAGATTTTGTTTCATTTTTATAAGTTAGTTTTTTGTGGTTTTTCTGTAATCTATCAATTAAATGTAATCGATTACACAAATTTAATTATTAAAGTTTACAATCAGTCATTTTACTGAAAATATTAACGATTTACATCTTTTATATTTTATAAGTATTTTTTTACTAACAAGATATTCGAACAAAAAAGACTATTTTTGATTGTTATGTATAAAAGTAAATTATGAATAAGTTTGATGACCAGGCTTCAAAATCGCTTTTGGATAAAAATCTAATAACTGAGAATCAATATCAGGAAATTAGTTCGTATCGCAATTTGAATATTTTCTCGCTAAATGCAGAACTAAAATTGTTCCTCTATTTATCTGTTTTATTATTTACTTCAGGAATTGGGATTTTAATCTACAATAATATAGACAGTATCGGTCATATTGCAATCCTCTCATTGTTGTTAATTGTAATAGGAGTTTGTTTTTATTATTGTTTTAAAAATTCAAAAGGATTTCAAAAACAAGAAACTACTTTTGAACATCCGGTTGTAGAATATCTGGCCTTAGCTGGCAGTATTTTGACTTGTATTTTTATAGGTTATTTGCAATTTCAGTATCAGCCATTTGGAACAAATTACAGATTCGCTACTTTAATCCCAACCATTGTCAGCTTCTTTTGTGCTTATTATTTCGATAATAAAAGTATTCTCACTATTGGTATTACTGGTTTGGCGGCATACGTGGGACTTTCGGTAACACCTCAGGATTTGCTAAACAATAGTAATTTTTACCACGATCAGACGTTAAGTTATTCGGCTATAATATTGGGAGTGTTACTTATTCTATGGACGATTTATAGTTCAAGAATTAAGTTAAAAACGCATTTTAATATTATCTATCTCACTTTTGCTTTGCATATTATTAGTATTGCCACTATTAGCAGCTTGCTCGATTATTTTGAGTACGGAATTTGGTTTCTTTTTCTGATCGTATTGGCTGCTTCGTCTTTTTATTTTTACAAAATTAGCCATGAACTTAAGGCAATTTCTTTGTATGTTTTTATGATTGTCTACGCTTATATAGGACTTAATATATTCCTGATTAGAATTTTCGAAAACTTTAATTTTTCAGATATTTGGGTATTGTTCATTATGATCCTTCCGGTATATTTTATAGGATCTATTTTAATGTTTATAAAGTTGATTAAAAAATTCAATAAAGAAATCGCAGCATGATAGTATACGATAAAAATTTATTAGACAATTTAGCTTTAGTCGAAGAAGCTAATTCTTTAGAATCTGCTGGATTTATTAGTAAAGAGCAAAAGAATTTAATTAAAAAAGAATTACCAGCTTTCAAGAGGCAAAGTAATATTCTGGTACGCTTGGGGTTCTTTTTATTGGGAGCATTTTTATACTTATCTATATGCGGAGTAATCGCATTAATAGGATTGACAGGTTCTACTTCTGAACATAATTTTTTAAATATTTGCTGTTATATTTTTGCAGTAATTGGTTTTGCGGGCGCAGAGTTTTTGGCAAATCAAAAGTATTACGGACACGGTTTAGACGATGCTTTTATTTTAGGAGCACTTTTAAATGTAGGATTTGCTATTGCCATAACAACCGAAGGCTATGAAATACAAGTCGCAGTTTTTGTTGCTGTTGTTTCTTTTTTTATGTACAGAAGATATCTGCATTTATTGTCTTTACTGGTTTTTTGTATTGCAGCTGCGGGAGTTTTATTTTTCGGAATGTTTGAATTTGGCGATACAGGAAAAACGATTTTGCCATTTGTAGCCATGTTAGCTTCAGCCGCCTTTTACTTTTTTACAAAAAGAGTGCTTCATAAACTCACCGTAAATTATTACTACAATGGTCTTTTATTGGCCAATAGTTTTTGCTTGGTTTTGTTTTACCTTTCTTGCAATTATTTAGTAGTTAGAGAGCTTTCGGCAGAGCTTTTAGGTAACGAAGTGCCTCCGGGAAAAGACATTCCGTTTGCTATTTTCTTTTATGCTTTTACTTTTATAGTTCCTGCTGTTTATTTGGTTCAGGCCTTAAAAACAAAAGACAGAATCATGCTTTGGATAAGCTTTTTGGCTATCGGATTTTCAATCTATACCGTAAGATTCTACTATTCAGTTTTACCAATAGAAGTAGCCCTAACGCTTGGCGGATTAGTCTTATTCGCAATAGCTTATTTTTCGATTAGAAAACTAAAAGAGAATGAAGTTGGTTTAACATTCAAACCGGATAGGATCAATAATTCAAATGCGATTTTAAATGCCGAAGCTTTAATAGTAGCCTCAACTTTTGGAATGAAACCAGAAGCAAAAGTACCGGATTCTCCAATGGATTTTGGAGGAGGAGGTTTTAGCGGTGGAGGTTCAGAGGGAAGCTTTTAGTTTTTTTTTACCATTGCATTTTTATTTTTTCACCATTAAGATATTAAGTTTCATTAAGGGTTAAGCTTAATTTTTCTTAATATCTTAATGGTAAAATATTTTAACTTTAATGTTTAAATTTTTTCTTTCAAAGCCACAGCATCAATATCGCTGTGAGAAACATAATAAACAGCTTGTCCGTTTTTGATTAAGATTAATTGCGGAGATTCGTGATATACATTAAATCTGCTGGCAATTTCGTTAGAGATATCACGATGCGCGATTAAATCTAAAAAATAAGCATCGACAGTTTCGTTTAAATCGTATTCACGTTCAAACTGTTTCAAAGCCATACGGCTAATGCTGCATCTTGTACTATGCTTAAAAATAACAACCGGCTTCTCGCTAGAGATCGCTGTAACTTCCAATAATTGTGCTATATCGGTTAATTCTGTCCAGTTTACATTACTTTTTGGAGAGTCTGTATTCTCTGAACTTCCGAAAATTGAATTTAAAAAACTCATATTTGACGTGTTTTATGACTTTTTGACGTTAAAAAATGATAAAAATCACGTTTTAAATGCCATTTTGTCTGTATTTTTAATGTGGAATATCTTTTGAATGATCGAAAGCAAAGTTATATCATTTAAAGTTAAAAATGTAATCCAATAAATTGTAATTTTAATGGTATCGAACTTTACAACTAAAAATCAAACCTAAAACGTACACATATGAACATAAATAAATTTACAATTAAGTCGCAGGAAGCCATACAGTTATCGCAACAGTTGGCCCAACGCAACGGACAGCAGCAAATAGAAAACGAACACATTTTTAAAGCTATTTTTGAAGTAGATGAAAATGTAGCTCCGTTTATTTTGAAAAAACTAAATGTAAATGTTCCGTTGTTTTTACAAATATTAGACAGTACCATTCAAAGCTTTCCTAAAGTTTCCGGAGGAGATATTTTACTTTCCAGAGATGCTAATAAAGCGCTGAATGAAGCTGAGATTATTGCTCAGAAAATGAACGATGAATATGTTTCTATCGAACATTTGATTTTGGCAATTTTCGATTCAAAAAGTAAAGTTTCTCAGATTTTAAAAGATCAGGGAGTTACAGGAAAAGGCCTAAAAGCAGCGATTGAAGAACTTCGTAAAGGAGAAAGAGTAACATCTGCTTCGGCTGAAGAAAACTATAATTCATTAAACAAATACGCTAAAAACCTAAACGAATTAGCGCGAAACGGAAAACTAGATCCTGTTATTGGCCGTGATGAAGAAATTCGTCGTGTGTTACAGATTTTGACTCGTAGAACAAAAAATAACCCAATGCTAATAGGAGAGCCGGGAGTTGGTAAAACTGCTATTGCTGAAGGATTGGCACATAGAATTGTTGATGGTGATGTACCGGAAAACTTAAAAGATAAAATCGTTTTCTCACTAGATATGGGAGCACTGATTGCCGGTGCTAAATTTAAAGGAGAATTCGAAGAACGTTTAAAAGCTGTTGTAAAAGAAGTTACAGCTGCCGAAGGTGATATCGTTTTATTTATTGATGAGATTCATACGCTAGTAGGTGCAGGTGGAGGAGAAGGCGCAATGGATGCGGCAAACATCCTGAAACCAGCTTTGGCTCGTGGAGAATTGAGAGCAATTGGTGCAACGACTTTAGATGAATATCAAAAATATTTTGAGAAAGATAAAGCGTTAGAGCGTCGTTTTCAAAAGATCTTAATCGATGAACCGGATACCGAAAGTGCTATTTCAATTTTACGTGGAATCAAAGAAAAGTACGAAACACATCATAAAGTTCAGATCAAGGATGAAGCAATTATTGCAGCAGTTGAACTTTCGCAACGTTATATTACAAACCGTTTTTTACCGGACAAAGCGATCGATTTGATGGATGAAGCAGCTTCTAAACTGCGTATGGAAATCAATTCAAAACCGGAAGAATTAGATGTTTTGGATCGTAAAATTATGCAGCTGGAAATCGAGATCGAAGCCATTAAACGTGAAAAAGAAGAAAGTAAACTGAAAATCCTGCGCATGGATTTGGCGAACTTAAAAGAAGAACGCAACGAAATCTATGCAAAATGGAAATCAGAAAAAGATGTTGTTGACGGAATTCAGGCCGTAAAACAAGAAATTGAAGATTTTAAATACGAAGCAGAACGTGCAGAACGTGATGGAGATTACGGAAAAGTAGCCGAAATTCGTTACGGAAAAATTAAAGAAGCACAAGAACGTCTTGATGTTTTACAAAAACAATTGCAGGAATATCAGTCTGGTAATTCTTTGATTAAGGAAGAGGTAACCCGCGAAGATATCGCAGAAGTCGTAGCAAAATGGACAGGAATTCCTGTGATGAAAATGCTTCAGACAGAACGCGAGAAATTATTGCATCTTGAAGATGAATTGCACAAACGCGTAGTAGGGCAGGAAGAAGCGATTGAAGCCGTGAGTGATGCTGTTCGTAGAAGTCGTGCGGGATTACAAGACATGAAAAAACCAGTTGGAACCTTCTTATTTTTAGGAACAACCGGAGTGGGTAAAACTGAGTTGGCAAAAGCCCTGGCCGAATATCTTTTTGATGACGAAAATGCTATGACGCGTATCGACATGAGTGAGTATCAGGAACGCCACAGTGTGAGTCGTTTAGTAGGTGCGCCTCCGGGATACGTGGGTTATGACGAAGGAGGTCAGTTGACTGAAGCCGTACGTAGAAAACCATATTCTGTAATTTTGTTAGACGAGATTGAAAAAGCGCATCCGGATACTTTCAATATTTTATTGCAGGTTTTAGATGAAGGTCGTTTGACAGATAACAAAGGACGTTTGGCTGATTTTAAGAATACAATTATCATCATGACATCCAACATGGGAAGTCAGATTATACAAGACAAATTCGAAAATTTAAAAGGTGGTGTTGAAGCTGCTACGGAAGCTGCAAAAGTTGAAGTTCTTGGATTGTTGAAACAAACAGTTCGTCCGGAATTTATAAACCGTATCGACGAAATCGTAATGTTTACACCGCTAACGGTAGAAAATATTTCTAAAATTGTGAGCTTACAGCTTAAGAGTGTTACAAAAATGCTGGCTTTACAAGGCATTGCAATGGACGCAACACCGGAAGCGATCAAGTATTTGTCTGATAAAGGTTATGATCCTCAATTTGGAGCGAGACCAGTAAAACGTGTCGTTCAAAGAGAAGTACTGAATCAGTTGTCGAAAGAAATTTTGGCAGGAAACATCACTACAGACAGCATCATTTTAATAGATGCTTTCGATGGGCAATTGGTATTTAGAAACCAAACCCACATCGAAAAATAATTTTTTGGTTTTATTATTTTTTTGAGATAAGCACCAGTCGTAAGGCTGGTGCTTTTTTTTATCTAAACCAAATCCGTAAATCATGAAACTTTTTTTTAAAGTCATATAAATAGATTCAGGGATTAAATTATGAACTTTACTTTAGTAAATTTATTTAACAAATCATAAAAACAAACACTATGAACAATATTTTCAGAGGATTACTAGCAGGTTACGGAGCAAAAAAATTAGGCGGAGGATGTTTTGGAACTATTATAGTTTTTATAGTTCTTTGGGTACTTTTAGGACAATGTAGTTAATTTTAGACTAAAAAATAAACAAAAAAGTCTTAGATTAGCGCACATAAATAATCAAACATGTGCATTAAATTGGATACTCAATGCCAGTGAATTACACAGTTTTTAAAACCAAATAAAATAAAATGGCATCAGGTTTTTTCGTACTATTAGATGATATTGCAGCAATTATGGATGATGTTGCAGTAATGAGTAAAATTGCAGCAAAAAAAACAGCCGGAATTTTAGGGGATGATTTGGCAGTAAATGCAGAGAAAGCTTCAGGCTTTGCGTCATCACGAGAGCTTCCGGTATTGTGGGCAATTAGTAAAGGTTCGCTCCTTAATAAAATAATTATTTTACCAATAGCTTTTTTATTAAGTGCCTTTTTGCCAGTTGCAATCATTGTCATTCTTGTACTTGGAGGATTATTTTTGGCCTACGAAGGAGCCGAAAAAATCTATGAATTTATATTTCCGCACAGCCACGAAGAATCAGCAGGTATAACAGCCGAAACTTTAACCGAAGAAGAAATTCTGGAAGCCGAAAAAGGAAAAGTAAAATCAGCCATCATTACCGATTTTATTTTATCTGTAGAGATTGTCATTATTGCCCTGGGTACAGTAATTGATGAGCCGCTTATACAGCAAATCATTGTAACATCGATAATTGCCTTAATTGCAACTATTGGTGTATATGGTATTGTTGCTCTTATTGTAAGAATGGATGAAGCAGGTTATAAACTAATTAAATTTAGTAAAAACGAAAAAAGTATATCAAATTTTATTGGTAATATATTAGTAAAAGCCCTTCCAATAGTCATTAAAAGCTTAACCGTAATTGGTACAATAGCTTTAATTTTGGTAGCAGGGGGAATCTTTGTGCACTATATCCCATTTTTTCATCATATAGTACCTACAATCAATCTTCCTTCAATTATAAAAGAATTTGTAATTGGTCTGGCATTAGGAATTGTAGTTTTAGGATTTGTAAACCTATTCAAAAAAATATTTAAAAGAAAGAAATAGCATAACAGCTATAACATAAATAAATATCAAAACACTATTCGTCGCGGCGAATGGTGTTTTTTTTTAGAAGCAAAGCAATCATTTTCAAAATACCATTTGTCCCGCTATCCACTATATCTTTTTGTCCGTTAAAAAACGGCTAAAAAGGATATCGTTTCTATCGGGGCTAAACCAGAAATTTTAAATTTCATAAGAAATAACTGTTGTTTCGTGTTTTTTTTTATTCGATTAATATTTTGATTTGCAATAGTTTAATGTGTATGTTTAATTATTTAACAAATTAATAAAGCAACCAAAGCAACTCTCCTGCATCTTCATAGTAATTAACAATTAATTATTATTTTATATGAAAAATTTTAGATTTAAATCAGTTTTTGTAGTATTATTTTTAGCAACAGCATTAATTTCTTGCAGTAATGATGATGATAAACCAAGTACACCTAAGCCAACTACAAAAGTGGCGTTAGTAACAGAAGTAAAAGGTCCAGCAACTGGAAAAGTAAACGAAGAGCTAAGTTATGATGTAACTTTTATAGTGGATAATGCTTGCGGAGAGTTTAGTAAAATTTCAGAGGTAACAATAGGAACAGAAAAAGGATTACAAATAGAAGCAAAGTACCCTTCAGAAGTTTGTACTCAACAAGTTCCGGATCCTAAGAAAACAGTTTATAAATTTAAATCAGCAACAAAAGGAACTTTTGAAATCAAATTTAAAAAGTCAGATAAAGAATTCATAACTACCAAAGTAGTTATTGAATAATTAGGTTATTTATAGATAAATTTTTGGTCAGAAACCATTTTGCAAATGTTTAAAATATTTGTAGAATGGTTTTTTTATTGAAATTAGATCTCGATCGATTTTATATATAACTAGTATAAAAACGAGTCAAAATAACTATCTTTGAAGTATCAAAAGATTATAATTATGGGAGCTTTAGAGTTAAGAGATAGTGTTATAGAATATATAAATACTGCAGATGAACGTCTTTTAAAAGTTGTTAAAGCAGTTATTGAAAGTTATCAGGAAGAAGAAATTGTAGCTTTTTCAGTCGATGGAAAACCAATTACAAGAGCGATTTATAAAGAGGAATTAGTAAAGGCTAAATTAGACATTAAAAATAGCAATGTGATTTCGCAGGAAGATTTAGAACGAGAATCTGAGAATTGGTAATGAGTAAAATAAGAAAAGTAGTTTGGACCAATACAGCCAAAGATCAACTAAAGACGATATATAATTATTATAAAGAGAAGTCACTTCAAGGCGCGATTAATTTGAAAAATGATGTTTTGTCTAGCACTAAAGGTATTCGTTTTGTAGAACAGTATCAAAAGGATGAAATTGAGCCAGAATACAGAAGAATTATTGTCAGAGATTATAAAATATTATATTTAGAAGAGAATGAAGTTGTTTATATTACTAAGATATTTGCAACAAAACGGGATTCTCTAAAGCAAATATAAAGGGCCTAATAGGCTCTTTTTTTCTTACTACTAAGTACACAAAACACCCTTTGCCATTCCTTTAAAAATTACTATTTTTGCACTCTAAATTTTATGTCATGCCGAAAAGAAAATATAAAATAGCCGTTATCCAGTTAAATCTGAATGACGTTGCCGAAAATAATCTTAAAAAATGTATCAGCTGGGTAAAAGATGCTGCCAATAAAGGGGCAGAAGTAATCTTGTTACCAGAATTATATAGCAGTCATTATTTTTGCCAAAGCGAAGATGTAGACAATTTTGCATTAGCAGAACCACTTTACAGTACTTCGTTTATTGCTTTCAGCGAATTGGCAAAAGAATTGGGTGTAGTAATTATTGTTCCTTTCTTCGAAAAAAGAATGGCTGGAATTTATCATAATAGTGCTTACATCATTGATACTGACGGAACAGAAGCTGGTTTGTACCGTAAAATGCACATTCCGGATGATCCACATTTCTACGAAAAATTCTATTTCACTCCGGGTGATTTAGGTTTTCAGGCAATTGAAACTAAAAAAGGAAAAATCGGAACGCTTATTTGTTGGGATCAATGGTATCCGGAAGCAGCACGTATTACAGCTTTAAAAGGAGCAGAGGTATTGTTTTACCCAACTGCAATTGGATGGCATCCTAAAGAAAAAGAGCAATATGGAGAAAACCAATATGGTGCCTGGATGAACGTAATGAAAGGTCACGCTGTAGCAAACGGAGTTTTTGTTGCTGCTGCAAACAGAATTGGTTTAGAAAAATATATCGAAGGAACAGAAGGAATTCAGTTTTGGGGAGCATCATTTATTGCAGGACCACAAGGCGAGATTTTAGCTCAGGCTTCTCACGATCAGGAAGAAATTTTAATTGCCGAAGTAGATTTAGATCTACAGGAAAATGTACGTCAGAACTGGCCATTTTTCAGAGACAGAAGAATTGATGCTTTTGGAGATATTACAAAAAGAGCGATTGACTAATTCAGTTAATTATAATTAAAAAAAAAGGACGAAATCTACATTTCGTCCTTTTTTTATTCACTTAAAACAAAAAAAAATCCGCTTGAGAAATTTCCCAAGCAGATTTTTTAGAAATATATAATAAGATTATTTTACTTTAAAAGTAACTCTTCTTACGATTTGACGAGCTTCTTTAGAATCTTTGTTCACAGAAGTATCTTCACCGTTAGCAATTACATTTAATCTTGAAGCATCAATTCCAGCGTTTTCAGCTACTTTTTTCACAGCTTCAGCTCTTTTTCTTGATAATTCAGTGTTGTAGCTTGAACTTCCAATTTCGTCAGCATATCCTACGATATCAGCAGATTTTCCTGGATTGTTTTTCAAGTATTTCACTAAGAAGTCAACACCAGATAAAGAAGCATTTGTTGGTTTAGAAGAGTTAAAGTCAAAGTAAACATTAACATAACCTCCGTTGATCAATTCTTCAACAGTATTGTTTGTTGCAGTTTGACTACCTTGTCTAACATAAGTTTTGTCTAAGTAACTTTCTAATTCATCCGGAACACCATTTTGGTTGGTATCGATAGATTGTCCTTTAGTATTTACAGCAACTCCAGAAACAGTATTAGGTTCTAAATCGTATAAATCAGCAACACCATCTTTGTCAGTGTCAATAAGACCAGTTTCGATAGTTGTAACTCTGTTTTCTAATTGGTTTAATCTTTCGTTTTCTTCAGAATACCAGTCAGCATGTTTCTCGTTTTTACCTAAGTAGAAAGTCAAACCAATAGAAGCATTTAATAATACACCATCTAATGAACCTGTAGTTGGAACTCCGTGACCATCAAAGTTGTGATTTTGTCTTCCGTTAACGATACCTGTAAGATCTCCTGTCAAAGCCACTCTGTTACTTAATCTAACTTGTCCTGTTAATCCCATGATTCCATGAGCCATGTAATCTTTTCCGTCAAAACCATCATCATTACTTAATTGAGAAACACCAAAACCACCATGTGCTAATAAACCAAAAGTGTTTGTCCAGGTTTCAAAGTTCAAAGCTCTACCAAGGTTAATTACCCCTTGTAAACTTGCTCTGTAATACTTGCTGTCGAATTCAGGCGTGTCATCGCGTTCCTGAAACTGATCATATCCAACATCCAGTTTCAAACCAAATTTAGGATTAAACATATATCTTACACCTAAATCTGCGTGAAACGGACTAACAGTTTCTGTAGAATAACCTGGAGTTATTGCTCTAAGAGGTTTGTTTAAACCACCATTTAATTCTAAAGACCATTTATTGTAAGCAGGTTTTTCAATTGTAGGTTGAGCTGATGTCGTTGCCATATTTTGTGCACCCGCAGCAAATGTTAGTAGTAAAAGTGATACTGAAGCTAATTTCTTTTTCATGATATCCAAATTTTAATTTAATTGTGATTATTAAGAGTTTTTCGTTTTAAACTCCTGGACAAAATTATATCAGGAACTTCAGAATGTGTTCTATTTGGTCTTACATAATTCCCACCTTTTGGGTTTTATTTATGTAAATAAGTTAAAAGAATCAGAATTTTGGAACAAAAAGAGGAGCTAAATTTATATTTAGCTCCTCTTTTAAATTGTAAATGTGAAAGTTATTTTAAATCTGGTTGGTATATTTTTACAGTGCCATCTCCCTCACTACTAACGACTAACAAACTTCTTTTTGTTGGACTTTTAGAAGCCGGAATAAATAATATCCCTTCTGGAGCGTCTCCGGTTTTTACAGTTTGCAAATATTGAGGCGCGGTTGGATTTGTTACATCATAAGTAATAAAAACATCTGATCTTTCCAGTCCAACAAACAGAATATTCTGACTTCCCATCTTAACTGCTATTACAGCTTCAGGTTCTGAGCCTTTATCATCACTGCGTTTGTTGTCATAAGATCCAAAATCATTTGATTTTTTATCAAGGTCATTTTTACTATCATAAACAATTTTTCCGGTATTTCCGTTCCAGATCGAGAAAGATCGCGCTCCAAAAGCTACCATTTCGTCAAGATCACCATCACCATCAGTATCACCCATGTCGGTAATTAGATTTAATCTTCCTAAATTGGTTTCTAGTTTTAAAGTTGCAGCATCAGGAAAAACAGTTGCATCAAGCTTCATATCTTTCATTCTTTTAATATCGCTATACGCTGCATATTCTCTGGCATCACCTTCGTTTGCTGTAACAAAATAAGGAACATTATTGGTAGAAAAATGACTAATTGCGTCTGGCATAAACATACCTTTCACTTTCCATGGACTAAAAACAGCTGTTTCATTTTTGTCACTTACAGCAATAGCATTTTCAGCAGTATTAAAATCTTTAAAACCCAAAGGATAAATAGCTGTAATGGTTTTAGAAGTTAAATCTACTTTTGCAACACCATTATTTTCTTGTAATGTTACCCAGGCAGTTTTAGAATCATCAGAAATCGTTACGTATTCAGGTTCGATATCCTGAGCGAAGCTTTTAGCGAATTTAGAAACTCTAAATCCTTCTTTTTGCAAAGCAGCAGACTGGCTGGCAAAAGAAGCGAAATCTAAAGTTGTAACCGCATAATTATTAGCAACTTCAATAATAGAGATAGTTCCGTTAGGATCTTGCAAATAATCTGTGCTTGGTTCCCCTTCATTAGCAGTCATAATATATTTTCCGTCAGGCGAAAAAGTAATCATATCCGGCAATGCGCCAACAGTAATTTGTTTAATTAAGCTGTAATCAGTAGTATTAAAAACAACAACCTTTCCGTTTCCTTGTTTGTTTACAGTCGATTCTAAGGCAACGGCTAGTTTGCCGTCAAATACAGCAACACTATTAGAAGCACCTTCGTAAGGAGTCAAGTCTATTTTGCCAATTTTAGTTGGTTTTGTAGGATCAGATAAATCAATTACATCGATTTGGTTTGTTCCGCTATTATTTACAGTAAAAAGTTTTTTTGTTTTTTCATCGTAAGCCGTAATCTCAGCTGCGCCTTCGCCACCAATAGTGATGGAACCTATTTCTTTAAAGGTTCCCGGGTTTTCGTTTACAACAACTTCAGGTTCAGGTTTGCTTGAATTTTCATCATCATTATTACAGCTTACCATTATAGATAAAGCGGCTAATAATGTAATACTTAGTTTCTTCATTTTTGTGTTTTTTAGTTTTGCCAAATGTAATTAGCAGATTTTGCTCGTATATTAAGGCTGTATTATTTAATCTTTAACTTAATTTTTATCAGATAATTTATGTAAAACCAATATCATTTTGTCTCGGCTATTTTATAATCCTTCCGAATGCTTATCTTTGTACACTTTCAAAATTAGAACCTCTTTATGTCAACAAATAATAGAAGATTTCCAGCAGAATGGGAAAAACAACAAGGAATCGTATTGTGTTTTCCGCATAATGGTAACGACTGGCCAGGAAAATACGAAGCTGTTCAATGGGCTTTTGTAGAATTTATTAAAAAAGTAGCCACTTTTGAAACTGTTTTTTTGGTAGTAGCCGATGAAAAACTAAAAGAAAAAGTAGCCGAAATGTTAGAAAGAGCGCGCGTAAATATTGCCAATGTATCTTTTATCATTCATAAAACCAACAGAAGCTGGATGCGTGATTCCGGACCAATTGTAGTAAAAAATGGTTCGAAGAGAGAAGCGCTGAATTTTAATTTTAATGGTTGGGCAAAATATAAAAACTACCAGTTAGATAAATTTGTTCCTTCTAAAATAGCTGATTTTATCGATGTTCCGTTAACGCAAGTTGTATACAAAGGAAAACCGGTAATTGTAGAAGGCGGTGCAATTGATGTAAACGGAAGAGGAACTTTGTTAACTTCTGAAGAATGTTTGATGCATCCATCAATTCAGGTTCGAAATAAAAACTTCGCCAAAGAAGATTACGAAGCTGTTTTTAAGGAATATCTTGGAGTTACAAACGTAATCTGGCTTGGAGACGGAATAGAAGGCGATGATACACACGGACATATCGACGATCTATGTCGATTTGTAAATGAAGATACGATTGTAACAATTGTTGAAACAGATAAAAATGATGCTAATTACAAACCATTACAAGATAATCTGAAACGTTTGCAAAATGCAAAATTAGAAGACGGAAAATCTCCAATAATCGTAGCATTACCAATGCCAAAACGTGTAGATTTTGAAGATTTAAGATTACCGGCAAGTTATGCTAATTTCTTAATCCTGAATAATTGTGTCTTGGTTCCTACTTTTAATGATAGTAACGATCGTGTAGCTTTGAATATTTTATCAGAATGTTTCCCTGATCGTGAAGTAATCGGCATTAGCTGTATCGATTTTATCTGGGGATTTGGTACTTTGCATTGTTTGAGTCAACAGATTCCGGCTTAGGTTTAGCCACGAAGGCACAAAGTCACAAAGTTTTTTTGAGTTTTGTGTAATATTTAATCTCGCAAAGTCGCGGAGTCGCAAAGATTTATTTTTAAGTTTTTGCTTTTAAACTTTGCGACTCTGCGAGATTCAAAACATTCAGCATAAAAAAAAACCTTGGTGATTACCAAGGTTTTATATTTTTATATCTCTTCAGATAATTTATCTGCTCTTCATGGTCTGATAAAAGGCGGTAACAATTGGCTGGCAACTTCTCCAAAACCAAGACGTACTTCAGCATTTTCACAGAAACCTCTAATGATAACAGTATCGTTATCTTCGATAAATTTACGTTCGCTGCCATCTTTTAATTTCAAAGGGTTTTTTCCTCCCCAAGTTAATTCTAACATCGAACCAAAACTATCCGGAGTTGGTCCTGAAATAGTTCCTGAACCCATCATGTCACCAGAATTTACACGACAACCGTTAGAAGTATGATGTGCTAATTGTTGGCTCATTGACCAGTATAAATATTTAAAGTTTGATTTAGAAACTATAGTTTCTTCTGCATCTTCAGGTTTAATAGAAACTTCAAGATGAATATCAAAAGCTTTTTTTCCTTTAGTTTGTAAATAAGGTAACGGTGAAGGATCTTGTTTAGGTCCTTTGGTTCTAAAAGGCTCCAAAGCATCCATAGTTACAATCCACGGAGAAATTGATGTTGCAAAGTTTTTAGCTAAGAAAGGCCCTAGCGGCACATATTCCCATTTCTGAATATCACGCGCGCTCCAGTCATTCAATAAAACCATCCCGAAAATATAATCTTCGGCTTCATAAGTTGGGATATTTTCTCCCATGATATTTACGTCGGTCGTAATAAAAGCTGTTTCCAATTCAAAATCAACCAAACGAGACGGTCCAAAAACAGGATATTTCTCGCCGGCCGGTAAAGTTTGTCCCATTGGTCTGTGTACCGGAATTCCAGACGGAACAATAGTAGAACTTCTACCATGATATCCTACAGGTATATGCAACCAGTTTGGTAATAAAGCATTTTCAGGATCGCGGAACATTTTTCCAACGTTCGTAGCGTGTTCTTTACTAGAGTAAAAGTCCGTATAATCACCTATTAATACAGGTAATTGCATCTCTACATCGTCGATTTTAAAAATAACAATATCGCGATCTTTTGTTGAATCTCTTAGTTGAGGATTAGTTTCGTCGAAAATCTCAGCGATGCGATTTCGAACTAAACGCCATGTCTTTTTTCCGTCAGAAATAAAATCATTAAGCGTATCCTGCATGAACATATCATCAGTTAAATCTATTCCTGAAAAATAGTTTAATTGTTGTAGAGCCCCTAAATCTATAGCGTAGTCGCCAATTCGTGTTCCTACTGTAACGACATTTTCTTTGGTAAGAAATACACCGAAAGGAATATTTTGAATAGGGAAGTCGCTATTTTCTGGCACTTCTAACCATGATTTTCTTTTGGTATCGTTAGCGGTTATTGGC
>Ga0247815_10000326_pt1 | contig 38376 bp, 28 predicted proteins | sample UWRJL194509B1_FD_181014 | JGI IMG/M metagenome (GOLD analysis project Ga0247815, IMG submission 181014) | Plant litter microbial communities from Arlington Agricultural Research Station in Wisconsin, United States - UWRJ-L194-509B-1 | ecosystem: Environmental > Terrestrial > Plant litter >...
CAAAGCCGACGAAGTCGCCGCCGCCAAAAAACACCGCGGCTACGCCAGCCTGCGCGCCGACGTCGAAGCGAACACCGAACTGCGCGCCGGCCTGCGCAGCTTCGAGGCCAGCCTGCGCGGCAAGATCGCCGCCGGTTCCGCCGCCGTCATCACCGAAATCAAAAAAGCCTCACCGTCGAAAGGCGTGCTGCGCGCCGACTTCCGCCCGGCCGACATCGCCGCCAGCTACGAAGCCAACGGCGCCGCGTGCCTGTCGGTGCTGACCGATGAACAGTTCTTCCAGGGTTCGGTCGCGTATTTGCAGCAGGCGCGCGCCGCCTGCGCGATTCCGGTGCTGCGCAAGGACTTCATGATCGACATCTACCAAATCTACGAAGCGCGCGCGATGGGCGCCGACGCGATCCTGCTGATCGTCTCGGCGCTGGATCACGGCCTGATGGCGGAAATGGAAGCCTGCGCCCACGAACTGGGCATGGGCGTACTGGTGGAAACGCACGACGGCGACGAACTGACCGCCGCCTTGCGCCTGAAAACCGCGATGGTCGGCGTCAACAACCGCAACCTGCGCACCTTCGAGGTCTCGCTGGAGAACACGCTGGCCTTGCTGGACCGCATTCCGGAGGATAAATTGGTGATCACCGAATCCGGCATCATGGTGCCGGCCGACGTGCAGCGCATGCGCGACGCCAATGTGCACGCCTTCCTGGTCGGCGAAGCGTTCATGCGCGCGCCGGACCCCGGCGCGGAACTAAGCCGCCTGTTCAGCTAACACAGCCGGGGCGCTTAAGGCATCCGCCACCTCGACGCGGTTGCGGCCGCCATCCTTGGCGGCGTACAGCGCCTTGTCGGCCCGCATCAGCAGGCTGTCGAGGTCTTCCTCCGCATCCATCTGGCAGGCAATGCCGATGCTGACCGTACACGCGGGCAGCATCGCACCTTTCTTGACATCTTCGCAAGGCACCCTGAGCGCGATCTGGATACGCTCGGCCACGCCCAGCGCCCGCTCCAGGCCCGTGCCCGGAAGCAACACGACGAATTCCTCACCGCCGAAGCGGGCCACGTGGTCCGAAGCGCGCAGCGCCTTGCCGATCACGCCGGCAATATTGATCAGGACCCGGTCGCCGGTCAGGTGACCATGGCTATCGTTGATCGCCTTGAAGAAATCCAGGTCGATGCTCAGCATGGTCAAATGATCACGATTGCGTTGGAGTAAAGCCCGCTCTCTGGCGTAGATGTCGGCGAAGCCGCGCCGGTTGAGCACCTGGGTCAGCGGATCGAGGGTCGAGCGCCGCTCAAGGATGGCTTGCAATCGGCGCGTGGCGACCGTCATGAAACCGACCGCCAGCAGCAGCACCATGAAATTGCTGGTGGCCAGATACAGGCTCTGGAAATATCCCGGCCGCATCAAGTCGGTATATTCACCGCCGAATAAAACCAGTACGCCGCGGGTCACCACCATCAGCGCCTGGAATAATATCAGCGCGCCAAAAAACTTGGTCGAGAAATGGGGCTCGCCATGGCGAATAATCGCCCACAGCTGATTAAAATAAAATATCGCCACCAAAAAAGAGAATATCGCGACACGCGCGGAGAAATTCGAATTGATCAACAAAGAGTAACCGATGCCAAGCATGCCCGCCGCCCACACCAAGTTAAACAACCACCATTGCGGCCGCTGTCCATAAAAAATCCGTGTGCCGATCATCGCCAACCCTATACCCCATAACAGGGCTGCATTGGCCAACATTATAATGATGTTGCCGAATACCGGACCGCTGTTGCGCGCGCTATAAAAAAGCGCCGCCACCACCAGCAACAACAAACCAGCAGCCCAATGCCGCAAGCCTTGTATCTCGTTCGGGAAACTGCGATGCGCGGCAAACAAGACAATGCTCATTGCACCGGCCATCAAGGACGACATGATAATAATCGTGGCGGGATCGAGCAGTGTCACAGGCGGTCCTATTTATCGATCACCGAAAGGCGGATATCGATTATTGCGAATCGAGTTGCAACAATTATACCTTGCCTTTAATTCCCCGCCAGAGCCTCATTGAAGCAATAAAACCGAGTACATGCTCGATTTCAGCGTGATCGCGCCAAAAACTGGCATGAAGCCGTCAACTTGCGCAACAGGGCCCCGAGGCCAGCCGGTTCAGGATCGGACAATCGGGCCGGTCGTCTCCGTGGCAATGCTCGACCAGGACGTTCAAGGTTTCCCGCAACTCGGTTAATTCCTGGATTTTCCGATCGAGTATGCCGATATGTTCCCGCGCCAGCGATTTCACTTCGGAGCTCGCTCTTTCCTTGTTCTGCCACAGTGCCAATAATTTACCGACCTCCTCAAGAGAGAATCCTAGGTCGCGCGAGCTCTTGATAAACTCCAGCGTATGCAAATCATTTTTGCTGTAAAGGCGATAGCCACTATCGCTGCGATTCGCCGCCGCCAGCAATCCGGTCGATTCATAATAACGAATCATCTTGGTGCTTAATCCGCTTTGTTTTGCCGCTTGGCCGATATTCATTATTCCGCTCCTTCTTCCGGTTTCCACAGTTTCAATAACAAGGCATTACTCACCACGCTCACGCTGGAAAGCGCCATGGCCGCACCAGCCAATACCGGATTCAGCATGCCGAACGCCGCCAGAGGAATACCTATCAGGTTATAAACAAAAGCCCAGAATAAATTCTGCCGTATCTTGGCATAGGTTTTACGGCTGATATCGAGCGCCGCCGGAATCAAACGCGGATCGCCGCGCATCAATGTAATGCCGGCCGCGTGCATGGCCACATCGGTGCCGCCGCCCATGGCGATGCCGATATCGGCGGCCGACAGCGCGGGGGCATCATTGATGCCGTCGCCGACCATCGCCACCACGCCTTGGCGTTTCAACTCGACCACTTTCGCGGCTTTATCTTCCGGCAATACTTCGGCGTATACGTCCGTGATGCCCAACGCCTCGGCGACGACTTGCGCGCTGCCGCGATTATCGCCGGTCAGCAAATGGCTGCTGATATGACGTTTCGTCAACTTTTCCACCGCTTGCCGCGCGCCCGGCTTGAGCGTGTCGCCGAAGGCGAACAAGCCCAGCACGGACGGCGCCGCACCGCGTTCTATCAGCCAGGACAGGGTACGGCCTTCGGCTTCCCACGCCTTGGCCGAATCCTCCAGCGCGCCGGCTTGCAGCCCGGTCTCCTCAAGCAAGCGGCGATTGCCCAGCGCCAGATCCCTGCCCAGCACGGTGCCAGCGACGCCGCGGCCGGCCAGCGCGCGGCTGTCCTGGACCGGCGCCAGCACCAGTCCACGTTCCCGGCAAACATCGAGCACCGGCTTGGCCAGCGGATGTTCGCTGCCACGCTGCAGCGCGCCGGCCAGTTGCAGCAAAGTATTTTCATCGCCGTCGAGCGCCGCCAGGTGCGCAATGCGCGGCGTGCCGGAAGTCAGCGTGCCGGTCTTGTCGAAGACCACGGCGGTGACCTGATGGGCGCGCTCCAGCGCCTCGGCGTCCTTGATCAGGATGCCGTGGCGGGCGGCGACGCCGGTGCCGGCCATGATGGCGGTCGGCGTCGCCAGGCCGAGCGCGCACGGGCAAGCGATCACCAGCACCGCCACCGCGTTGATGGCGGCGACCTCCAGCGACGCGCCGGCCAGCAGCCAGCCGACCAACGTCAGCAGCGCCAGCACCAGCACCGCCGGCACGAACACCTGGCTGACCTTGTCGACCAGTTTCTGGATCGGCGCCTTGGCCGCCTGGGCGTCCTCGACCATGCGGATGATGCGGGCCAGCACGGTTTCCGCGCCCAGCGCGCCGGTCTTGACCAGCAAGCGGCCCTCGCCGTTGATCGCACCGCCGGTCACCTTGTCGCCGGGCCGTTTCGGCACCGGCAGGCTTTCGCCGCTGATCAGCGCCTCGTCGGCGTGGCTCTGGCCCTCGATGACCTCGCCGTCGACCGGGAAACGCTCGCCCGGCTTGACCACCACCAAGTCGCCGACGCGCAGCGCGCTGATGGCGACATCGCGTTCCACGCCGTGCAGCCATTGCAGCGCGCGCTCGGGCCGCAGCGCCTCCAGCGCACGGATGGCGCCGGCGGTCTGGCGCTTGGCGCGGCTTTCCAGGTATTTGCCCATCAACACCAGCGCGATGACCACCGCCGACGCCTCGAAATACAGATGCGGCATGGCGTCCGGCGCCGCGCTGGCCCATCCGTAGATGCTCAAGCCGTAGCCGGCGCTGGTGCCAAGCGCGACCAGCAAGTCCATATTGCCGGCGCGGGCGCGCACCGCTTTCCAGGCGGCGACATAAAAACGCGCGCCGAGGATGAATTGCACCGGCGTCGCCAGCGCGAACTGAGCCCAGGCCGGCAACATGGCGTGCACGCCGAACGGCGCCAGCAGCATCGGCAGCACCAGCGGCACGGACAGCACGATCGCCAACGCCAGCGCCCAACGCTCGCGGACCAGGCGATGCCGCTGCTGATCGACCTCGGCCTGCGGATTGCGCGGCGTGTGGGCGGCATAGCCGGCCTGTTCCACGGCGGCGATCAACGCAGCGGTCGGAATATTGCCCAGCAACTCGATGTGGGCGCGCTCGCTGGCGAGGTTGACGCTGACGCTCTTCACGCCCGGCAACTTGGCCAGCGCCTTCTCGACCCGGCCCGAGCAAGAGGCGCAAGTCATGCCGTCGACGGCCAGCTCTACACTGCCGGTGAAGGTAACAAACTTATTCATGGCGAAGCTCCATTTGGATTCTATACCACCATGATGAACCTTCCCCTTATGGTAATGTCAAGGTCAAATCCGGGGTCAGAGCTAAAAACTGGACACGGGCTCAGCCGTAGCGGACGCTACGGCTGAGCCCGTGTCCAGTTTTTAGCTCTGACCCCGGATTTTAGGACGCGCTGGGCCGCAACGGGCCGGTGGATTTCTTGCCGGCGGCGTCCAGCGCCAGCGTGACGCCGGGCACGCGGTCGCCCTGCAGCTCGACGCTGAAGGACATCAGCTCGTCGCGGCGGAAGGCGTATACCTCGACGTTGGCGCCGACCGCGTACCGCGACAGCAGCGTGTCGAGGTTGGTGGCGTTGACGCGCAAGCCGTCGAACGCCATCAGCACATCGCCCGCCGACAATCCCGCCAAGTGCGCGGCGCCGCCTTCGTGCACGCTGGAGAGCTTGCAGTCGTTGCCGTCGCGGCCCAGATTGGCGTCGAGGCTCGGCTTGGCCGATTTGCGCTCGTCGCTGTATTTGACGCCGAACGGCGCCAGCAGCTTGGCCAGCGGCAGGTCGTCCGTGCCGCGCACGTATTTGTCGAAGAAGGGCTTGAATCGGCCGCCGCTGATCTCGTCGAACAACGCCTCCACTTCCGCCGCCGTCACGCCGCGTGCGGCGCCGCTGTAAAAGTCGCGGCCATAGCGCTGCCACAAGGCGCGCATCACATCGTCCAGCGACTTCTTGCCGCCGGTCTTGGCGCGGATGCTCAAGTCCAGCGCCAGCGCCACCAGTGATCCCTTGGTGTAGTAGCTGATGATGGCGTTCGGCGCGTTCTCGTCCTGCCGGTAATATTTGCCCCAGGCGTCGAAGCTGGAATCGGCCACGCTTTGCTTGGTGCGTCCGCTGCCGCGCAATACGCTGCCGATGGTCTTGCCCAGCAATTTGAAATACACAGGTTCGGCGATCAGGCCCGCGCGCACCAGCATCAAGTCGTCGTAGTAGCTGGTGAAGCCTTCGAACAACCATAGCAGCGGCGAGTAGTTCTCCACCTGCAGGTTGTACGGCGCGAACGCCGCCGGCTTGATGCGCTTGACGTTCCAGGTGTGGAAGTACTCGTGGCTGCACAGGCCCAGATACTGCAGATAGCCGTCGCTGATCTCCTTGCTCTTGGACGCGGTGCTCGGCAAATCGGCGCGCGCGCAAATCAGCGCGGTCGAGGCGCGGTGTTCCAGTCCGCCGTAGCCGTCGCCCACCGCCAGCGTCATGAAGACGTAGCGGTCCATCGGCGCCTTGTTCGATTTCGGCTCGAAGAACGAGATCTGCGTTTCGCAGATGCGTTTCAGGTCGGCGCTCAGGCGCGCCATGTCCAGGTTGGGCACGCGGCCGCTGATGACGATGTCGTGCGGGATGCCGTGCGCCTTGAACGTGGCCAGTGCGAAGTCGCCCTGCTCCACCGGATGGTCGATCAATTCGTCGTAGTTGGCGGCGATGTAAGTGCCGAAGCCGTAGCGCTTGGCCTTCAGCTCCGGCAGCGAGGTCGCCACGCGCCAGGTCTTGGCCGCTTCGTCGTCCGGGCGCTGCATGTCGACCACGTGCGGCTGGTCCTCCTGCCCCAGCACGCGCAGGTACACGCTGGTGCCGTTGAAGAAGGCGTGGTTCTGGTCCAGGTGCGCGGCGCGCACCGACAGATCCCAGGCGTAGACTTCATAGTGCACCGTCAGCGACGCGCCGCGATCCTGCAGCGGCGCGGCGCGCCACGAGTGCTTGTCGAGCTTTTCCAGCGCCACCGGCTCGCCGTTGGATTCGGCGCGGATGCGCACGATATTGCGCGAGAATTCGCGGATCATGTAGCTGCCCGGGATCCAGGCCGGCAGCGAGAACACCTGCCCGCCCGCCGACGGCGCCGCCACCGTCAGCGAGACGTGGAACAGATGGGCCGCCAGGTCGTGGCCGACGATGCTGTAGGCGATGGCGGGTTGGTTCTTGTTCGGTTTCTTCATCATGGATCCTGTTTTACAAATCACCGGGCGTGTCGATGTCGCGCACCACGCCGGCATCGTCGACCACCACTTCGCTCACCGCGTGGCTTTTTAAAATCGCGCGCGCGCCCTGGTCGCCGTCCAGCGCCAGCAGCAGCGGCAAATGAAAACTGCTGAAGGCGACCGGATTGCCGCGCCGCCCTTGATACACCGGCGCCGCGATGCGCGCGCCGCCTTCCACCGCCGCGACCAGCGCCCGCATGGTCTCCGGCCGCACGTGCGGCATGTCGCCCAGGCCGACCAGCCAGCCCTCGGCGCCCTTGGTATGTTCGATCGCCGTGGTCAGCGATTCGGCCATGCCCAGGTCGGCGTGCTCGCAGACGCGCACTTCGCATCCCAGGCCGCCCAGCAGCGCCGCCACCTTGTCGTCGCCGGGACGCACGATGGCCAGCACGCGCGGCAACGCGGCCAGCATATTCCTCGCGCTGGCGGCGACGACGATGTCGCCGTCGGCCAGTGTTTGCAGCAGTTTGTTTTGTACGCCGGACGGGTCGAATCGCTTCCCCCGCCCGGCCGCCAACAGTATGCCTACGAGCGCCATCCGTCTCAGGCGGCCGTCAAATCGAACGGCAGTTTGCGCAGGCGCTTGCCGGTCAACTTGAACAGCGCGTTGGCGAACGCCGGCGCCAGCGGCGGCAGCCCTGGTTCGCCCATGCCGGTCGGCGGATCGTTCGACGGCACGATGTGCACGTCGATCACCGGCATGTCGCCGATGCGCGCCACGACGTAGTCGCCGAAGTTCTGCTGCTCGACCACGCCGTCCTTCAGCGTGATGGCGGCGCCCGGCAAGGTCATGCCGAGGCCCATCAGCGCCGCGCCCTGGATCTGCGCTTCGATGGTCAAGGGATTGACCGCCGTGTTGCAGTGGACGCCGGCCGTGACCTTGTGCAGCTTCGGTGCGCCGTCCTTGACCGAGGCCACCACCACGTACGCGATCACGGTGTTGAACGATTCGTGCACCGCCACGCCCCACGCCTGGCCTTTAGGTAAAGCCTTCTTGCCGTAGCCGGACTTGGCGACCGCCAGATCGAGCGCGGCGATGTGGCGCTTGCCCTTCTCGCCCATCAGCTTTTTGCGGTAGGCCACCGGATCCATCTTGGCCGCGTGCGCGGCTTCGTCGATCAGGGTCTCCATCACAAACGCGGTGTGCGTCGAGCCGACGGAGCGCCACCACAGCACCGGCACATTGGCCTTGACCGTGTGCGCGCTGAGGTTCAGTGGCACTTCATACGGCTCGCCCATGCCTTCGATCATGGTCGCGTCGACGCCGTCCTTGACCATCATCGGCTCGAACGGCGTGCCGGTGACGATCGACTGGCCGACGATGACGTGATCCCACGCCACGATGTCGCCCTTGGCGTCGACGCCGATATCGGCGCGGTGCACGTGCGACGGACGGTAGTAGCCGCCCTTGATGTCGTCCTCGCGGCTCCAGATCACCTTGATCGGCTCCGATTTTCCGGCGGCCTTCCACACCTTGGCGATGTTGACCGCCTCCACCAGATAGTCGGAGGTCGGCACGGCGCGGCGGCCGAAGCCACCGCCGGCCATCATCGTGTTCAGCACCACCTGCTCCGGCTTCAGGCCGGCGGTGGCGGCGATCGCGCCCTGGTCCACGGTCTGGAACTGCGAACCGGCCCACACCGTGCAACCATCCGCGCGCAGGTCGACCACGCAGTTCAGCGGCTCCATCGGCGCGTGCGCCAGATAGGGGAATTCATACACGGCGGAGATCTTCTTCGCCGCGCCGGCCAGCTTGGAGGTGTCGGCTTTGCGCACCGAGGTGCCAGGCTTCGCGGCCAGCGCCTTGTACTCGGCCAGCTGCTTGTCGCTGCTGACTTTTTCGACGCCGCTGGTGTCCCAGTCGATGACCAACGCCTCGCGGCCCATCTTGGCGGGCCAGTAGCCGTCGGCCACCACCACCACGCCGCTGCCGCCGCGATCCGTCTTCACTTCCAGCACTTCGATCACGCCCTTGATGGCCTTGGCCTTGCTGGCGTCGAACTTGGCGACCTTGGCGCCGAACACCGGCGGCCGCGCCACCACGGCGACCTTGCTGTCCGGTGCCTTGAAGTCCATGCCGAATTGCTGCTTGCCGGTCGATTTCAGTTTCGCGTCCAGCCGCTTGACCGGCTTGCCGATGATCTGGAAGTCCTTCGGATCCTTCAGCTTGACGGTCGCCGGCACCGGCTGCTTCATGGCCGCATCGGCCATCGCGCCGTAAGTGGACTTCTGTCCGGCCGGTCCGATCAGCGTGCCCTTGACGGTCTTGATCTGTTCCGGCGCCACCTTCCACTGCTCGGCCGCCGCGGCGACCAGCATCGCGCGCGCCTTGGCGCCGATCTCGCGATACTGGATGTACGAGTGGGCGATGCTGCCCGAACCGCCGGTGATCTGGATGCCGAACGCCGGATCTTTATATTGATCGCCAGCCGGCGCCAGCGCGCCGTGCATGGTCGACCAGTCCGCGTCCAGCTCCTCGGCGATCAACATCGGCAGCGAGGTTTGCACGCCCTGGCCGAATTCCAGCCGGTTGACCTGCACCGTCACGCTGTTGTCCGGCGCGATATGCAGGAAGGCGTTCGGTTCATATACTTTAGCGGGAGGCTGCTGCGCGTTGGCGAAGCGGCCCGCGCCCGGCATGAAGAAGCCCAGCACCAAGCCGCCGCCGACGGCGCCGGCCTTCATGAAGCCACGGCGCGACACGCCCGACGCGCTGGAGGAAGCACCGACCATCGTTCCCTGATTAAGCCATTCGATACGCATATTGCTCTCCTCAGGCGATGGTTTTGGCGGCGTCTTTGATCGCGGCGCGGATGCGTTGATAGGTGCCACATCGGCAGATATTCCCGCTCATCGCGTTGTCGATCTCGGCGTCGGACGGCGTCTTATTGGTGCGCAGCAGCGCGGTCGCGCTCATGATTTGCCCGCTCTGACAGTAGCCGCATTGCGGCACGTCGAGCTTGACCCAGGCGTCCTGCACCGCCTTGCCGACCTTGTCGCCCTCCATCGCCTCGATGGTGGTGATCTTCTGGCCGGCGGCGGCCGAAATCGGCGTGATGCAGGAGCGGATCGGCTCGCCGGCCAGGTGCACGGTGCAGGCGCCGCACAGCGCCGCGCCGCAACCGAACTTGGTGCCGGTCATATTCAGGTTGTCGCGCAAGGCCCACAGGATCGGCGTCGATGGATCGGCGTCGACCTGCATGTCTTTGCCGTTGATGTTCAAGGTGATCATGCGTTGTCCTCTTATTGTTTGATCTTGCCGAATTTATCTTCCAGCGACTTGGTGTCGATCGCGCCGGCCACGCGCGAGCCGTCGGCGAAGAAGATCGCCGGCGTGCCCGATACGCCAAGCTTGCGGCCCAGCGCCAGCACCTCGTCGTTCGGCGAGGCGCACGACGCGGCGGCGACGGGTGCGGCTTTACCGCTGAGCATCCAGTCGTCCCAAGCCTTGTTGCGGTCCGGCGCGCACCAGACGTTCTTCGACTTGACGAAGGAATCGTCCGACAGGATGTTGTACAGGAAGGTGTAGACGGTGACGTTGTCGACTTCTTTCAACGTGGTCTGGCGGAAGCGCTTGCAGTAGCCGCAGTTCGGATCCTCGAACACCGCGATCACGCGCTTGCCATCGCCCTTGACGGACTTGATGGCTTTATCCAGCGGCAGGTCGGAGAAGCTGATCTTGCTGATTTCATCGATGCGGTCGCGGGTCAGGTCGGCGCCGGTGGTCAGGTTGAAGATATGGCCGTTGATCAGATAGGTCGCCGTTTTATCGGTGTACAGGATGTCGCTGCCGATGCGCACTTCATACAGGCCGCTGTAGGGGGTCTCCTTGACCGAATCGACCTTCACGTTGGTGCCGAGGCGCGGCTCGATCAGCTTCTTGATCGCGTCCGTGCTGGGCGGCGTCTCGGCGCCGACGCAGGACGCCATCAACACCGACAACAACAGCAAAACGGGCTTACTCTTTCTCATTTTTTCTCCGATAGGTTTGCTACTTTGCTCACTTGCCCATCGCGTGGGAGATCAGGCGGCGCTTCAGCACGGGTAATTTGTCCAGCAAGTTTAATCCGAAATTGCGAACCACGCGCAAGGGCTCGATATCCGCCCCGAACAGGCGCGCCAGGCCGTCGGTGGTCAACAGCATCAACAGCACGTCCTCCTTGCGCGCGCGCTCGTAGCGGGCCAGCACGCGGCTGTCGCCGATGCCGCGCTGCGGTTCGCGCTCGCTTAGGGTCTTGATAAGCTGCGCCACGTCGGCGAAGCCCAGGTTCATGCCGTGGCCCGCCAGCGGATGGACCACGTGGGCGGCGTCGCCGACCAGCGCCACGCGCGGCGCGCTCATGGCGTGCGGGCGGATCAGGCGCAGTGGGAAGTCGCGCACCAGCTCCGGTTGCAGCGGCGTCAACGCGCCCAGCTTCTCGTCGGCGTAGACGGCCAGGCGGGCGGCGATCTGCGCGGCCGACTCGGCGCGCAGCGTATCGGCCAGCGCGTCCGGCGCCGACCACACCAGCGACACCTTATTACCAGGCAGCGGCAGCAGCGCGATGATGCCCTCGGCGCCGGTGAACCATTGATGGGCGGCGCCGTGGTGCGGCTTGGCGCAGTCGAAGTTGGAGACCACGGCGCGCTGCCCGTAGCTGCGGTAATCGAGGCCGATGTCGCACTGGCCGCGCACCCAGGACTGGGCGCCGTCGGCGCCGACCACCAGCTGCGCCTTGATGCCGGCGCCGTCGTCGAGCGTCACGGTGGCGCCGTCGTCGTCGCGCAGCAGCGCGGTGGCGCGGCCGTGGACCCGCTTCACGTTGTGGGCGAATTTGAGGGCGGCGTCCAGCGCCTGGCCCAGGTTGCGGTCCTCCAGTATCCACGCCAGCGCGCCGGTGTGGGCGCCGTAGGCGTCGAAGGCCAGGCCGCCGGGGCGCGCGCCGTCGCCGTTGACGATCATCGCGTCGACCGGCGCCACGCGGGCGGCGTCCAGCGCGTCCCACACCTTCAGCGAGGACAGCAGATGATGCGCGGTATGGTTCAGGGCGTAGACCCGGGCGTCCCAGCCGGGATCGGCGGCGGCCGCAACCGCTGCCGATGGCGGCGATGCCGGGCTCAGCAAGGTGACGCCGAAGCCGGCCTGGGCCAGGGCCAGCGCCGTGGTCTTGGCGATGGCGCCGTCGCCGACAATACAAATATCGCTCTCGGTAACGCGCAGTGCTGCGGAGGAGGATGGATTATTCATCCGGCCATTATAGCGTTGTCGGATGTGAAAATTGCCCCTTGCAATTTCCTTCCGGCCTGCTATAATTCTGCTCCTTGGCCTGGTAGCTCAGTTGGTAGAGCAGAGGATTGAAAATCCTTGTGTCGGTGGTTCGATTCCGCCCCGGGCCACCAAGAATATGTTTTACGCAACGCCCACTCATGCTAGTGGGCGTTTTGCATTGGTGGCCTCACTGGCCTCGCCCGACCACAATGCCGTGGCGCCCAGCGCCGCGCGCCCTCCAAGTAATCCGATTTACTTCTTTCCAATTTGATAAAAATAGGTAGAATTGCCCAAAATCAATGGCTTGCCACTCGCATGCCGTCAACCTCGGGGTCCTTCCACCATGTTTGCATCGTTGTCGATACGTCAAATTTTCATCTACCTGGGTATGCTGTTCGCCGGACTCGCCTTGTTGCTGGCGGCCGGCCTGTGGAACCTGTCGCGCGCGCAGAACGAGCAGGTCCGCGTCGGCACCATGCGCTACGACTCTTACCTGCTGGCCGACGAATTGCGCCAGAGCTCGGACGACCTGACGCGGCTGGCGCGCACCTACGTCGTCTCGGGCGACCCCAGCTACGAGCGGCAATACCTGGACATCCTCGACATCCGCAACGGCAAAAAACCGCGCCCCCAACACTACGAGCGCATCTACTGGGACTTTATCGCGGCCGGCAACAGCAAGCCGCGGCCGGACGGCGAGACGGTGGCGCTGCAGGAGCTGATGAAGCGCGCCGGCTTCACCGAAGCGGAATTCGCCAAGCTGAGCGAGGCGCAAGCCAATTCGGACGCGCTGGTCAAGACCGAGGTGATCGCGATGAACGCCGTCAAGGGCTTGTTTGACGACGGCAGCGGCAAGTTCGCCAAACAAGGTGAGCCGGACTTGGAGCTGGCCCGCAAGCTGATGCACAGCACCGAGTACCACCAGTTCAAGGCCCGCATCATGGCGCCGGTCGACGCCTTTTTCGCCGCGCTCGACGAGCGCACCGGCGGCGCGCTGGCGGACGCCGGCCGCGCCATGCGGCGCGCCTATGCCATCGTCGGCGTGCTGCTGCTGGCGATGGTGGCGGTGATGACGGTGGCGATGCGCGTGACCTATGCGCAGATCCGGCGCCAGGTCGGCGGCGAGCCGCGCGACGCGGCCGCCATGGCCCAGCGCATCGCCGATGGCGATCTGGCCACAACCATCGACACCGGCGACAGCGACGCCGACCGTCACAGCGTGGTGCATGCGATGAAAGCCATGCGCGACCAGCTGGCCGGCACGCTGTCGCGCATCAGCGCCGGCACCGCGACCATCTCGAGCGCCTCGGTGCAGATCGCCAGCGGCAATATGGATTTATCGGAACGCACCGAGCAGCAGGCCGGCGTGCTGGAGGAAACCGCCTCCTCGATGGAGGAGCTGACGTCGACCGTCAAGCAGAACGCGGAACACGCGCGCCAGGCCAATGAGCTGGTGCTGTCGGCGTCGGACATCGCCGTCAAGGGCCGGGCCGTGGTCGCCGACGTGGTCGATACGATGGGGTCGATCAACGCTTCGTCAAAAAAAATCGTCGACATCATCGCCGTCATCGACGGCATCGCTTTCCAGACCAATATCCTGGCGCTGAACGCGGCGGTGGAGGCGGCGCGCGCCGGCGAGCAGGGACGCGGCTTCGCCGTCGTCGCCAGCGAGGTGCGCAACCTGGCGCAGCGCTCGGCCAGCGCGGCCAAGGAAATCAAGGAATTGATCGGCGACTCGGTCGACAAGGTCGGCGCCGGCGCGCGCCTGGTCGGCGAAGCCGGCGTGACGATGGACGAGATCGTCGACAGCGTCAACCGCGTCACCGCGATCATGGGCCAGATCAGCAGCGCCAGCGAACGGCAGACCGGCGAGATCGAGCAGATCAACCGCGCCGTCGCGCAGATGGACGGTTCGACACAACAGAACTCGGCGCTGGTGGAACAGGCCGCCGCCGCCGCGCAAGCCTTGCAGGAGCAGACGGCGCAACTGTCCGGGCTGGTCAATGTGTTCCGTTTCGACCCGGCGCGCGGCCGCGCCGTCGCCGTCCGCTGAGCCGCCGGACTTAAAAACCATCTGCGTGATTGTTCTGTCGCCGCCGAACCCATTTGATGACAAAATTCGCCGCGATCATAACTGGACTGACACTCGTGCTGGCGGCTTGCAAACCCGCGGCCACAGCACCCGCGCATGACCTTCCCGCGGCAATGAGCCGTAGCGCGACCGCCCTGCTGCGGTCAAAATTTCTACACGCGACCTCGATCGCGGTGGTTTATCGAGGCAAGGAATTCATTCTGCATCAAGGTGAGCTGGAGACCGGCAAAGCCAATCCGCCGAATGATAAAACGCTTTATGAAATCGGCTCCGTCAGCAAGACTTTTGCTGGCCTGCTATTGGCGAACGCGGTGCTGGATGGCAAGGCGGCGCTCGACGATCCCATCCAAAAGTACCTGGCGGCCGCCTACCCGAACCTGCAATCGCAGGGGCAGCCGGTTCGCTTGCGCCATTTGATCACGCACACCAGCAATATGCCGGGCATGCTGCCATTGCGGGTGAACACGGTATTGAAGGACTTCGCTGCGCACGCCACGCCGGCGAAGCTCAATGCGGCCTACGCCAATTATGGACAACAGCAATTCTGGCAGGACTTGCACACCGTCGACATCAAAGGTCCGCTTGGCAAGGACTATGCGTATTCAAGCGCCGGCACCGAACTCATTGCGCATACTCTCGAAAAAATCTACGGAATGCCCTATGACGTCCTGCTCACGCAATTCCTCGCGCGCGAAGCCGGCATGCAAGATACCAAGCTGAGAATCACCGGCAAGGATGCCGGCCGGCTGGCGCCCGGTTACCACAGCGACAATCCAGTCATCACCACACCGATGCCGCAACTGCCCTGGGGGGCAGCCGGCAACCTGAAGTCGACGATGCCGGATATGACGAAGTATCTGCGCCTGCAATTGGGCGCCAGTCCCGCGGTTGTCGAATCGCACAAGCCGCTGGTACGCTTTCAGGACGACTTCAGCATAGGCTATTTCTGGAACATCGGTAGCAATCGCCAGTTGGGCACGCATTATGTACATCACGGTGGCGTGCCACGGGCGCAAAGCTACGCCTACGTCGTTCCCAAATATCAGCTCGGGGTCTTCATCATCACCAATCAGAGCGGCGACGCTACCGCAGCCGCCATGGAAAGCGCGCTGGCGCATATTTTCGACACGGTGGAAGCCATGGAAAGCGCGAAGTAGATTTCAAAGTACCGTAGGCGCCGCCGTCGCCTTCAGCGCCTGCCGGCGCATCAGCCAGGCGAACAACAACCCGCCCGCGTACATCAGCACGCCGTACAGCGCTCCCGGCACCGCCATCTGGTCCTGCTTCAGCACGGTGCTGGCGATCACCATCGCCAGCGTCGCGTTCTGCACCGACGTCTCGATGCCGAGCGTGACCGATTGCTGGCGCGACAGCCGCGCCAGCCGCGCCATCCCGAAACCGATCGCCAGCATCAGCAGGTTCAGCGCGATGGCGAACGGTGCCAACGTGCCGAAATTGTCGCGCAACACCGTCCAGTTCTTCGCCACCGCGCCCAATACGATAACGATGAACAGCACCGTGGCGATCCTGGTCGCCGTCGGCTCCATGCGCAGGGCGCGCGCGGTCCATTGGTGGCGCACGAACATGCCGAGCGCCACCGGCAGGCCCAGCATGACGAAGATTTGTCCCATCATCATTCCGGCCGGCGCGCGCACCGTCTGGGCCGCGCCCGCGAAGTGGTCTAGCGCGCACGAAACAATCAGCGGCAGGGTGAAGATGGTCACCACGCTGGCCACCGCCGTAAAACTCAGCGCCAGCGCGACGTCGCCACGCGCCAGATAAGTGAGGAGATTGGACGTGGTGCCGGTCGGGCTCGCCGCAAGAATCATGAATCCGACCGCAAACACGCCTGCCATGCCGCTCACCTTTATCATCGCGAAGCAGACCAGCGGCAGCAGGATGAAATGACATATCACGCCCACCAGCAGGCGCGCGGCTGGCGGACGATGCGGACGAAGTCGGCGGGCGTCAGGCCCAGCCCCAGCGAAAACATGATAAGTGCCAACGATAGTGGCAAAAGCACCGATGAAAGCAGATCTCCTTGCACGCGTTTCTCCCATAACAAGTTGAATGACGACGATCGATAGTTGCAACTTAGTTATAAGATTACCCTATGTAACAAGTGAAATGAAGTTCAGCACATTTACAGCGCCTGGCGCGTGCCATACGCTGGCGTCATCGGTGGGCAAGCCGCCCTCCCCCTCATCAGGAGTTGTAAATGAAAAAAACCATCATCGCCGGCCTGCTGGCCGCCGCCGCCAATTTCGCCACCGCCGGCACCGTGCTGGTGGTCGTGTCCGATCAGGACAAGCTCGACCTCCAGGACGGCAAAGTCATGCAAACCGGCTTCTTCCTGAACGAGCTGATGGAACCGGTCCAGGCCTTCATCGCCGCCGGCCACACCGTGGTGTTCGCCACGCCGAGCGGCAAGGCGCCGTCCGCCGACCAGAAATCGGACGACGTGAACTTCTGGGGCGGCAATGAAGCGGCGCGCCAGCAAAGCAAGGCGCTGCTGGCGACGCTCAAGCTGACGTCGAAGAGCGCCTCCCCGGCGATCAGTCTGGCGCAAGTGAAAAAGATCGGCTACGACAAGTTCGACGCGACGTTCGTGCCGGGCGGTCATATCCCAATGCAGGATTTGCTGAAGGATAAGAGCCTGGGCGAACTGCTGACCAACTTCCACAACAATAACAAGATCACCGGCTTGACCTGCCACGGCACCATCGCCCTGCTGTCCGCCATCCCGGATGCGCGCGGCTACGTGGGCAAGCTGGAATCGGGTCAGCGCCCGCAAGCGCCGCAATGGATTTACTCGGGCTACAAGATGACCGCCTTCACCAATGAAGAGGAAGAACAAGCCAAGGGCTTCTTGAACGGTGGCCATATGAAATTGTTCCCGCAGGACGGCCTGGTCGCCGCCGGCGCGAACTTCATCGACGCCAAGGCATGGAGCGAGCACGTGGTGGAAGACCGCGAGCTGATCTCCGGTCAGAATCCGCAGTCGGCCAAGGCGGTCGCCGTGGCGATGCTGAAAAAGCTGCGCTAATGCCGAACCAGTGAGGATCCATATGCAATTTCTCAAGCATCTCGTTCCATTCGCGGTCGCGGCTGCGTTCGTCGGCAGCGCCGGCGCGCAGAGTCCCGGCCAAGGTTTGCCGGTCAAGCAATTCGGCGCCATCCTGCCGGAAAACGTCACATGGCAGTCTTTCCCGGCGTTTCCGCCGGAGGCCAGGCTGGCGATCGTGGTGGGCGACCCATCCAAGGCGGGGCCGTACGTGGTGCGGGTGAAATTGCCCGCCGGCGTACAGCTGACGCCGCACACGCATCCGGAGGACCGCGTCTACACCGTCGTTTCCGGCGTGTTCTATATCGGCCTGGGCACGACCTTCGACCCGGACAAGCTACAGGCGTATCCGCCGGGCGCGGTGCTGGTGCTGCCGGCAAACACGCCGCACTTTCACTGGGCGAAATCGGGCGACTACATGACCCAGGTGTCCGGAATCGGGCCGCTGGGCATGAAATATATCCGTGACGAGGACGACCCGCGTCGTCACGGATCAGATGGCCAGCGCTAGGATCACGCAGAATGAAACCGCAATTGCGATGGTCCTAGTTACAGTTTTCAAGTCCTATATCCATCAGATATCGGTCAGTAGTGACAGCGCAAACAACACCAGCCATACAATGAAATAAGTATTTTTTTGCTTGAGCACCTCGGCACGCTTGTACAGATAAACCGGTATCAGCCAGGCCGCCCCCATGCGTTTGGTATCGTGGCCTGCTTTTTGCAATTTTTTTTCATCCAGTGTGGATAACACAATGTTCAACACTAACGTGACCCACCAAAAACTGCTGATGCCCTTGCCTGTCAAGCCGGCCAAAAAACCCGCCACGAAGACACCTGCCACCGGCGCTACGGCCAAGCACCAAACCAAACGGTTATCAATCGATTCGCTATTCAGTGGTGGCGGAGTATCAGCAAACTCGCTGGAAAAGACTGTTGCGTCAATAATTGTCCAATCAGCCAACCCTTTTTTCCAGACATAGGAACCTCGATTCAACTTCGTTTCAGTAATCAACGATCGTACTTGCGCCTCACTGACCGGCCCCAATCTGCTGCCATTTATTTCATAATGCCATTGGTCGCCAAGCAAGGCTGAGGACTCAATATTTTCCATGGATATATCTACCTTGATCAAGCGACAGCGGGAGCAGCCACGCCCCATTTCGCCCCAGCGACAGACCAGCCATCGCCACTCGGTTTATAGCCACGTTCCAGATAATAATGCGCGGTTTGCTTGTTGATAATAAAACACAGAACTAGATTACTAATGCCGCAGGTGAACATTGCAAGCAAGATCCAGAGTGCACCATATCCTGGCATACCACGAAAAAAGAATGGTATCCCGCCAAAGAAGAATGCCGTCCAAGAAAAACCAACTTTTACTTGACGAACCAAGCCGGCTTCGTTCTTCATATTCACCACCATAAATTCCCCCAATTATCGTTTTCGACCTAAGATCGTGCTTGACATCATGTCACGCATGGCTTCACGGTAACATATTGCCCATTGGAAAAATCTATCCATTTGTCACTTTGTAAATTTTATCAACCAACTTTCACAAAATACCTGATTTTGAAAGTATTGGATAGATTTCAAACCTTTCTTTCCATTAATATAGTTCTTTTGTGAATTTTATTATTCATAATCGGTCATGCCATTTATCTCATGAAAAGGTTAAGAATGTTTTGTAGCGCATGCGGTACGAAAAACGACGACGGCGCGGGTTTTTGCTCAAACTGCGGAAAACCTTTAAAACCTGATGCGGCGCAGGTGATTCAACCCGATCAAGTCCCGGTGTTTACACGTCCAGTGCCAACACGGGATGCTAATGCTTTACCTGATGGAATCAAAGGTTGGAGCTGGGGGCGTTCTTGTTGAATTGGATATGGGCGATCGGCAATAAAACTTGGATCGGTCTTTTAGCCCTAATTCCTTACGTTGGCTTTATTGTCGCTATTTGGCTAGGATTCAAAGGTAGGGAAATGGCGTGGAAAAACCAACAATGGGAGAGCGTCGAACACTTTAATCGAGTTCAGAAAAAATGGTCTCGCTGGGGTCTGGGTCTCGCCGTTGGAGCAATGCTGCTCGGCATATTAGCAGCCATCGTAGTACCGGCTTACTCTAGCTACCGACAACGCGCAGAGGAACAAAAGGCAGCGGCTGAAATTGGCGCCGCTGTAGTAGAGCGCGCAAGCGACATCGTAATCGCCCCGGTACCGTCTTCACCCATGCCGCAGGCAAGCGGCACCTTTGACAGCAACGACAACAATCTGCCGCTCACGCTCGATACCGTGGCGGGGCAATTGACGAAGGCGCAACTACCAAACGGGCAAAGCACCATCACACTCAACGGCGCGGCGGTGTTCACAGGGGAAGATGCACAATGGCAGTATCCGATACATCTCTTCAAACAATCGGATCGCAAACAATTTGTCCTAATGGCGAGCAGCGGCGGTAGGGGCAACAGTTGCGAGGCGCTGTTTTTCTTTCTTATCATCGAACAATCAGGTGTTACTGCGACGCCCGAGTTCGGATCTTGTGCGACACAAGGCAGCTACTCGCAGGAGGGAGGGAAAATCACCGTCACGATACCCAAGATGGGAGGACACTCCGTCGTCGTATTCGACGGTGTCACGTTACGTGAAGATGGCAATCAGGTCCAGCTTGGAGCAGACAACGACCCATCGAAATAAATGTGTGGTTTTGTCGGCCGGCTCTCCTCAAGCGGTCGCTCTACAATATCCCATCAGCGCCCCGATGTAACAGGCGCGCCGGGACAACACCGCGCTATCGTGCGCGTTCAGCGTCACGGGCGTCTCGCGCTTGGATTTACTGTTAGATTATCAGTCAAACACCGACAATCCAACCATCCACCGGCGCGCCAAATGAAAACGTTTCACTGCGACAAATGCTCGCAACAAGTCTTTTTTGAAAACACCTTTTGCTTCAACTGCGAAAGCATGTTGGGCTATCAGCCCGCCCAGCGCACCATCAACAGCTTCGAGCAGACCGACGCCGGCCTGTGGCGCAGCCTGAACCGCATCGACGAGGGCAAGCTGTACAAGCAGTGCGGCAATTATGTGCAGCACAACGTCTGCAACTGGATGCTGCCGGCCGACGATCCGCACGAGTTGTGCGAGTCGTGCCAGCTGACCGTCATCATCCCGGCGCTGTCGACCGAAAAGAACCACGTCCTGTGGTCGCGCCTGGAGACGGCCAAGCGCCGCCTGCTGTTTTCGCTGGCGATGCTGAACCTGACCCCGGCATCCAAAGACGACGAGCCCGAAACCGGCCTGGCCTTCCAATTCCTCGAAGACGGCGTGAGCGACGACGAGTGCGTGATGACCGGCCACGACGATGGCCTGATCACGCTGAACATCGCCGAAGCCGATCCGGCCGAGCGCGAACGCACGCGCGAACAGATGCACGAGCGCTATCGCACGCTGCTGGGGCACTTCCGCCACGAAAGCGGCCACTATTATTTCGACCGCCTGGTGGCCGACACCGCGTGGATCGACGCCTACCGCGCGCTGTTCGGCGACGAGCGCGCGGATTATTCCGAGGCGCTGCAGCGCCATTACAGCGAAGGCCCCGTCGCCGACTGGGAGTCGCGCTTCGTCAGCAGCTACGCCAGTTCCCATCCGTGGGAGGACTGGGCCGAGACCTGGGCCCACTACCTGCACATGATCGATACGCTGGAAACGGCACATGCGTGCGGCCTGTCGCTCAATCCGGTCAAGGCCGGCGAGCCGTCGCTGGACAGCGTGACGCTGCCCACCAAGACCGGCGACTTCGACGAGACGCTGAAGGACTGGTTCGCGCTGACCTACGTGCTCAACAGCCTGAACCGCAGCATCGGCATGCCGGATTCGTATCCGTTCAAGCTCAGCACGCCGGTGCTGGAGAAGCTGGAGTTCGTGCACAAGGTGGTGCGCGCGGGAATCAAGGCGGGTCCGCCAGCAGCTCGACCGTCACCAGCATCTGGTGCGACGGCATCCCCGGTCCAAACTGGTTGAAGATCGCCACGTCGGCGGCGTCGCGGCCATAGCCGAGGGTGACGCGGCCGCCGCGCGGCGCGTCCTGGGTGGCGTCGAAGGTGTACCAGCGCCCGCCGACATAGGCCTCGAACCACGCGTGCAGGTCCATCGGCTCCAGTCCATGCAGGTAGCCGACCACGATGCGCGCCGGGATGCACAGGCTGCGGCACAGCGCGATGCCCAGATGCGCCAGGTCGCGGCACACGCCTTCGCGCCGCTGGTTGACGTCGGTGGCCGACATGCCGCCGTGGACCGACGCCGGATCGAAGCGCACCTCGCGCCGGATCCAGTCGCTGAGGCGGGCGACCTGGTCGTAGCCGGGGGCGACGTCGGCGACGATCTCGGTGGCCATCTCGGAGAATTGTTCGGATTCGCAATAGCGGCTCGGCAGCAGATAGGCCAGCACCGCGTCGGGCAGGGTCTGCACCGCGTCGAACGGCGCGCCGGGGGCGACGTCGATGGTGTCGGCGGTCATCACATCAGCCGAGGTATGGATAGCAAACTCGCCCGGCGGCGCGACCAGCCGCTGGCACAGATTGCCATACCCGTCGGTGAACTCCATGACGGGCACGCTCGGCGTCAGCGTATAGGTGTCGCGCGCCACCCATTGCTGGGCGCCGCTGCGCGGACGCAGCATCAGGATGAACGGCGTCGGGCCTTCGACGGTGAAACCGAGCTTGCAACCAATTCGCAGCCACATGGCGGGCTCGCTTTCAATGTCGGGAGTGAATGCACCATGACGGCGCAAAAAACGCCGTTTCAATCGGACGGCGCGCTGCATTGTATATTGTATCAACAGTTTATCGAGCGACATGCCGGCCCGGCGACCAGTGCGCGCCGCCGGTGTTGCAGGTATGAATCATGCTTAACCCATCCTAATATTGCGCTTGCATCGATCGCGCCCACATCGAAAGGCATTTCCGCATGGCTATCCGTATCGCGCTGCACCATAAGACCAGTTACCGCTATGACCGTCCGGTCAGCCTGTCGCCGCACGAAGTGCGGCTGCGCCCGGCGCCGCACGCGCGCACCCCGATCCTGTCGTATTCGCTGACGGTGCTGCCGCAAGACCATTTCATCAACTGGCAGCAAGACCCGTACGGCAACTACATCGGCCGCTTCGTATTCCAGGAAAAATCGGACATGCTGGAGTTCACCGTCGACCTGGTCGCCGACATGACCGTCATCAACCCCTTCGATTTCTTCGTCGAGAAATACGCCGAAACCTTTCCGTTCGCCTATCCGGCGCAGCTGACGGCCGAACTGAGCGCCTACCTGCAGGCGGAGCCGCCCGGCCCGCTGCTGCTCAAGTGGGTGGCGGCGGCGCGCGCCGAGCTGCTGGCCAAGCCGATGGCGACCAACGACTTCCTGGTCGCCATCAACCAGCGCCTGCAGCGCGATATCGCCTACCTGCTGCGCATGGAACCCGGCGTCCAGCCACCGGAAGATACGCTGACCAAGCTGTCCGGCTCGTGCCGCGACACCGGCTGGCTGCTGGTGCAGATCCTGCGCGAGATGGGCTTGGCGGCGCGTTTCGTGTCCGGCTACCTGATCCAGTTGCGCGCCGACCAGGAGGCGCTCGACGGCCCCAGCGGCGCCGCCGAGGACTTCACCGACCTGCACGCGTGGACCGAGGTCTACATCCCCGGCGCCGGCTGGATAGGGCTCGACCCGACCTCGGGCATGCTGGCCAGCGAAGGCCATATTCCGCTCGCCTGCACCGCGATGCCGTCGTCGGCGGCGCCGGTCAGCGGCTACACCGACAAGGCCGAGGTCACCTTCTTCCACGAAATGACGGTCACCCGCATCCACGAAGATCCGCGCGTGACCAAGCCCTACACGGAGGACGACTGGCAGAAGATCGACCGCCTCGGCCAACAGGTCGACGGCGACCTGAAACGCCAGGACGTGCGCCTGACCCAGGGCGGCGAACCGACCTTCGTCTCGATCGACGACATGGACGGGGCGCAATGGAATACCCTCGCCCACGGCGACGACAAGCGCGAACTGGCGGGCAACCTGATGCACCGCCTGAAAAACCACTTCGCGCCGGGCGGCATGATCCATTACGGCCAGGGCAAATGGTATCCGGGCGAGCCGCTGCCGCGCTGGGCGCTGAACATCTTCTGGCGCGTCGACGGCCAGCCGATGTGGCTCGACGCCACGCTGTTCTCTGACGAGCACGTCGACGACGGCTACGGCCCCGACGAGGCCGGCCGCTTCGCCGCCGAACTGGTCAAGTCGCTCGGCCTGCCGGCCGGCAGCGCCATCGCGGCCTACGAGGACGTGCTGCCGCAGGCGCGGCTGGAACAGTCGCTGCCCAACAACCTGGACCCCTTACAGGCCGACCTGAAGGCGCCGGAGGAACGGCGCCGGCTGGCGCGCCTGCTGGAACGTGGCCTCGGCCAGGTGGCCGGCTACGTGCTGCCGCTGAAGGCCAGGGAACACGACCCGTCCGTCATGCTCGGCACCAGCTGGCGCACCTCGGCCTGGCCGATCCGCCGCGAACACCTGTACCTGATCGACGGCGACTCGCCGATCGGCCTGCGCTTGCCGCTGGCCACGCTGCCGTGGGTGCTGCCGGAAGAGCGCGACGAGGAATTCGACGTCGACCCGTTCGCCCCGCGCGGCGCGTTGCCGGTCGAGAAAAAGGACAAGCGGCCGATCCTGGGCCTGGCCGCCGGCAAGTCGGCGGAAAAGTCCGTGAAGGCCGTGAAGCCGGCGCCAGCGGCCCCGACCGGCGATCCGGTCGCGCGCGAGGTGATCCACACCGCGCTGTGCGTCGAAGTGCGCGGCGGCCGCCTGCACATCTTCATGCCGCCGCTCAAGCGCATCGAGGATTACCTGGCGCTGGTCACGGCGGTGGAAAACACCGCGTCGCGGCTGAAGATGAAGCTGTGGATCGAAGGCTATCCGCCGCCGCGCGACCCGCGCATCAAGCTGCTCAGCGTCACGCCCGACCCCGGCGTGATCGAAGTCAACATCCATCCGGCGGCCAGCTGGAACGAGCTGGTCTACAACGTCTCGACCTTGTACCAGGAGGCGCGCCTGACCCGTCTCGGCACCGAGAAATTCATGCTCGACGGCCGCCACACCGGCACCGGCGGCGGCAACCACGCCACGCTCGGCGGCGCCACCGCCGAGGACAGCCCGATGCTGCGCCGGCCCGACCTGCTCAAGAGCCTGATCACCTACTGGCAGGTGCATCCGGCGTTGTCCTATTTGTTCTCCGGCACCTTCATCGGGCCGACCAGCCAGGCGCCGCGCGTTGATGAGGCGCGCGACGACAACCTGTACGAGCTGGCGATCGCCTTCCAGCAAATGGACCAGGTGCTGCCGACCATGCACGACGGCGACAAGCCGTGGATGGTCGACCGCCTGCTGCGCAATATGCTGGTCGACTTGACCGGCAACACGCACCGCTCCGAGTTCTCGATCGACAAGCTGTATTCGCCGGACGGCCCGACCGGCCGCCTCGGCCTGGTCGAATTCCGCGCCTTCGAGATGCCGCCGCACGAACGCATGAGCTTATTGCAAATGTTGTTGCTGCGCGCGCTGGTGGCGCGCTTCTGGCGCCAGCCCTACCAAGCCAAGCTGGTGCACTGGGGCACGGCGCTGCACGACCGCTGGATGCTGCCGCACTTCGTCGCCCAGGACATCCGCGACGTCGCCAAGGACCTGCGCGCCGCCGGCTACGCCTTCGAGGACCACTGGTTCGAGCCGTTCATCGAATTCCGCTTCCCGCGCTTCGGCACCGTGGTCTACGAGGGCGTCGAGATGGAGCTGCGCCAGGCGATCGAGCCGTGGAACGTGCTGGGCGAGGAAGTCACCGCCGGCGGCACCGCACGCTATGTCGACTCGTCGGTGGAGCGTATGCAGCTGCTGGTGCGCGGACTGACCGACGGCCGCCACGTGATCGCCTGCAACGGCCGCATGCTGCCACTGCATCCGACCGGCGTGCCGGGCGAGTACGTGGCGGGCGTGCGCTTCCGCGCCTGGAGCCCGTGGTCGGCGCTGCATCCGAGCATCCGGGTGCAGGCGCCGCTGACGTTCGATCTGGTCGACACCTGGAGCGGGCGCGCGATCGGCGGCTGCACCTACCACGTGGTGCATCCGGGCGGACGCAGCGAGGTGGGCTCGCCGGTCAACGCCAACGCCGCCGAGGCGCGTCGTTTCGCGCGATTCTGGCCGCACGGCCACACGCCGGGGCCGATGACGGTGCGCAAAGAGGAGCGCAATCCAAGCTTCCCGATGACGCTTGACTTGCGCTGGCAGGCGGATTGACCTATCGTTCATTCCCGACAGTAAAACATCCGCGCGTCATGCCCAATCAATTGCTCACCCATTATCTGGCCGCGCCGGATGGTTTTGATGAAATGCTGGACGCCGCCAGGGTGCCGCGTGCGCACTGGCGGGCGCTGCTGGACAACCTGCGGCACGAGGCGCCGGACATGATGCGCCAGCGCTCCGAAATGGTGCAGCGCCAGGTGCGCGAAAACGGCGTCACCTACAACGTCCCGGCCGACTCGGACGGCCGGCAACGGCCGTGGGATCTGAACGCGCTGCCGCTGATCCTGCCGCACGAGGAGTGGAGCGGCATCGAGGCGGCGGTGATCCAGCGCGCCACCCTGCTCAACAAGATACTCGGCGACGTCTACGGCAAGCAGGAGATGCTGCGCGAAGGCCTGCTGCCGCCCGCGCTGATCCACGGCCACGCCGGCTTCCTGCGGCCGTGCCACGACATCCGCCACCACGACGACGTGGCGCTGCATTTTTACGCGGTCGACCTGGCGCGCGCGCCGGACGGCCGCTGGTGGGTCATGGCCGACCGCACCCAGGCGCCGTCGGGCGCCGGCTACGCGCTGGAAAACCGCGCCATCATCTCGCCCACCTTCCCCGACCTGCTGCGCGAGCTGAAGGTGCAGCCCCTGTCGCGCTTCTTCCGCACCATGCACGACAGCCTGACGCACTGGGGCCGGCTGTGCGCGGCCAAGGGCGACGCGCCGGCGCCGCTGCGCGATGGCGAAATGCCGCTGATCGTGCTGCTGACCGCCGGCCCGCGCACCGAAAGCTATTACGAACAAGCGTACCTGGCGCGCTACCTCGGTTTCCCGCTGGTCGAGGGCGGCGACCTGACGGTGCGCGACGGCGTGGTCTATCTGAAAAGCCTGGCCGGCCTGCACCGGGTGCACGTGATCATGCGCCGCGTCGACGACGAATGCTGCGATCCGCTCGAACTGCAAAGCTCGATGCTGGGCGTGGCCGGGCTGACCCAGGCCGCGCGGCGCGGCAACGTGCTGATCGCCAACAGCCTCGGCTCCAGCCTGCTGGAATCGGGCGCGCTGCTCGGCTTCCTGCCGGCGCTGTCGCGGCGGCTGCTGGGCGAGCCGTTGAAGATGCCGTCGGTGGCCACCTGGTGGTGCGGCGAACCGGCGGCGCTGGAGGCGGTGGTCGCCAACCTCGACCGGCTGATCATCAAGCCCAGTTTCTCGCAGCTGCCGCAGGCGGCGGTGTTCGGCAAGGACCTGGGCGGCGACGCGCGCGCCGCCTTCATCGCCGGGCTGCGCGCCAATCCGAACAACTACATCGCGCAGGAGCTGGTGCGGCTGTCGCGCGCGCCGGTGTGGAAAGGCGGCGCGACGCCCGGGCTGCAGGCGCGCGCCATCGGCCTGCGGGTGTTCGCCTGCGCCACCCCGGACGGCTATGTGGTGATGCCGGGCGGCCTGACCCGGGTCGCCACCGGGCCGGACGCGCGCGTGCTGACCATGCAGATGGGCGGCGCCAGCAAGGACACCTGGGTCCAGGCGCGCGCCAAGGTGGAGGTGCACCGGCCGCAAAACCGCAGCATCACCAGCGCCGACCTGGTGCGCGAAGACACCAGCCTGTCGAGCCGCGTGGCGGAAAACCTGCTGTGGTTCGGCCGCCACGCCGAACGCTGCGACAACATTGGCCGGCTGCTGCGGGTGGCGCTCAACTTCCTGTTCAACGTCCGCTTCGACCAGCGCGGCGCGGAATGGCCGACCGTCGAGGCGCTGTGCATCAAGTTCCAACTGCTCGACGCGGAAACCAAGCCGGCGGCGCCGGGCCTGGCGCAAACGCTCAGCCTGGGCGCTCAGGTCATGAGCCAGTCGCTGAGCCCAATGCTGAGCCAAACAATGAGCCAAGCGATGAGCCCAGCCGCCGCGCCGGCCGCCGCCATCTTCACCGACGCCGAGATCGAATCGGCGCTGCTGCTGGCGGTGGTTTCGCCGACCGTGCCAGGGCTGGCGCGGCAGCAGCAGCAGTTGCACCGCATCGCCGGCCAGCTGCACGAGCGCTTCTCGGTCGACAACTGGCGCGCGCTGAACCGCATGGTGCAGCCGGCCGCCCCGCCCGGCGAGCGGCCGTCGCAATCGGAGGTCATGACCATCCTCGACGACGCCACCGCCTCGCTGATGATGCTGTCCGGCTTCGCGCTCGACGGCATGACGCGCGACATCGGCTGGCGTTTCATGTCGATCGGCCGCCGCCTGGAGCGGCTGCAATTCCAGAGCGTGGTGCTGCAGCGCGCGCTGGCGATGGACCAGAACGGCAACCTGGAATGGCTGCTCGAGCTGTCCGACAGCATCATCACCTACCGCGCCCGCTACCGCGCCCAGCCCGAGTGGCTGCCGGTGCTCGACCTGCTGCTGCGCGACGAGACCAATCCGCGCTCGATCCTGTTCCAGATCGACGGCATCCTGGGCGCGCTGCGCAAGATCGCGCAGACCCACGGCGCCTGCGGCGAGCAGCTGCTGGCGCCGCTGAAGGACGAATTGATCGCGCTGGAGCCGGGCGCCGACCTGAATCACGGCAACGCCACGCTGAGCGGGCTGCTGAACCGCATCCAGCTGGCCAGCGCGGCGCTGTCCGAGCAGATCAGCGTGCAATTTTTCAGCTACACCGACAACGGCCAGCAAAGGACGCGCCCATCATGATCGATACGCCGGCCGGCGCGGGCGTGTGCGCGCGCTATCGCGTGGTGCACGAGACGCGCACCAACTATCAAAGCATGGTCACCTTGTCGCAGCAATACCTGCACCTGACGCCGCGCTCGTTCGCCTATCAGCAGACCGAATCGCACCTGATCTGGCTCGACCCGGTGGTCGGCGAAAGCACGGACGGCGTCGACTATTTCGGCAACAGCACGCGCCACGTGGCGCTGACGCTGCCGCACGACAGCCTGCTGGTGCACGCCGAATCGACGGTCGCGCTGCGCCCGCGTCATACCCTGGCGCGGATCGCCGGCACGCTGCCGTGGGAGAGCGTGCGCGACATGATGGGCAAGGAAAAAAGCGCCGCCACGCTGGAGGCGTGCCGCTATCTGTACGCGTCGCCGCATGTCGGCTGGTTCCCGGAGCTGGAGGCGTACGCGCGGCTCAGCTTCACGCCAGGCCGGCCGCAGCTCGACGCCACGCTGGACCTGACCCGCCGGATCTTCGACGACTTCGAATTCGACGGCAAGGCGACCGAGATCTCGACGCCGCTGGAGCAAGTGCTGCGCGGCCGGCGCGGCGTGTGCCAGGATTTCGCGCAGCTGATGATCGGCTGCCTGCGCGGCATCGGGCTGCCTGCGCGCTACATCAGCGGCTACATCCTGACGCATCCGCCGGAAGGCAAGCCGCGGCTGATCGGCGCCGACGCCTCGCACGCCTGGGTGTCGGTGTATTACCCGGCCCTGGGCTGGGTGGATTTCGATCCGACCAACCGCTGCCTGGTGCAGCATGAGCACATCACGCTGGGCTGGGGCCGCGATTTCAGCGACGTCACGCCGATGCGCGGCATCGTGCTCGGCGGCGGCCAGCAGAAGCTCGACGTGCAGGTGACGGTCACGCCGCTGCCGTTGTTGGGCGGGGTTTGAGGCCAGACCCTCTATGTATTGCAACGCACGGACCGTGATTCCCTAAAGGTACATCCTGCATGCAGACCACTTGGTCATAGCATTTTAAGCCACACCGCAATGCGGAACCAACGCACGACGCCGTCGAGCCGTTTCGCACGCCGCGCAGAATGACCACCAAAGGATACATCATGAAACATGCACTGATCTTGCTCGCCCTGACTTCCACCCTCGCCCTGACCGCCTGCCAACGCGAAACGCCGCCGCCGGTGGTACAAGTGGTCGCCGGCCCAGCCGGTGCCCCTGGCGCTACCGGCGCCACTGGCGCCACCGGCGCTGAAGCAGCTCCGGGCGCAACCGGTGCGACGGGCGCGACTGGCGCGACCGGCGACAGCGGCGCGGCCGGCTTCGACGGCGCCAAGGGCGCCACCGGCTCGACGGGTAGCGATGGCGCCAAAGGCGAAGTCGGCGCCCCCGGCTACGATGGCGCTAAAGGCGACACCGGCGCCAAAGGCAAAGCCGGCGACACGGTGATCGTTGTGCCGCAACGCTAATCCCCGAAACGCCAGACAAAACGCCAACCATCCGGTTGGCGTTTTTGTTTGGCACTAGAATAGGCGGATGCGATCACTCCCCCCTAAATTCCCCGGCCCGCTGACCGCGCGCGGCGCCGTCCTTGCCGTGCTGCTTTCCGATCAGGACCAAACCGGCGCCCCGCCGCTGCAGGGCCGAACCTCGCTGGCGGCGATCATCAAGACCCTGAAGCGCAAGTATCACTGGCCGGTGGAAACCGACAGCTTCCCGTCGAATGCCGCCGACGGCCGCGCCACCTGGGCCACCGTCTACAGCCTGCCGCCGGCGGTGATCGCCAAGGCCATGGACAACGGCGGCGCGGAATGGCTGGAGCGCCGCAATCAGCGATAGCAAACGCGCAAAAAAAAACCGCCCCGACAGGGGCGGCGTAAAGACTCGTAGGGAGACGGGTCTGACGACTAGAACTTGGCGCGCAGGCCCAGCGAGTAGGTGCGGCCCGGCGAATATTGCGTGAAGGCGGCGTTGCTGAACTGGAAGTAGCCTTTGCGCGAATCGTTGTTCAGATTGACGATGTCGAAGCTCAGCGTCGGCCAGTTGTCCTTGTCGAACACTTCGGACAAATCGATGCTCGACGAGAAGTCCAGCTGCTTGTAGTCGTCCGAGAACAGCGCCGCGTTGGTGATGCCGTTCTGGTTGGCGCTGGCGGTCTGGCTGCCCTTCGAGAAGGTGTGCGACAGGCGCGCCGTGTAGCCGTGGTTCTCGTAGTAGACCGAGAAGTTGTTGGTCCGCTTAGGCACGCCCAGCGCGACGAAGCCGGCCGAACCTTCGCCGTCGGCGCGCTGGGTGATGAAGGTCGCCGTCTCGTTGAAGCCGAAGCCGCGGATCGGCAGGATCTTGTCCAGCGGTTGCACCCAGCCCAGTTCCAGGCCGCGGATGCGCAGTTCGCCTTCGGCGTTGCGGGCCCGGCTCAGCACCACGGTGGCCACGTCCGGACCGCCGCGCGAATTGATCGCCACCTGTTGCGCCGGGATCAGGGTGTTGTAGTTGATGCCGAACGCGGCCAGCGAGCTGAACGGCTGGGTGATGTTTTCATTGATGGTGAAGCCATCCACCTTCTTCTGGAACACGGTCAGGCTGACGTAGCCTTCACGCCCGGTGTACCAGTCCAGCCCCAGGTCGATATTGTCCGACAGGTAGGGCTTCAGCCCCGGATTGCCGACCGAGCCGACGTCCGCCGACACGCTGGAGAAGTTCACGCCCGGACGCAGCGCGTTCGGATCGGCGCGGGTCATGCTGCGCGACAGCGCGGCGCGGGCCACCACGTCGCTGCGCAGATTGACCGCCAAGGTGCCCGACGGCAGCGTGTTGTTGTAGGTGCTTTCCTGGTACACCCACTGGTCGATGTTCGGATACTTGCTGCCGTTGAGCGGCAGGCCGGCGTTGCGCGGATCGGTGATCGAGTTCAGCGAACCCACCGATTGCTCGGTGCGAACGTAACGCACGCCGGCGTTGTAGCGCACCGGGAAGCCGGCCACTTCGTTCTTGCCGTTGGCTTCGAAATACAGGCCGGTGGTCTTCTCGCCGATCGAACCGGAGCTGGCGCCGGTCGACGAGGCGCCGCTGGACGGCGCGTTGTTGTAGTACTGCTGGTAGTTCGAATCCTTGGCGAAGCGATTCCAGTCGATCACCGGGCTGCCGTACGGGCCGGGCACGATGTAGCTGGCCAGCGCGCTTTGCGGGATCAGCGAGCCGCCGTAGGTCAGCGGCGTGGTGGCGCCGGCGGTGTAGCCGGTGCCGTAGCCTGGGTACAGCGCGGCGGCGCTGGCGCCCGGCGTCGAGGCGCCGTCGCACGGCGGCGCGCCGTTCGGTCCGAGCAGGAACACGCTCGGGTTGTTGCCGCAGACGGCGGCCTGCCACGCGGCCGAATTGTCGGTGGCGCGGATGCGGCGGGTGATGTCGTCGTAGGCGACGCCGCCCTTGATGTTGAACTTCTCGTCGCCCCAGGTCAGGTCGCTGTGGAAACCCTTGGTCTCGGTCTTGCGGAACTCGTTCTGGATGTTGACGCGGCCGGTGTTCCACACATAGCTGGCCGGGTTGTTCAGGTCGACGCTGGAGACCACCGACGGGATGCCGCCTTTATTCACGTAGGTGACCGTGTTGCCGCTGTTCGGCGCCGTGATCGGGTACACGGTCGGCGCTTCGTGGCTGAAGTTACTACGCGTGTAGTTGACCTGCGCGTCCAGTTTCAAAGTCGGCGTGATCTTCCATTCCATGCCCGGATTCAGGCCCAGCAGGTTGACCTTGTCGCGCCGATAGCCGTGCTCGAAGAAGTTCTGCGTGTTGGCGAAGGTGCCGCCGGTCACCGTGCAACCGTCGCTGCAATCGGACTTGTCGACCGTCATGTTCAGCGGGATCATGCCGCCGTTGCGGACCGACCAGTCGTAATCCATGCGCGTCATCTTGTCGTCGCGCTTGCTGTACATGGTGTCCAGGTAGAAGTGCAGGTTTTCGGTCGGACGGTATTCGGCGGCGAAGATCGCCGAACCCTTGTCCTTGGTGCCGAAGTAATCCATGGTGCGGCCCAGGCGCGGCAGGATCGCGTTGTCGATCTGCTGGATGGTCAGGCCGGGGTTGTGCGCGAGCAGGAAGGCCTGGTCGATCACCGTGCCCGGAACCAGGCCGTTGCCGGCGCCGACCGGCACCGTGGCCGGGATGGTGAAGTTGCCGCCGCCGGTGTTGTTGCGGGTGGACGCGGGATTCTGCGCCGCCGACAGGTTGGCGTTGGTGTAGCCGACGGTTTCCCAGCCGGTGGTGTGGATCTGCTGGCGCGACAGCGTGACGCCGCCCAGGATGCCCCAGTTGCCGAAGGTCTGGCTGGCCAGGAACGAGCCGCGGCCGCCGGTCTTGTCGGCGATCTGCTGCTTGGTGGCGGTGGCGCTGAAGGCGATGGTGCGGCCTTCCTTGTCGAACGGACGCGCGCTGCGCAGGTTGACCACGCCGGCGGCGCCGCCTTCGATCATGCCGGCCGTCGGGCTCTTGCTGACGGTGAGCTTGGTGAATAAATCGGTCGGCAGCAGGTCGAGGTCGACCTCGCGGTTGGTGTTGGCGCCGTCGATCGGGCCGGACGATGCGACCGCGATCGGCGCGCCGTTCAGCAGGATCTTGGTGAAGCTGGAACCGAGGCCGCGGATCTGGATCGTCGCGCCCTCGCCGGTGATGTCGCGCGAGACGCCGACGCCGGGAATGCGGCTCAGCGATTCGGCGATGTTCTTGTCGGGGAATTTACCGAAGTCTTCGGAGTTGATCGAGTCCTGGAAACCGACCGCTTCCTTCTTGTCCTTGGCCGAGGACAGCAGGCTGCTGCGGTAGCCCTTGACCTGGACCACGACCGGGGTGCCGGCGTCGTCCGCCGTGGGGGCGGCCGGGGCAGCCTCCTGCGCGTATGATTGCGCTATCATGGTGGCCATGACCGTCAGGCCGAACGCCATCCGCCGGCGCGAGCGCCGACCATTCTGTTGATTCACCAGCATGTAAAGTCTCCTTCGGCGCTGCGCCGTGATTATTGTTTTTTATCACCAACCAGTGCGGACAAATGGTTGCGCGACCATTTCAGTGTAAAAGGGATCAAAAGTTATTGTCAACAAAATTTACAGTTAAAATGTTATGCGCAATCATTTAGTGTCAAAAAAGAATTATTGCGACGGCGCGCGTAGCAGACAAACGCGGTTTGGGAGAGGGAAAAGCGGGTGTAGCGCGATTGCTACAACCGGCGGCCGGGACGGCCGCCGGTGGAGGAGGAACTTAGTATTTCGCCGGCGCGCCGGCCGCCGGCGTGGCCGAGCGGATGAAGTCGCGCAGGTCCTCGTTGGCGGTGGCCAGGTCCGCCGAGCGCAGGTACATCATGTGGCCGCTGCGGTAGCCCTCGAAGCGCAGCCGGTCCTTCATCTTGCCGCTCGGATCCAGCTGCCACATGGTGTACTTGGCGTCGAAATAGGTGCAGGCGCCGTCGTAGTAGCCGGACTGGATCAGCACCTTCAGGTAGGGATTGGCCGCCATCGCCAGGCGCAGGTTCTCGCCGGTCTTCTCGTTCTTGAAGTCCCACGGATGGACGTCGCCGAACAGGTTGTACTTGATGTCGGTCTTGTAGCCCAGGTCGACCCGCAGGTACTGGTTGATCGCCGGCGTGAACGAATGCAGCCACGAGGTCAGCTCGGCGTTGTAGTCGACCTTGTCGCCGGACTCGGTCTTGTCGATGCCGAGGTAGCGCGAGTCCAGCCGGCCCACGGTCTTGCCCTGCTTGCGCAGCAGCTCCTTCCAGAACTGGTCCGGCTGCACCGCCAGGTTGTTCTGCACCACATACGCTTCCGACAGGCCGGAATAGCGCGCCACCCTGGCCGCGATCCGCGCCTTGGTTTGCGCGTCGAGGAAGCCGCCCTTGGCCAGCGCCGGCAGCAGCTCGTCGGTGGTGAAGGCTTCCACTTCGGGCAGCACGTCCTTCAGATCCTTGGCCTGCAGGTCGGCCGGCAGCACTTTTTGATACCACGCCGTCGCCGCGTAATACGGCAGCTTGAGCGCGTCGTCCACCACGCCATCGCGCTTCAGGCCCAGCTCCGTCGGCGACACCAGCACCACGCCGTTCAGGTACATCCACTGCGCGTTTTGCAGCTCCAGCGCCAGCCCGGCCACGCGCGAGGTGCCGTAGCTTTCGCCGACCAGGTATTTCGGCGAGGTCCAGCGGCCCTCGCGCGAGACGAAGGTGCTGACCCATTCCGCCAGATACTGGATGTCGGCGTTGACGCCGAAGAAGCGCGCGCGGTCGGCCTTGCCGTCCAGGACGCGCGAGAAGCCGGTGTTGACCGGATCGATATAAATGATATCGGCCACGTCGAGGATCGAGTGCGGGTTGTCCTTCACGCCGTAGGGCTGGATCGGATAGCCTTCGGCGTCCAGGTTCAGCACCTTGGGACCGGTGTAGGCGACGTGCATCCACACCGACGCCGAACCCGGGCCGCCGTTGAACGACAGCACCAGCGGGCGCTTGGCCTTGTCGCCGACATCGGTGCGCTGGTAGTAGGTGTAGAACAGCGACGCCGTCACCTTGCCGTCCTTGTCCCACACCGGCTGCGTGCCCGCCGTGACCTTGTACGGCACGACCTTGCCCTTGATGGTGACCTGGCCGGTCTTGCTGACCTGCGACTCGGCCTTGAGCAAACGCTCGGCGGCCTGCAGTTCGGCCGCGCGCTCCTTGCTGAGGGCGGCGGCGGGGGCCTTGTCGGCGTCTTGGGCGGAGGCGGCGACGCTGGCGGCCAGCAACATCAATACGGCAAGCTTGGATTTCATGGCGACTCTCAAAGATGAAAGAGCCTATGGTAGAGGCGAAGCCCTACGGCGTCCAGTCCAGCACCTGGACCGGCTGCGGCGGCACGGCGGCCCGCCCTTCGCCGTCGACCTGTTGCACATTCTGCACAAACAGGCTGAGCGTGCCGGAGCGGCGCCACAATTCGGTATCGAAGCTGGGCTCCCAGGCGCCGACCGAGGTCTCGGTCAGATCGGCGACGCGCCATTTTCCGGCGGCGAAATCGTCGGCACGTACCACCGACACCTTGCTACCCCGCTCCGCGTCGCGGAACACCATCAAGCCGCCGGGGCCTTCCGCGTCGAGCATGATCTGCGGGCGCGCGATCGGAATCGCCTTGGTGCCCTGCCCGCTCAGCGAAAACGCGGTCTTGCGGAAATCCAGCGAGCGCACCCGCCATGCCGAGCCGTCGTGGAACAGCACGTGGTACTGCGGCACCGTCGATCCGGCGTCGCGCCAATAGCTGCCGATGTAGGGATGGCCGTCGCGGTCGGCCGCCATCGAGGTCTGGTTGATCAACTCGCTGTTTTGCGGGATGCGCAGCGCGTACTCGGCGCTGGCGGCGCTGATCGGCAGCGCGTACGGCTTGCCGGCCGAGGTTTCCCACGTCACGCCGCCGTCGCGCGAGCGGGCGTAGGCCATGTCGTGGTTGCTCGCCACGTCCGGCGATTCGCGCCACACCCACGACAGGTGCAGCGTGCCGCGATGGTCGAGGAAGGCTTGCCAATAGGCGTTGCGCTTGCCCTCGCCGGTGATCAGATTGGTGTGCAGCCGGGTCCAGCGGCGCTGCTTCAGGTCGTAGCGGTTGATGACCAGGTCGCCCCGGCCCGAACCGCCCAGCCGGTAAAAGAACAGCAGATTCCCGTCCGGCAGGCGGTGGAACTCGGGATAGGACACCTCGTCCTCGTCGGCGCCGGTCATGGCCAGCTTCGGTCCCAGTTCCAGCGAGCCGGGCGCCACGCCGCGCGCGTAGCGCAGCGAATTGTTGTGGTGGTCCCACGACACGTGCAGATAGCCGTCGCCGTCGACCATGATGCTGATGGCGTTGTGGGCGTCGGCCGCGTTGCCCTGCCAGGCGCTGCGCAGCACCGACCACTGCGACGTGCCCAGCTTGCGCTTGCCCAACACCAGGTAGCGCTCGGCGTCGTAGTAGGCGATGTACTGCTGATCACCGTGGCTGACCAGCGAATTCTTGCGGAACACCACCGCGTTGACGGAGTTATTGGCCCAGCCGTCGCCGACCACCGAGGTGGTGGGCGCGGCACCGGCATGGAGGGACGCGGCCAGCAGGACCGCCGTGAGCAGGTGTTTCATCATCCGGCCATGCTACGCAAACCCGATATCGGCGGCCAATAGTTTTTTCGCGCACCGGGATATGCAAAAAGCATAGCGCGGATCAATACGCGCACAAGTTGCCGCACGGAAAATATGCCATAATAGTCGCCGTCCACCGAGCGCCCTAAACCATTGTCGCTATGACCACGCAACACAACCACACCACCTATCTCGACCGCCAAGACGACCCCATGCACTTTTGGGAGCAACGCATCAAGGCCAGTCGCTGGATGATCGTCAAGACCTTCGCGCTCGGCGTGCTGGCGGCCGGACTCGGCGTGCTGGCCCAGGGCTGGCTGGAGCACGCCGCGCCGCTGTTCCCCTTCATCAGCCAGAACTACGGCATCTGGCAGGCCGGCTACCTGCTGTCGCTGGTGGTGATCTTCCTTCTGTGGGCGGCGGCGATGCTGCAAAAAATGGGACTGCTGCAAAACAGCAAACAGGGCCGCGACAAGCAGATGCGCATCGACGATCAAAACGAACGCCGCCTGGAACGCCTGGCGGAGATCCGCGCGCGCCGCGAGCAGGAACTCGCCGCGCGCGACACCATCGTCAAGCCGGCCTACTTCAAGGCCAGCGCGCGCAGCAAGAAGTTCGACTACTGATTTACTCGTAATTTACTCGTAGCGAAGACAATCGACCGGCAGCAGCTTCGACGCCCGCCGCGCCGGATAGAAGCCGAAGAACACCCCCACCAGGCTGGAAAAGCCGCACGCCACCACCACCGCCTGCACGGTGATGAAGACGTCGAACTTGCCGGTCGAGGTGATCGCGGCCGCCGCCCCGGTGGCCAGCAGGATGCCGAAGATCCCGCCCACCAAACAGATCACCACCGCCTCGGTCAGGAACTGCAGCAGCACGTCGCGCGGCTTGGCGCCGATCGCCATGCGGATGCCGATCTCGCGGGTGCGCTCGGTCACCGACACCAGCATGATGTTCATGATGCCGATGCCGCCGACGATCAGCGAGATCGCGCCGATCAAGCCAAGCAGCGCGGCCAGGCCGGCGCTGATCTTCTGCGCCGTCTCGGCGAACGACGCCAGGTTGTCGATGCGGAAGTCGTCCGGCTGCTCGAACTTGATGTGATGCCGGTCGCGCAGCGTTTCGCTGATGTCCTGGATCGCGTCGTTCAGATTGCCGCCCGACTTACCCTGCGCCACCACGTAGTGCACGTTGCCGGGGAACGGCAGCCGCACCAGGTTGGCGGCGGACGCCGTGATCGGCACCAGCACGTAGTCGGCCAGGTCGCCGCCGTCGACCTGCTTGCCCTCGCCGTACAACACGCCCACCACCTGGAACGAGACGTTCTCGATGCGGATGTATTTGCCCAGCGGGTCGACCTTGTAGAAGAACTGGTCGGCGATCTTGCGGCCGATGACCACCATGCGCGCGGCGGCGCGCACGTCGGCGTCGCTGAAGGCGCTGCCCTTGTCGATCTTCCAGCCGCGGATCTTGAACATCGCCGTCGTCACGCCGTGCACCGTCTTCGACGCGTTCTCGTTGCCGGCCGCCAGGTTGAAGCCGCCCTGCAGCACCGGCGCCGCGCCGGCCAGCGACGTCAGCGCGTTGAGCGCCGCCGCGTCGTTCATGGTCAGCGCCGGCGCCGCGCCGGCGCGCAGGCGCTGTTGCTGCGCGCGGTCGCCGCCGGGCGAGATGAACAGCATATTGGTGCCCAGCTGCTCCAGCTCCTTGCCGATGAAGCGCTTCATGCTGTCGCCCACCGCCAGCAACAGCACCACCGAGGTGATGCCGATGATGATGCCCAACATGGTCAGCAGCGTGCGCAGGCGGTTCGCCAGCATCGAGCGAAACGCCTCCACCACAATCTGTAAAGGATTCATATGATTTACACCGTTATGGTTTCGTGGCCCATCAGGCGCAGGCCTTCGGCGGCCGGGCCGTCGTACAGCACATGGCCGTCCTTGAGCCGCATCAGCCGCTTGCTGTAGGCGGCGATGTCCGGCTCGTGCGTCACCAGCAGGATGGTGATGCCGCGCTCCTGGTTCAACTGCTGGAACGAGCGCATGATCTCCTCGCTGGTCTGGGTATCGAGGTTGCCGGTCGGTTCATCGGCCAGGATCAGCGGCGGATCGGCCACCAATG
>Ga0247815_10000327_pt1 | contig 38298 bp, 36 predicted proteins | sample UWRJL194509B1_FD_181014 | JGI IMG/M metagenome (GOLD analysis project Ga0247815, IMG submission 181014) | Plant litter microbial communities from Arlington Agricultural Research Station in Wisconsin, United States - UWRJ-L194-509B-1 | ecosystem: Environmental > Terrestrial > Plant litter >...
CCTATACCTGCATACAAGTAAGCGGGAGAAAGAAAGTTAGTATACTCTTCCCTGTGTTCACCGGCTTCATCTTTAGTATATAGGTAGCCTTTGGTAAATTGTGTCCTGAAGTTTACAAATGCCGAATAGTACCAGCGCTCTGTAGCTTTTTTACCCAATACTGAATTAAAGTAAAGGCGGTCATCGGTCTTTTTTGCAAACGCACTGGTTTTTGTTTTTACGATACCGTAAGAAGCTATGAGTTTATTATCCCACGACCAGTCGCCTTTATTATAATTAAAATCATAATTAAGGCCAAGGTTACCCGATACGTTATTTTCTCCACCGGCTACCCAGTTACTAAAAGTACTCTGGTTAAAAAGCAGGGATGCATTGCCTTTTTTTGTCCACGGCCCTACAGTATCATTAACGGCAGTGGGCGAGGTTGTTGTTATAACATCCTGGGCTTTAAGCGATAGTATGCATAGCAAACTTAGCAGTAAAAGTATATTCTTCTTCATAATTCGTGTGGGTTTGCTTACAAATATAACCAAACACTAAAAAAGTACCTAAACTATATGCGTTAAAAGCTACTTCTTTTTGTATAGCGGCACAGAAGAGCATGCCTCGCCAAACATAATACTGCGGGCTACGGGCAATAGTTTTTGTGTGGCCAGTGTATAGGCTTCCTGCGGTACGGGTTTGCGGGAACAGCCTTTTATAATTACAGGTTTACCGGTGTATGGTTTATAATCCAGCCCATCGAGTATTTCCTGGTAAATAAGTACGTTAAGCTGTTCTGTAGTTCCCTGTATTACTTTCTTTGCAATACCGTTAAGGCTTATGGTAACCAGCATGTATGCCCATGCAGGCACAATGGCATCTGTACTACAGTATAGGGCAACATATTTATTAGTGTACTGCGACCAGTCGAAGTTTTTTAGCATTTCGCGAAACTCTTTTTCACGAAGCACAAAACCCTCCCACAACCAGCCGGATATATCTAAAGCCACACGCTCACCCTCCGGATAATAATCTTCAAGGTCAAAAACCTGCAGTGCACTGTTGGCTACTTTGTTTATAATTTCCTGTTCTTCTACATTCATTATTACTAAATTTTCAGGTTACAAAAATTGTCCTCAAAGATACGCATTTTTTATGTCCCAATAAATTATCGACTATTTACAGACAGGCCAAACGTATCATTTTTACCATAACATAAAAAAAATCATTACTTTCGCAAATCGATTTTTACAAGCATATACTAATGAGCACTAAGTTTACTGAATACAAGGGGCTTGACCTGCCTACGGTGGCCAGCGAAGTCCTTTCTGGAAGAAAGATAATATATTTGAGCAAAGCGTAACCACCCGCGAGGGCAAGCTGCAATATGTGTTTTACGAAGGGCCGCCAAGCGCTAATGGCCTTCCGGGAATTCACCACGTTATGGCCCGCGCCATTAAAGATATTTTTTGCCGCTACCACACCCAAAAAGGCTACCAGGTAAAACGTAAAGCCGGATGGGATACCCACGGCCTTCCGGTAGAGCTTGGTACAGAGAAAGAACTTGGCATTACTAAAGAAGATATAGGCAAAACCATAACGGTAGAAGAGTATAACGAGGCGTGTAAACGCACCGTAATGCGCTATACTGATGTGTGGAACGACCTTACCGAAAAAATGGGCTACTGGGTAGATATGCAAGACCCGTATGTTACCTACAAGCCTAAGTATATGGAAACCGTATGGTGGCTGCTTAAGCAAATTTATGATAAAGGTTTGCTGTACAAAGGCTACACCATACAACCGTATTCGCCTAAAGCGGGTACGGGCTTAAGCTCTCACGAAGTTAATCAGCCGGGCGCTTATAGGGATGTGACCGATACTACTATTGTAGCGCAGTTTCGCCCCCTAACCCCCCAAGGGGGAAATGACGAAAACTCTTTAAACAAAGCGTTTGGAATTTCAGCAGAAAGAACGGGAGATGACTTCATATTGGCATGGACCACCACGCCTTGGACACTTCCAAGTAACACTGCACTGACTGTAGGGCCAAACATAGATTATGTATTAGTACAAACTTTTAACCAATATACGTTTGAGCCTATTAATGTTGTACTTGCTAAAAATTTAGTAGGCAAGCAGTTTGGCAAAACTTATTTTGAAAGCAACGAAGCAGATGATTTTGCCAACTTTAAAGAAGGTGATAAAAAATTCCCATACCAGATAGTAGCCGAAGCTAAAGGTAAAGACTTAGTTGGCATTCGTTATGAGCAACTGCTTCCTTATGTATTGCCGCACCAAAATCCGGAAAATGCTTTTAGGGTAATTGCCGGCGACTTTGTTACTACAGAGGATGGTACCGGTATAGTGCACACTGCCCCTACTTTTGGTGCAGATGATGCCAGGGTAGCTAAAGAAGCTAAGCCAGAAGTACCACCAATGCTTGTACTGGACGACCTTGGTTTCCCTGTGCCATTGGTAAACCTTCAGGGTAAATTTACCAGCCATGTAGGCAGTCTCGACAACCCTAACGGGAAATCGCTGGAGCTTGCAGGCAAATATGTTAAGAACGAATATTATGATGCAGGAACGGCACCGGAACGTTCGGCAGATGTAGAGATATCAATCTATCTTAAAGAGAACAACAAAGCCTTTAAGGTAGAAAAATATGTACACAGTTACCCACACAGCTGGAGGACCGATGAGCCCCTGCTGTACTACCCGCTTGACAGTTGGTTTATAAAGGTGACTGATGTTAAAGAAAAAATGTTCGAGCTAAACGAAACCATTAACTGGAAGCCTAAGGCTACCGGCGAAGGCCGTTTTGGCAACTGGCTTAAAAATGCCAACGACTGGAACCTTAGCCGCTCACGCTACTGGGGTATCCCGTTGCCTATATGGAGGACAGACGACAAGACCGAAGAGGTACTTATAGGCAGTGCCGAAGAGCTTTACAACGCCATCGAAAAATCGGTGGCAGAGGGAGTTATGGAGAGCAACCCGTTTGCAGGCTTTGAGCCGGGCAATATGAGCGACGAAAATTACAACCTTATAGACCTGCATAAAAATGTGGTAGATAAAATTGTACTGCTTTCGCCAAGTGGCAAACCTATGAACCGCGAAAGCGACCTTATAGACGTTTGGTTTGATAGTGGTGCCATGCCGTATGCGCAATGGCATTACCCTTTCGAAAATAAAGACTTAATAGACAACCACAAGGCTTTTCCTGCCGACTTTATTGCCGAGGGAGTAGACCAGACCCGTGGCTGGTTTTACACGCTGCATGCTATTGCTACATTAGTGTTTGGCGAAGTGGCTTATAAAAATGTAGTTAGTAACGGATTGGTGCTTGACAAGGCCGGACAAAAAATGAGCAAGCGCCTTGGCAACGCGGTAGACCCGTTTACCACTCTTGCCGAGTATGGCCCCGATGCTACACGCTGGTATATGATAAGCAACGCAAACCCGTGGGATAACCTTAAGTTTGACATTGAAGGTGTGGCCGAAGTGCGCCGTAAATTCTTTGGTACACTATATAATACGTATTCGTTCTTTGCGCTTTATGCAAATATTGACAACTTTACCTATGCCGAGCCGGAAGTTCCGCTTGAGGAAAGGCCGGAGATAGACCGCTGGATACTAAGCGAGCTTAACACGCTTATAAAAGATACAGATGCTTTTTATGCCGAATATGAGCCTACTAAAGCTGCCCGTGCTATAAGCGATTTTGTACAGGAAAACCTGAGCAACTGGTATGTGCGTTTATGCCGCCGCCGTTTTTGGAAAGGCGAGTATGCGCAGGACAAAATTGCAGCTTATCAAACCCTGTATACCTGCCTGGTAACAGTGGCTAAACTTAGTGCGCCTATAGCGCCGTTCTTTATGGACAGGCTATACAAAGATTTAACACAGGCTTCACAGTCAGAAAAGTATGATAGTGTACATTTGGCCGAGTTTCCGGTATATGCTGATAACTTTGTTGATAAATCGCTTGAAAGCCGTATGCAGAAGGCACAGACCATATCATCATTAGTATTATCTTTACGTAAGAAAGAGATGATTAAAGTACGCCAGCCGCTGCAAAAGGTCATGATTCCGGTACTTGACGCAAAACAGAAGGCTGAAATTGAAGCCGTTGCCGAGCTTATAAAAGCAGAGGTAAATGTTAAGGAAATAGTGCTTATGGATGATGCCAGCGGCGTTCTTGTTAAGAGCATCAAGCCGAATTTTAAAGCTCTCGGCCCACGCTTTGGCAAAGATATGAGTCTGGTTAGCAAAGAGATACAAAACTTTACGCAAGAGCAGATAGCAGCTATAGATACAGCAGGCGAACTGGATATTGTAGTATCGGGAAAAAGTATTACTTTAACCGCCGAAGATGTAGAAATAGCATCGCAGGATATACCGGGATGGCTGGTGGCAAATGCAGGCGGTATTACCGTAGCGCTGGACATTACCCTTACCGATGAACTTAAGAAAGAAGGCGTTGCCCGCGAGCTTGTAAACAGGATACAGAACATTCGTAAAGACAGCGGATTTGAAGTGACCGACAGGATTAAGGTGTACCTTAAGGATAATGCGGTCTTGGAACAATCCGTTAAGGCTAACGAATCGTATATTAAGAGTGAAACACTTACAGATGAGCTTATTTTTAGCCCTGATGTAGAAAATGGAACAGAAATTGAGTTTGACGATATAAAAACCCTAATATTAATTTCAAAATAGATAATTGACAATGGTAGATGAGCAGCAAATAAGATACTCTGACGCAGACCTTGCAGAGTTTAAGGAATTAATTAGCAAAAAGATTGAGAAAGCAAAAGCAGATCTTGACCTGATACGCAGTGCATACATGAACGACCTTAACAATGGTACAGACGATACTTCGCCTACATTTAAAGCGTTTGAAGAAGGCAGCGAAACAATGAGCAAAGAGGCGAACTCGCAGCTTGCCATCCGTCAGGAAAAGTTTATCCGCGACCTTAAGAACGCCCTTATACGTATAGAGAACAAAACGTATGGCGTTTGTAAAGTTACCGGCAAGCTTATCAATAAAGAAAGGCTAAAACTGGTTCCTCATGCCACCATGAGCATTGAGGCAAAAAACCTACAACGATAACAACAACAAAAGCTGCCCTTAAACGGGCGGCTTTTTTTTTGCATTCTTAGTTTTTAGGGATGTTGCTTTGTCGCGCATTGTAGTTTTCGAGTAGAGACGCATTGCAAGCGTCTAACCTATTTTGAAAACAGGAGTGATAGACGCATTCAATGCGTCTCTACGGCGACATGGCGAAGATGACCATCTTAGTAAAACAAGGAATAAACAAATGTTTATTTACTGGTTGGTTTTATCCCACAGTTCACAGGCTTCATCTTCCAGTTCTACCTCTATGGTGTAATGCGAAAAAGGGTACTCCTTTAGTATCGCTTTTACATCGCGTTTTACCTGTATCATTTCAGGAAAAGTATCTACTCCTTTTGTAGTAATATGGGCGGTGTACACATGATGCTCCCCTTCCAGCGACCAGATGTTTATATGGTGCATAGATACCACATGGGGTATCTGCAAAATTTTCAGTTTAATCTCTTCGGCATCAATATCAGCCGGAGAACCCTGTAATAATATTACAAGCGTTTCCTTAAGCCTGCCTATTACATTATAAAGTATAAAAAGTGTTATGCCTAAAGAGAGTGCCGGGTCTAACCAGGGCGCATTAGTAAACATCATTACTACAGATGCTATTAGTACCGCAGCCCAGCCCAATACATCTTCTATAAGGTGCCAGCTTACCACACGCTCGTTTAATGATGTACCACCACTAAGCCTGAACGCCGCATAACCATTTACCGCAATACCTAACAAGGCAAAATAGAGCATCCCCTGTGCATCGGCAGGTTCAGGGTGCATAAGCCTGTTTACGGCTTCATAAATTACAAACCCCGAGCCTACTACCAGTATTACGCTGTTAAGCAACGCCCCTAACAATGAAAAGCGGCTGTAGCCAAAGGTAAACTTACTATCGGCACCGGTTTTAGATTTGTTGTGAAGATACCACGATATGCCCAGCGATAAGCTATCGCAGAGGTCGTGCAGCGCATCAGATAATATAGAGACGCTGTTTACATAAAAACCACCTATAATTTCTAAAAAGGTAAAACCCAAATTAAGGAAAAAAGCAGCTTTAATGTTTTTTGCCGAAACATTATGGGAGTGGTCATAGCCGTGCGGATGGCTATGGGAATGATCGTGAGGCATGAGGCAGTTTTAGTTTCGTATAAATTTACAAAACCTGTTACTTATTTCGATACGCTTAACCTGATCTTATAATTAATTTTGACTGACTGCTTATTTTAGTTATATAACATTTGCTGAAATACTAAAACCTACAACCATAAACACTGCAATGATTATAAAAAATATCAGGAACTTTTTTACATCAGCAATGGTATAACCGGGCTTTAAAACTCCCGATGCGAAATAAGGCGATGCCAATGTAACCACTGCAAATAATATAATTATAACAAACGCCAACTGCATGGCAGAGAGAAACGCCACTAAGCTACCTGTTAGCGACATATTAACAGCGCCATAAATAATTATGGCAAGCCATAAGGTAAGCAGCATAATAAGGGGCTTGGTTTTCATGGCAAAACCTCCATGAGTTTGCAACTCCCTTACTTCGGCCTGTGCGCGGTGCCCTATGGCATCAGTATTTGTCATAAAGCCTGTAGCTTCTATTTGCCTTAGTAATTCGGCGGGGCTTTTAGACGACCAGAATACCACCTCGCCTTTATATTGCGGTACTTTATGGTGAATTTTAATGCCGGCACCCATTTTATAACCTCCCGGGTGAGGCATTAAAGAAATAATATCGCCGGGTAAAAAAACCAGTTTACCTATAAGGCTAACGTTTAGCTCCAGCTTATTACGGGTTACATTTAATGTAGCAAACGGCCATGACGATTTTAAAGCTCCAATTTTTGCCCCACCGGTATTTTTAAACTCGTTCATAAAACGTTAATTATGTTAACTACTTTAAAAGTAAAACAAAAAAACATGCGCTAAACTATAGAACATAAAAAAAGGTGCTTCCCTCTGCGAGAAGCACCTTTCTTCAAAAGTACAAAACTAACCCTTATGTATTAATTGAAATCAAAACGTATGCCAAGAGACAAATTATTCTGATCTATTTCGTTATTTGAAAAAACAGGCTGCAAATCGTACTTGGCATACAGGCTAATATCGCCATAACCCACATAAGCACTTACGCCATATACAAAATCGTTTACATTAAAATTACCTTTTGTCCTGTCCTTAACATCATTGCCATTATCATCTTCAAACTTAATTACCTGTTTTTCTTTTACGTTAAGTCCTACGTAACCACCTAATCCTACCCTAAAGCTATTGTGTATAGGGTAATACGTTTTATCGCCGTTTACTTTCTTTTTAGTAAAATCAAATTCTAAATGTGCCGGTATTACAAGGTTTACATAGCGCAGGCGGGCAACATCTATATTTCGGCCGGCTTCTACAAGTATGGTTTGAGCACCGTCTTTTGAAAAAACTTTGTCGCCATCGGGGCGCAAATTATTGTATTGCAGTGATAAACCATATTTAGCATGCAGCAGGTTATTTTCTTTAAGTATCCTTGTGTTCCAGCTTACGCCCCACTCATAAAAATCGCTCCTCCACCTAAAGTTTTTATCTGCGATACCATCATTTATAAGCCTATTTACACCTAATGCAAACACAAATTGCGACTGTGTTCTTTTATATTCATACTGTCTTCTTATAGAATCGCGTACAGAACGCGCTTTACTGTCGTACCTGATTGAAAATCGCCTGCCGTCTTTATACTCTTCAATTTTGCCATCTACTTTATCTTTTACAAGATCGTCCAGTTTTTGCTGCTCTGCCGCAACAAGCGTTTCTATGTTGTTAGCACGTTTTTGGGCAAGCTCCTGCTTTTTAGCATCTGCCTGGGCAGTGGTAATCTCATTTTTTTCTACCTGAACGTTAACTACTTCAACCTCCATTTTAAGCGAATCTTTTTGCTGCTTGGTTATAAGTTCTATTTTATCGCCTATAGCATTTGCACGTTCGCTAAAAGTTTGTGCACATAATTTTGTAGCGCAAAGGCATAGCAATGCCACTACATAAAAAGTAATAGTTTTCATGTTGTTTTGATTTTGGTAAAAAATTTGTTTTTGATTGATGTTTACTCGTGGTTTCTTGATGCTACCGACGATTTTATTATATTATAATTTTTAGCTACAGATTGCAGCACCTTACCCCTAAAACTCTCGTTAAGCTCTCCCTCTACCGATGTAAGCAGCGAATTAGAATCTACCTTAACCGATTGTTTTTTTGGTTTGCCTGTTGCAGCCACTTGCTCTGTTACTCCCGTACTCTCTACCGATGCCAAAAGATTAGCCGCATCTACCGTAATTTTTGCAGGGCCTGTTTTAACCTTCACAGCATCATTAGTAATCGTGGCAGCAAGGGCTTCTTTATTTACTGTTGGTTCTATATTGTTTTTCACAGCCTCCTTTTTAACTTCGGTATTTTTTGCAGGAGCCGTTTTATTAGTACTTACAGCAACAGCTGCCTGTTGTTTAATTACAGGGTTAGTAATTACAGTTGGCTTAACAGTATGCTCTAATGTTATATTTCGCTCACTTTTACCTTGTGTAACGGTGTTATTGTTATTCTCAATCCCGTTTTGGGCATTTTGGCTTTCCTGGTTTAAGAATAGCGACCCAACCAGTAACAGGGCCAAAAAACTTGCTGCCATATACATCCAGGTGCGGTTCGGTTTCTTTTTCTTCTCTTCGGTAACCGACAGCATGGCATCCAGCCTGTCCCACGCCATCTCAGTGGGCTGTATGGTGCGTTGCTCCAGCTTTTGCTTAAAGTCCTGTTCTAATTTATTCGGTTCCATTTACGTAATTCTTTTGTTTGTTAATTTGCTCCTGAAGCATTTTTCGTGCATGGCTCAGTTGCGATTTGCTTGTCCCTTCATTTATCCCCAGCATCTTTGCAATTTCCTGGTGCTTAAATCCCTCTATACAATACAGGTTAAAAACCATTTTGTAACCATCCGGCAGGCCGTCTATAAGGCTTTGTATATCATCTACACTAAAGTGACTCTCTATGTTATTAAAGGTATCTTCTACATAATACTCATCTTCCAGAAAACCTACTTTTTTTTGAACCCTCAGATACGATATGCATTCGTTAACCATGATCCTGCGTATCCACCCCTCAAAACTACCTTTGTGCTCAAAGTTTTTAAGATTCGTAAACACTTTCATAAAAGCAGTTATCATTACATCTTCTGCAAGGTGCAGGTCTTTTATGTACTGCCTGCAAATACTCAACATTTTTGGCGCATGCTTAACATATATTTTTTGCTGCGCATGCCGGTTGTTATCAGCGGCGAGCTTTATAATGTCTTTCTCTTCCTGGTGTAAGTTAATTACTTTCAAAACGGTTCGTATTGGTTGGTGTGTTGATCGATGTTGGTTCTCCATTTTCAGTTACAAACCTCCTTCTGTAAACATAGACGACAAGGATTGTAAAATGGTTGCATGAAAGGTAATTATTTTTTTAAAATATTTTTAAACACCTGAAATGCAATTAGATATTGTTTTATTTTTTTCTATCTGAATACAAAAATTCCTGAAACATAACTCCATTTAAAAAAACAGGTATCTAAATTTTCTTATTTAGAAAAAAATGTTAATTGTTAATAACAATCACCAATATCAACAGTTATTTTATGAAAAAGACATTCTACGTGTTCTATACAAAGGTGAATTTTCAAAAAATGGTAACCGTTACTAATGGTAAAAATGGCGATGTAATTTATAAAGATTACCAAACCATGAGCTACCAGCTTAAACCCAAGGATCTGGGAGAACTGGCAGATACTATTATAAAGAGTTTAAAGAAGCAACACTTTACAAAATTACAGGCATGAAAAAGCCGTTACTAATGACAGCATGATATTTAATAGCAATGCAAATACTATTTTTTACGCTCTATAACATAATTCACCATAAGCATAAGCGCATCTTTATAGGGCGATGCCGGGTAACCGGAAAGCAGCAGTAAAGCCTCTTCGCGAAACTGTCCCATTTTTTGCTCGGCATAAGTAAGGCCACCTTTTTGCTTTACAAAATCGATAACCTGCTTAACTCGCTTCTTGTCTTTGTTATGGTTTTTAACCGAATTTATAACCCATTTTTTCTCGTCTTTAGAGCAGTTATTTAGGGCATAAATAAGAGGGAGTGTCATTTTTTGTTCCTTAATATCTATACCGGTAGGTTTGCCTATGGCATCATCGGTATAGTCAAAAAGGTCGTCTTTTATCTGGAATGCCATCCCTATCAGTTCGCCAAATTTGCGCATCTTCTCAGTATCTTCCCCTTCAGGATTTACAGAGCACGCACCCAGCGAACAGCAGGCAGCTATAAGTGTAGCAGTTTTTTGACGAATAATTTCATAGTAAATAGCCTCGGTTATATCCAACCTGCGGGCTTTTTCTATTTGCAGTAATTCACCCTCACTCATTTCGCGCACGGCGACAGATATTATGCGAAGCAAATCAAAATCGCCATAATCTATAGATAACAACAGGCCTTTACTAAGCAGGTAATCGCCCACCAGTACGGCAATTTTGTTTTTCCATAAAGCGTTTATAGAGAAAAACCCACGGCGGCGGTTGCTGTCGTCCACAACATCGTCATGTACTAAGGTAGCCGTGTGTATAAGTTCTATTACGGCAGCACCACGATAAGTACGCTCGTTTACTATACCCCCACTCACCATCTTGGCAGTAAGAAACACAAACATGGGGCGCATTTGCTTGCCCTTTCGGTTTACTATATAGTGGGTAATGCGGTTTAGCAACGCCACTTTAGACGACATGGACTCACGGAATTTTTTTTCAAAAATTTCCATTTCCTCTGTTATAGGCTGCTTTATTTGCTCAACGATTTTCATGCGCCTCAAAGATAACAAAAGAGATTGATTACAGAATACAGATTATTCACAATTCCTACAAACTGAAAACCGGGACTGCGGCCGGAAACTGATTAAACTGTTTCGGTCTTATTGGCTAATTGCCCGCACGCGGCATCAATATCTTTACCACGGCTGCGGCGCACTTTTGCCACAACACCATTATTTTCTAATGCACGAATGTAAGCATCGGTAACCTCGGGTGCTGCCTGTTGAAATTCGCCATCATCAATAGGGTTATACTCTATAAGATTAACCTTGCAGGGCACATATTTACAAAAGCGCACAAGGGCATCAATATCTTCTTTTTTATCGTTTATGTCTTTCCAAACCACATACTCATACGTAACACGGCTTTTGGTTTTGGCATACCAGTACTCTAACGATTCGCGTAAATCTGCGAGTGGAAAATTAGCACTAAAGGGCATAATGCGCGCACGAACCTCATCTATTGCAGAGTGCAGCGATACGGCAAGCTTAAACTTAACGGCATCATCGGCAAGTTTCTTTATCATTTTAGGCAATCCGGATGTAGATACCGTAATCCTGCGGGCACTCATTCCCAAACCTTCGGGTGACGTAATTTTTTCTATGGCCTTAAGCACGTTATTATAGTTCATGAGCGGCTCGCCCATACCCATAAATACAATATTGCTTAGCGGCCTGTTGTGGTAAAGTCGGCTCTCACTATCTATGGCTGCTACCTGATCATAAATTTCGTCGGGGTTAAGGTTACGCATGCGTTTAAGCCTCGCCGTAGCACAAAAATTACAGTCAAGGCTACACCCTACCTGGCTGCTTACACAGGCAGTGGTGCGGGTTTTGGTAGGTATAAGTACACTCTCTACCACAAGGCCATCATGCAGTCGCACAGCATTTTTTACAGTACCATCTGTACTTTGCTGCATCTGGTCTACGTGAATGTGGTTTATAACAAAATTATCCTGAAGCATCTGGCGTGTAGCCTTGCCTATGCTTGTCATATCGTCAAAGGTATGCGCACGTTTGTTCCACAGCCATTCGTATACCTGGTTGCCACGAAATGCTTTATCGCCATTTGCTACAAAAAAATCACGAAGCTGGTCTTTTGTTAGCGCCCTTATATCTTTCTTCTCCATTTGCATGCTGCAAAGGTAGTAACTATTTGCCAATAATTTAATTACCCTTAAAAAGAGGTTTTAGTTTAGCATGCTTAAAGTGATACGAACAGTTTTTACCTCAATGTCTATTACATTGAACAAAAAAGCCTGCAAATTTTTTGCAGGCTACATAGTCAAATTATTTAACTTCAGCACATGCTGAGTTAATTGCTTTTGCTTATAAAATAATCCCATATCGATCTTGATACATCTGCAATCAGTCCTTCAGCAGTTTCCTTATTTTCAGTTATATTATTTAAGTAAATAGCTATTGCATAGTGTTTCCCATTAGGCAAAGTGATTATACCTACATCATTTAAGGCAATTTGTAATCCTTTATCGTCAGTTCCTGACATTCCTGTTCTGTGGGCAACCTTAGTACCAGTAGGAAGTTTTCCTTTTATCAGTGTCTTTCCTCTGGAATTTTGCTCCATTAACTCATTTAGGTATCGGGTAGTTTTTTTCTCAAGTAATTTATAACTATAAAAGAGGCTTAACAATTTAGTTGTTGCCAGCGGAGTTGTAGTGTTTACTTTTGCAAGGTCTCCACTGGCCATTTGCTCCTCGTTATACCTTATAACAAAGCTCCCGATATTGAGTGTGTTAATATACTCCTGTACTACCTGAGTTCCCCCAATAAGCCTCAACAAAACATCACAACCATTGTTATCGCTGTGAGATACCGTATACATAAGAATTTCATCAAGTGTAAGCGTGACATTGCCCGCAGGATATTTTTCTTTTATAGGGCTCCACGTATCCAGCAATTCTTTACTGCTAATAAATATTTTTTGTTTTAAGGATAATGCACCATTGTCTACCTTTTTGAGTACTGTTAAGGCAATATGAAATTTAAAAACACTCATCATCGGGAAATCTCTATCGCCATTTATGCTGAGTGTATCTCTATCTTCCAAGCCTAAAACCGAAATTCCAACGGTCGCCTTTTTACCTGCAATGATCTCCTCTAATTTTTCGCGCAGCTCAAAAGTGTTTTGCGCGTGCAATTGGTTTGCAGGCAGCATACAAAGCAAAACGAAAATATAGAATTTAGCCGTTATTGTCATGGCTAAATTACTCTTTAACCAGTTTATAATTAGCCGATTTGCCCGATGCCTGCTCTGTAACTTTAAGCATATATACACCATTTGCAGCACCTGTAATATTAATAGATCCTTCGGTAGTAATTTTACCACTTGTTACGGCCTGCCCCAATATATTGTACAACTGGTAGGTAAGGGCCTGATTGCCTGTAGCCGAAACAGTATATAATCCTGAAGATGGGTTAGGGTAAACGGTGACCGCATTTTTAAGCGCATTGTTATTTACAGACAACCCCTCTTCCATCCTAAATTTTGCAACATATTCAGCACCATATTCAACGCCTTCGGCAATAACTGTTCCGCCTGTGGTAATAAGGCTAAAGCTGCCTTCGCCATAATCGCAGCAAATACCATCGCCCGCTTCATCATAAATGCCAAAAATATAACAGCCATCTGCAGGTATAGTAAATGTAGTATTAATGGTTTCCTGCTGCATAAAACCATAAGGCCCGCCACTGTATAAAACAGTTCCTGCAGCATCTTTAAGGTTCCATGTAGTTTCGAAGCCAAATTGATCTGTAACAAGGCTAAAGTTGATGTTTGCCAGTGCATATACCGGAATTTCTTCTACTACAAAATTAGCCGATGTGGCATTATTATTAACGTTACCATCTGTAGCGCCGTTATTTACATTAGTAATTGTAAACGCAAAAGTATTAGTGCCTTGTATACCCTCAATTTCGGGCAAGGTTACTACATAGCTCTGATTAGTTGCAAGGTTACCTGTAAACGGTAATACTCCTGCTTCACCATTATTAAAAGTATAATTTATTTGTGCAGATGTAAGGTTTTCTGTACCCTTATTATCTATACGTATAACCGGGGTAATGGTACTGCCACATACACCCTGCCCAAGGCTTACTATTACAGCCTTTGCATCTACAGCAAAAACTTCTGCCGGAGGGTAATAATCAAGGGTTAAAGCTTCTGTCCCTTCCGGGTCCAGCCAGTCGCTAAGCCTTGTATTTACAGTAGAACCATTATCCCATGATGTGGCAAACCTGCCATAAGCATCATAACGGCCATTATTACTATTACCCACACAGTCGGCCTCCCCATAAAAAAGTTGCCCTATTATCCTGCCCTCGTTATTAAACAATGGCGATCCGGATGAGCCACTTTCGGTAACGCCCAGTTCCCAGTTGCCTACTATCCATAAATCAGCTTCACCATCATTATCTGCCGTGGGGGCATCATCATCTTTACATACTTTCATGATATCACCCTGTGGGTGGTGTATGCCAAATGTATATGGCGGGGCAACATCGCTCCTGTCCCAGCCTGCATAAACAAGGTCCCAGCTGGCAGGCATGTTTGCTGTTATTTGTACAAGGCAAAAATCAGATGCTTCGCTTCTTGCTTTAAGCGATGCGCCACTTGCCGTTTGGTAATAATCAGGCGCGTTTGATGTGCTTGGTGTATTGCCTGCACATACAGGGTTAGGGCTTATCCAGTTAAAACGGAACGCCCATTGCGATGGGTTGCTGTAACAATGGTTTGCCGTTAAAAAATAAGGTGTACCGTCGTTACTGGTATTATTAACTAATGAACCTGTGCAAAAACCCGAATTATCTGTAATAATAAGTGCGACCGCTTTTTTATTAATATCCTTTAAATCGTCTATACCGCCCAGGGTACAGTTAACGTCGTAGTTACAATTGCCGGAGCCGTTAAGGTCGTCATCAGGCGATTTTAATAACCCCTCGGATGTGCGGTAACCGTGCACTACTTTAAATATTTCAAGTTTACCCTGGCGTGCCACAGCAGCAGGTTCATAATATTCTATCCATATATCCTGCCCTTTTACAAGCCAGGTACCCAGTACATGTTCTTCGTTATTTTGCTGTGCATCATAAGCTCCAAGAACATCGGTTTGTTCATTGTTGTATAAATATACTTTTGCACCGGTAGGCATATAAAAATCGCTGAATAAAAAGTTCATGGTCTTAGCCCCGGCAGACTGGTAACGCATTCTCCATATCCTGTCGCCATTAGGTAAAGTATACCAGTTACCACTATTGTTAAGGCTATGGTCTACTATAAACTCGTAGCCAAAACGCCATATCATGTCTTTTTTATTTTCGTTAACTTTATCCTCGGCTTGCAGGGCTGCAAGGTCAAACTTAGGCATTACCACAGGTGCAACGGCCTCAAGTCCTTGTAATTTCCAGCTTAACGGCTTGCCCTGGTTAGTAACCTGCGCAAAGCCAAATTGCAGCCATAAAAGTAATAATAGAGTAATTTTAAATTTCATATTATAATTTTTTATGTGCGTAAAAGTAACTTATTTTGTTACATATATGTATTGCAGCTAAAATTATTCGTGGTTTTTTAACTATTACTTACTCGTTTGTTACCTTTGCAAAAAAGAAATTACCATGCATTTTATATCAGACGAACTGGAAGATTATGCTGCCATGCACAGCGAAAACGAACCTGCTTTACTGGCCGCCCTTAACCGCGAAACGCACCAAAAGGTATTACAGCCGCGCATGCTTAGCGGGCACTTTCAGGGAAGGGTATTAAGTATGATAGCCAAACTTGTTAACCCGCAACATATTTTAGAGATTGGCACTTTTACAGGTTATGCCGCCTTAAGCCTTGCCGAAGGACTACGCGAAAACGGCACCCTTGATACTATTGATATAAACGAGGAGCTGTATGATTTTCAGCGAAAGTATTTCGACCTTTCTGACTGGAAGGGTCAAATCACTCAGCATCTGGGTAATGCCTTAGATATTATACCCACATTAGGCAAAAAGTTTGACCTTGTATTTATTGATGCCGATAAAGAAAATTACACCAACTATTTTAATATGATTGTACCGCTCATGAATAAAGGAGGTATAATACTTAGCGATAATGTGTTATGGAGCGGCAAGGTTTTAGAGCCCGTAAAACCTAATGATAAAAGCACAAAGGTTTTACTGGAATACAACAAACTGCTCAAAGAAGACCCACGGGTAGAAACCGTTTTATTACCCATTCGTGACGGGCTCACTGTTAGTAGGGTTATCTAAATTTTCCTGCTGTTTAGGGAAGTAGCGGTCTCTTAAATAAATATATAATTTAAGCACCAGCCAGCCCGTAAACAAACCAAATGCATAGCCTGTAAGAATATCGCCTGGATAATGCAACCCAAGGTAAATGCGGCTGTAAGCAAATATAAGCGGCCATAAAAAGAAGAAGCCCATGTATTTTATATATGGGTGCAATACCCTGTATAAAAAGAAGGCAACCGCCATAGAGTTAGACGCATGGCCTGATATAAAGCTGAACGACTTGCGGTTTTGTACTGACCGTATAAGCCCCGCAAGCTCAGGGTTGTTGCCCGGGCGCAGCCTTTTAATAGTGAATTTTATAAGATTTGTAGTCTGGTCTGTAACTAACAGCAACAGGGTAATCATACCAATAATTAAAAAGGCATGTTTAGTGCCCAGCCTTTTAAAGGTAAGGTATAATATAATGGCAAAAATAGGTATCCAGCTTATTTGCTTTGTAATGATTTCCCACATTGGGTCGAAAGTTTCAGACCCTAACCCATTAAGGTATATAAATACCTGCCTGTCTAATTGCTGCAGTTTTTCGAGCATACTATTTAATACGTTTTATAGGGCCGGACATGTCTTCTATATCTTCTTTTACTTTGTCAATTTCAGATTGTATTTCTGTATGCGCACCTTCGTTGCCTATCTCTGTAAAAGTCTTTTTTAAACCATCTATATCGGCACTTTTATGTATCTCGCTCTTAATATCATTAGTAGCGCTTTTAAGCTGCTGCATACCTTTGGCAAGGCCACGTGCAATTTCGGGTATCTTGTCCGATCCGAAAAGCATGAGCACTATCAATATGATCACAAAAAATTCTCCGCCTCCTATTCCAAACATAGCTCTAAATTTTAATACACAAATGTAATTATAAATACGTGTTTTACCCCGTTGCCGGATGTGCTTTTAATGCAAATTTAAGTTATTTAACTATTTTAAAATATACGTTAAACTAATATCTCCCGCCAAACCTGTGCCTGGTGGGAGATATTTAAAAAAATCATCTATACTATTTCATTATCGCTTAATCATCTTCTGCACCTCTGTACCATTGCCAGATTGTACCGCTACATAATATATCCCTGCGCTTAAATGGCTTACAGCAATATCATTGCCTGCTTTGCTTTGCAGCACAACCCTGCCCGATGCATCGGTAATTGTAACGCCTGTAACAGCCTTATCTCCCGCAAAATGCAATACATCTGCAACAGGATTTGGCGCGATAACGGTTTTATTAAGCTTGTATTTATCTGTACCTAAAGTGGCACCGTAAACCTCATAAATAGCCGTTGTTTCATCAATACTAAGAAATGGTGCCGTAATGTGCGTAGTTGTGCTTTTAAAAATTGGGGCAATGCCTGTAGCATCGTGGTAAGTGTAAATGGTTTGGGTAGCGTTGCCAACAGGAAAACCTGAAACGAATAAAGCAACTTCCTGCACAATTTTTAAGCGTGTAACCGGTACGCTTGTTGAGGAAGATTCTATGTTTTGAGAAAACAATCCATAAGCATCTACAGATGCTTCTATAGTTCCGGTAAAAGTACCGTCAGACCCATACCCTGTAAAAGTACCCGAAGTAGTATCTGTATTGGAGTAGCCATATTGCAAAGGAAATGTTCCTACCACAGCAGTATTTGTATAGTACAGGCTAACATCCGGAAGAGTAACACCTGTTAAGGTAATTGCACCGTTTAAATTGTTAAAAAAAATATGGCTTTCACTAACACCCTCACCTGTATAATTGTAATTATTATTTCCCACGGCGTTTGTATTAGGAAAATCAGCCAGTTGATCCGCTGTTGGGGCACTTGTTTGCGCCGAAGAACTACCCGCACTTACAAGGATATCATTAAAATTCCAGGTAATGTTTGCACCTGAAGTTGTTTCATTAAGAGGCGCAGACGGATTTACAAGCGTATATGTATCTGAACCAATATTTGGCGATAAATTGTAAAACCAGTTTACAGGCTGTTGCGCAAACGCCGCTCCTGAAATAAATAATGCTGAAAGAAGTAATTTTATTTTCATGATGTTTTATTTAAATTCTCTCAAAAATATAAATAAAACACCAACTTACCCCATTAATAATCAGCACATTTAACCAAATATTAATATTTTTCGCATAATTTTAATGTTTAACAGCTTACATATACAGCACATTACCTTTTCTTTGCCTCTATCTTGTCAAATTTGCTTTTAACTTCCTGTTTGGGCCATGTATTGTTAGTTTCGTCTATATCGGCAGTTTGCTGTTTAGGGTCTACAGTAATTTTCTTAACCTGCTTGTCTGTAGCAAAAACGCAGCTTGCCGTCTGGTTGTTCTTCCTCCATATCTGCACCGGAAAAACAGACGTTTCTGTGGTGCCATCTTCAAAAGTCAGCTCGGCAATAATAGGCATCAGCATATCGCCGGGCTTATCAAATGTAACCTCATAAAAATACTTAGGCTGTTTAAGCTTTGCCCTTTCTTCCGGCGTAAATTTTTCCTGAATATAATCGTTCAGTAACTTAACATCGGTTGTAGCCAATGGTTTCTTTAGGTCTTTATTAAAATCAGGGCCTTCGCTAACCATGTATACAAATGGGCCGCCTTCCTGCCCAAACCTGCCTTTTTTAACCGAAGCATCTTTAAGGTCTTTAGGCTGGGTTTCGGTTACGTAATATTGCTTAACATCAGTAATACCTATATCTACATAATTAGTTGAATAAAACCATCCCCTCCAAAACCAGTCAAGATCTACCGCCGAGGCATCTTCCATTGTACGGAAAAAATCCTCCGGCGTTGGGTGCTTAAACTTCCAGCGGTTGGCGTATGTTTTAAAAGCATGGTCAAACAGATCGTGCCCCATGACAGTTTCCCTAAGAATATTTAACCCTGTAGCCGGCTTTGCATAAGCATTAGACCCAAACTGGTGTATCGATTCTGAATTAGTCATGATAGGCTCCAAAAACTTCTGGTCGCCACTCATGTACGGAACTATCTTGGCAGCAGGGCCGCGCCTCGACGGATAATCGGGCATATATTCCTGCTCTGTTAAATATTGAAGAAAGGTATTAAGTCCTTCATCCATCCACGTCCATTGCCTCTCGTCGCTGTTCACGATCATCGGGAAAAACGTATGCCCAACCTCGTGAATTATTACGCTGGTCATACCATATTTTATCTGGTCGCTCAGGTACCCATTTTCATCGGGGCGGCCATAGTTCCAGCATATCATAGGGTACTCCATCCCCTGGTCTGCCGCCGAGATGGATATTGCTTTAGGGTACGGATAATCGAACGTATATTTAGAATAGGTTTTTAGCGTTTGTGCTACCACCTTTGTAGAGGTATCGCCCCAAAGTGGGTTTCCCTCTTTAGGGTACAGTGATATTGCCATAGTCGTTTTTGTGGCAATCTGCACCGCCATAGCATCATAAATAAACTTGCGCGAAGTAGAAAAGCCAAAATCCCTTACGTTAGTTGCCTTAAATTTCCACGTTTTCTTTTTATCGCTAAAGGTTTTTTCGGCAGCCTCGGCTTCGGCCTGGGTTACAATCACAACAGGTTTATCAAATGTTTTGGTAGCCAGCTCATAGCGTTTTAACTGCTCGGCGGTAAGTACGTCTTTCCTGTTTTGCAAATCGCCTGTTGCTTCCATAATATGGTCGGCAGGTACCGTAATGTTTACCTCAAAATTCCCGAACGGCAGCGCAAACTCCCCCGCTCCCCAAAACTGCATGTTCTGCCAGCCCTCTACATCATTATACACCGCCATACGCGGGTAAAACTGCGCTATAACATACAGGTTATTATTGTCTTTATCAAAATGCTCGTAGCCCGATCGGCCCCCTATAATCTGATAGTTATTTATATTGTACCACCATTTTATACTAAAACTAACCGACTCCCCGTGTTTTAACGGCTTAGGCAAATCGATACGCATCATGGTTTGGTTCACGGTATATTTCAGGGGTTTGCCGGCAGCATCTTTTACATACTCCAGTTTAAAGCCGCCGTCAAATTCGGCTTCCATATACCTGCGCGCAAAACCATCGGCTTTATAAGCCGCATCCATTTTCTGACTTTCTATAAGTTTAGACGGCGATTGGGCATCATGCTGGTTCTGGTCCAGCTGTACCCATAAATAATCTAAATTTTCGGGCGCATTGTTATGATACGTAATGGTTTCTGTACCGTACAGCTTTGTGTTTTTATCGTCAAGCTCTATATCCATTTTATAGTCGGCCTGCTGCTGGTAATAGGCAGGCCCCGGTGCGCCCGATGCTGTGCGAAACATATTGGGCGTAGCCAAAAGGTCATACATTTGGCTAAAAGGGTTGCTGTCGGTATGGCCGGGCTCATGCTTTGCTGCTGGCGGCGTTGGCGTTTGGGCTGCTGCCTGTAAAGCTGCTATAAAGGCAAGGGTGTAAAATATTTTTTTCATGCTAATTAAAAATCTAAAGTACCCGAAGGTGTATCGTATGTAAGCATAAGGCTTTTTTTAATGCCGTTTACTTTTGTATGTATAATGTTTTGCTGTTCGCTGTGGGCTTCAAACAAAAATGTATTGTTTACTTCGAGCGAATTTATTTTGGCATCTGCCGGAACGGTAAGGTAGCATATAAGTATATCATCTTCGGTCTCACGGTCTAAAAAAGTAATGGATTTTGCCACGCCGTTTACTTTGATGTGTACTTTATCTGCAAAATATTTTTTGAGGTAATCGGTCGTTTCAGGAATTTCTTTTGGAGTAGTGAGGTATAGCTTTTTGCTGTATTTTTTAGATAATACAGCATCAAGGTCGTCTATAAAAATGCGTGCTGTTATTTGCAGTTCCTTTTTTTGGGGCGCATACTCCACCTGAAAAACCGACACATAATATTTATGTACAGCCGCAGATGTAAGCGTTACCGCCAATAGCAAAAGAAGTAAATACCCACCAGCCTTTTTCATAGCGTGCTAAAATACAAACATAATTGTTTTATTACATATAGGAGTATACACTATTTAATAGATAAATTTTATTACTTAAATTATGTTAAAAAAATTAACTATATTTGAGTAATGACGCTTAGTGCAAATAGAACTTTAATTATTTTTAATATGTTAACGGAAATTTTGGATGGATTAGTAAAATTGTTGGGCCCAATTGCAACTCTATCGAAGGATCAGCGAGAGCTAAAAGATCTTGCACTTAGAACAATATCAAACGCCCTACATGAGACAGCCTCATACTACGCGGAATTGGGCAGAGGAAATGAGCGCAGTAGTGAAAGGGAAGCTCTATTATCAAAATATTGGTCAGCTGCTGCGATACCATTAAGACATTTTGACGAAAATTTAGCGATATCCTGTGATGAAAAATCTGTATATTGGATTAATCCTGATGGTTACAGCGAACAAAATATCCAACAGTTAGGAATTAAGCTTGTTGACATTAGAACTGCATATAGAAAAATGCTCTCTCCAAATAGTACCCTATATAAATCGCGTTAAACGCTATCAACCATGCACCGCCCCACTTTTCCCATAACTCTGAATCAGCTGTCCTTCAAACTCCAGCCATTCTGCCCACCGCATATCAACATCAACATCGGTGGCATATTTGCGGGCAAAGTTTAAAAAGGTGGTATAGTGTGTGGCTTCGCTTACCATAAGGTCGTAGTAAAACTTAGCCAGTTCTTTATCTGATATATTTTGGTACAGCACCCTGAAACGTTCGCAGCTCCTTGCCTCTATCATGGCAGCAAAAAGCAGGCGGTCTATAAAAGAGGTGTTGCGGGTGCCGTTTTTTCGGGCAAACTTCATAAGTTCGCTAACGTAATCATCTTTGCGCTCACGTCCAAGTGTATAGCCCCGTTGCTTAATAATCTCGACCACCATATTAAAATGCTCCATTTCTTCAATAGCTATCTCTGCCATTTTCTGGATAAATTCTATATGCTCCGAATTATTCGAGATTAAATACAGCGCGTTAGCCGCAGCCTTCTGTTCGCACCAGGCATGGTCGGTTAGTATTTCTTCCAGGTTAGATTCGGCTATATTAGCCCAGCGGGGATCGGTTAAGAGTTTAAGTCCAAGCATAACGATAAAATTACGATGCCAAAAATAAGTAATTTAGGGATGTGGGCAAAATGTAAAGACGTTGCACTGCAACGTCTCACTCAGTTATAAATAATCTTAAAAAAAACATTCTCATTGATACCTTAAACGCATTTAATGCGTCTCTACGCCCTTGTCCCTAACTCCGTCAAGACCCTTACAAAATCCTTTACAATTGCTTCCCGTTTTTCAGATGCTCCATTTTTGCATATCCATTTACCGGCAACAATTGTCCCGGCAATATCACTAACGTCGGCAGTATACACAAAGGTGTTGCAGAGGTTTTGTAGCGAAGCTGTAGCTGCCAGTGGCGATGTTGCTTTTAGCACAACCGCATCAAAGGGCTGGCCTACGGCAAAGAACTTTTCACTGGGTGCACCCATAGCTTTACGCCCTGCCTGCCACGCCATTTTTAGAGCATTAAAGCCACTGTTGCCCTGCCCCGGATTTACGAATGTAGTACGCTTGTGCGAAATAAGGCGTTGCCCATAATCTAATATGCGTAACTCTTCGAGCGGGTTTAATCCTACGTGGCTATCGGTACCAATGCTCCAGTTGCCGTTGTGGTTTTTATAATCCTCAAAACGGAAAAGCCCGTCGCCAAGGTTCCCCTCGGTACTTGGGCACAGCACTACATTAGCACCACTTTCGGCAATGCCTTTTACTTCGCTGTCGTCGAGGTGTGTAGCATGTACCAAATGGTATTTATCGTCTACATTGCAATTATCAAGCAGCCATTGTACCGGGCGCTTGCCGTTAAAAACAACGCAATCTTCTATCTCTTTTAATTGTTCAGATACATGAATATGGAAAGGCCTGCTGCCATCTAAAGCGTTGCAAACTGTAATAACATCTTCAGGCTTTACAGCGCGCAACGAGTGTATCCCTATGCCCACATTAGCATTATCATACGCCTTAGCAGCTGCATCGCTGCTTTCAAGAAGCTTGTAGTAATCTTCTATAGTGTTACTTATAAACCTTTTTTGGCGATCTACAGGTTCCTGTCCAAAACCGCCCTGCTGGTAAAACATGGGTACCAGTGTAATGCGTATTCCTGCCGTTTTTGCAGCAGCAATAAGCCTTGCCCCCATTTCGGCAAGGTTAGCGTAGGGTTTGCCGTCTTTATCATGGTGCAGGTAATGAAACTCCACCACCGCGGTATAACCATGCCGTGCCATTTCGGTATACAGCATTGTTGCAACTACTTCCATTTGCTCAGGCGACAGGGTTAGTGCCAACCCGTACATGGCGTTACGCCAACTCCAGAAATCATCGGCTAACCCGGTATCGGTATGCAGTTCTGCAAGCCCCGCCATAGCATACTGAAATGCATGTGAGTGTGCATTCTGGAAACCCGGCAGCGCGTAGCCATTTATAATTTCGCCTTGCGGTTTTTCGCTTTCGCTGATGGAAAGTATGTTGCCCGAAGCATCGAGGTTTACAACAGCATTGGCAATCCAGCCATCATTGGTAAGGAGGCCTTTAAAAGTATAGGTAGTGGCAGTCATTACGCCTGTAAAGTTTTAATAAGTTGGGTAAAAACGTTGGTTAGCACTTCGCGTATGTGTGCTGCATTCTCTTCAGAATAATTAGTTTCGGAGGCATCCATGTAATTGGTTTTCGCCATCTCTAACTGTAAGGCATGAACGCTGTTTTGCGGTTTGCCAAAACTGCGCGTTATGTGCCCGCCCTTAAACGGGTGGTTATGCTCAGCTTTGTATTTGTTGGTTTGCAATGCACCCCATGCTGCTTTTATAACATCTACAGAGGCTGATGTGCCGTCGTTATCCCCTAAAATAAGATCCGGGAACGGATCTTTCTGTATCCCGGGAACCACCTTGCGTATGGAGTGTGCATCAAAAAGTAAAGCCGTGCCAAACTGCGTTTTGGTTTGTTCCAGCAATTGCTCTATTTGTTCGTGGTAGGGTATGTAATACTGATGTATCCTTTCGGCGATTTCATGTTCGTCCGGCTCGCCTGTCTGGTACAATGGCTCGCCGTTAAAGTTAGTAAGCGGTACCAGTCCGGTTATCACGCGCCCATCGGTATACAATGGTTTACTTTCGGGGTCGCGGTTAAGGTCTATTACCCAGCGGCTGTAGTTTGCCTTTATAACCGTGATGCCCATTGCCGGAGCAAAATCATACAGGCGGTCTATAAACCAGTCGGTATCGTCGGGCGTTTCTGCCTTGTCAGGAAAAAGGCGTGAGGCAATTTCAGGCGGAAAAAAAGTGCCGGAGTGCGGCGAACTCAGTATAATGGGAACCTTTGGGGCAGTGGGCTGTATAATGTGAAAAACGTCCATAACGGGTTTGGTTTTTTATAGAAACTACAACAAAGATACGTTTTGAGGATAAATTTTTCAACCACGAATTACACAAATCTAACGAATTATGAGGCATTACAATTTGTGAAAATTTGTGTAATTCGTGGTAAACCAACAAACCTCTACTTTTTCTGCTCTAAATATTCTTTGCTTTTAGTAACCAAATAATCAGTAAGCTCAAATTCCTTTTTAGGATCCAGCAATGCCCGGCTGTTAGCACCCGTATCGCAGTAGGTAAGGAACAGCCCTATATCATCTTTTGGTATTTGCAATAACTGTGTAAAAAAATTGTAGGTATAACGGGCTTTAACCGTTTCCGGAAAAGACCCTGCGGTATCTAACGAATATATTTCGCCCTTGTCTTTCTTTTTGTTTTTCTTTTTAAAGAATGATTCATAGATACGTACAAAATTTACACCTACCAATTGACTGCCCTGTACCTGGGTGGGCAACGCGCCATTTAGGTTTTTGTCGTATTTGTTGCGCTCTGTCCTAAATTTATTTTGCTCTCCTACCCCTGTCATGCCAGAGGTAACGGCCAGTGTTTTCACTTTTTTGCTGTCGCCGGCTAAATCGCCTGTTAATACCGTTGGTTTTATAATAACCTCATCAAGCATCTTTACATCTATGTTTAACTTTATAACTAACGGATCCTGTAAAAAGTGGTTCTCCTTTACTACAATATAAGCAGTGCGAAACCCCACACCCGAAAAGGAAAGTGTATCTGTAGCACGGGCGTAAATGGTAAACATACCGCGGGTATCTGTAACGGCACTAATGCGCGATGTATTATTTTTTATGGTGAGATTGTCTATAGCGAGCGAGTCGGCTATTACCATACCATGCAATATCTGGCGTGGATTTAACTTTTGACTAAAGCCGAAAAGCGGTAGTAAAAGCAGTAGTGCGAAAAGGAGTTTGCGAGTCATAATAAGGTTGGTTGTTACTGCAATTTACCACAAAAAACGGTAGCTTATTGCAAAAAAAATGTGTTAACAAATTTATAACAACACAACGGTAATTTTTACTTTTTAGTGTCAGTCCCGTAAGAAATTACATCGGGTTTAATGCCGCCCTGAGAAAGTAGTGTATTGTATTTTTTAGACAAATCTATAAGTAAAAGCCGTGCAAGCTCTTTATTATTATTTTTTAATGCGGTTACAAAATCAGCATCTTCTACCACATAAAACATAAACCCGTGTACATATTCTTTAGGTACTTTAAGTTCACTTTCTATTTGGTCTTCTACATAAATGCCGTCTATTTTTTGCATTGAAAATTCCTTCCTTTCGGTTTCCATTGCTTTCCGAAGCATTTTCATGCGGCCGGATATAATATTAAGTATAGCATCTAAACTAAGGATAAAACCACCATCCAGTTCTCCGCCAGCGGCCTTTAAACGTCTTTCGGCAGGAGTATACTGGGGTTGTTTTGCAGACACAAGCCCTAACGATTCCGGGTTTATATGGCTTATCACAACCTCTTTAAGTTCTGTTGATTTTGGTTTTACCTCCATTACATAAGGCACTTCTTTATAAGACAAGTCATTTATGGCAAATTCCCGTACCTCAATTTTGTCGCTGTACAGTACAAGTTGGTCGCCAATTTTTGCAGCGATGGTAAAAAGTCCGGCCGCATCTGATTTTGTCTCGGCACCTGTAACTTTATTAATTACAAATACATCATTTACAATATAGTCGCCAGCCGTTATTTTACCCTGCAACGGCTTACGCTCCTGGCAAAATACCGAAACGCCCACAAATAAGATAATACAGGTTAACCATTTCATTTATCGGCAATAAGTTTATTATATTTTACAGCAAGGCCAATAAGCTTAAACTTTGCCAATTCGTTATTTTTAGTCTTTAATGCTGCGGCACAATCGGCATCCTCTACAGCGTAGAACAAAAATCCCTGCACATATTCGGCCGGAATTTTAAGTTCTTTTACAATTTGTTCTTCGGTATATATACCGTTAAGCTTTTGTATAGCGAATTCCTTCTTTTCTGTTTCTAATGCTTTTTTAAGCATTTTGGTTCGCCCGCTTATAGCATTTATTATAGCATCTGCCGATACAGATACTCCTGCCATAGTGCCTATGCCCATTTGCGGATCCAGGTCGCTGGCTGTTTTCAGGCGTCTTTCGGCAGGGGTATATTGCTTTTGGTTTTTAGGCACAAGCCCTAAAGATTCAGGCGTGATTTTATCAATAACTATTTCCTTGAGCTCGTAAGCATTAATAACAACCTCCATAATATAAGGCTGTTCTGCAAAAGTAGCAGTACTAACAGCAAAATCCCTTGCAGTTATACCGGTGCCGTAAACCGCAAGCATATCGCCCTCGCGCGTCGGGATTGTAAAGTTGCCGGTAGCATTTGTTTTAATCTCTGTTCCCGTAGCTTTATTAATAACATATATCCCTACAACGGCGCTTTCACCCGACACAATTTGGCCCTGTAACGGCTTGCGCTCCTGGCAAAATGCCGAAATGCTTATGCACAATAGTAAATAAAGTAGCCTGTTCATTAATATGTTTTATTGTTATCCCTGGTGTGTGGCGTTATTTGTAACGTTGAAGCCGTAAATGTAAAAAATTACTGCGCACTAACATGCAGCAAAAGGCACGCCAGTTTTTCTTATTCTTTATTTTCAAAATATCTATTCCTCTTTTATGAGTGCCAGATATTTTTGTGCCAGCTCCGTAATCCTGAATTTTGCCATGCTTTCATTCTTTGCATTAATATGGGCAGCAACGTCTTTATCTTCAATCACAAAGTAAAGAAAGCCGTCTACATGTTCTTCGGGTACTTTAAAAGTGTCGGTAATTTCTGCCGCAGTGCAAATATTGTGCAGTTTTTCGAGCAGCATTTCACGTTTTTCCTGGGCAACCAGTTGCTTCATGCGTTTTGTCCTGCCGTTTATGGCATTAATAAGCGGATCTAATGGCATAGAGCCGGCAAGCAAACCAAGTAGCATAATAGGCTTAAAGTCGCCCGCTGTATATAATTTCCTTTCAGCAGGTGTGTATTGTTTCTGGTTTTTAGGCACTATACCCAACTTTTCGGCGGTAATGCTGCCATCTACCACAACCTCATCAAGTTCTAAAGACGATGCCTCTACTTCAACCACATAAGGATTTTCAGCAAATGATTTATCGCTCACAGCAAATTCCCGAATGTTTACCTGCGGGCTGTATACCACAAGTGCATCTCCCACTTTTGTTGCTATATTGAACCCGCCTGAAGCGTCGGTCTTCGTTTCCTGACCCGTTGCCTTGTTAATCACAAAAACATCTGCCACACCATTACCGCCAGCTATTACTTTGCCCTGCAATGGCTTGCGCTCCTGGCAAAAGGCCGTTGCAGTAATAAGCAATACTATGGCAATTAGCTTATTCATCTTTTATAACTTCAAGATATTTTAAAGCCAGTTCGTTTAGCAGCAGCTTGGCGCCGCCTGTATCTTTTACGTTAATAAGGTCTGCTAACTGTTGATTATCTGCTGCATAATATAAGAACCCTTTTGCATACTCTTTAGGCACACCACATTCGGCCGTAATTTCATCTTCGGTGTAAATATTGCCAAGATTTTGTATCAGCACCTCTTTTTCGGCATACTTAGCAGCGAGTTTCAGCATGTATAAATTGCCACTCAGGGCATTTATTACATAGCTTATACCAAACCCGGGCACAGCAGCCGCATAACGTTTTGCCCTGCGTTCGGCAGGTGTGGGAAATTTATAATTCTTGAGCACAAGCCCTAAAGACTGGCTGGTTACCTTAGCTTCTACCACTACCTCTTTAAGCTCTGTCCCCTTAAGCTCTACTTCTACCACATAAGGCACTTCTATAAACGATTTTTCGCTTATAGCAAAATCGCGGGCTTCTATAGTATTACTGTAAACCGCAATTTTATCGCCGGGTTTGGCAGGTATAGCAAAGCCACCAAGAGCATCGGTCTTTACCTCTGCGCCGGTGGCTTTATTAATTACAAAAATGTTGCTTATCCCTGCATTGCCCGTTATAACTTTACCCTGCAGCGATTTGCGCTCCTGGCAAAAAGCTGTGGTACAAACCAGTAGTATAAAAAGCCATTTTTTCATGCAAAAATTATTCGTTCAAAAGCTTAACATATTTTTCGGCAAGGCCTGTAAGTAAAAATCTGGCCATATTTTCATTTTTGTCTTTAATGGCATTGGCAAAATATTTATTCTCTACAATATAAAACACAAAACCCCGCACATAGTCTACCGGAATTTTGAATTTATTTACTAAATCATCTTCAGTATAAATATAGTTTATTTTTTGCATCAGGTCTTCCTTTTTCTCAATTTCTGCCGCTTTTTGCAGCATGGCAGTACGCCCGGAAAACATATTGATCAGTGGGTCCAGACCCAGCGGGTTCATTTTAAAAGACGATGCCGTAGCAAGCTTACGCTCGGCAGGGGTGTATTGTTTCTGGTTGCCCGGCACCAGCCCAAGCGATACAGCATTAATGTGGCTGTAGTCTATAATAACCAGCTCATCCAGCTCATGGTTACGGGTGGCAAGCGGCACAAAAAACAGGTTGTCGCAAAAATCGGCCTCGTGCACTACAACGTCGCGCGCTTCAAACTGAACTGCGCTAAAAATAAGTGTATCGTTAACCCTGGCATTTATGGTAAAGTAGCCACCGCGGGTGGTAGTTACAGATGTTTCGGCAGATTTATTGATAACGTAAATACCTTCTAACGTATCAAAATCAGAGGTAACTTTACCGCAAAGGGGTTTGCGCTCCTGGGCGAAGAGAACAGCCGAAACTAAAACCAGCAATAGTAATAAACATTGTTTCAAAGCAATTAGGGTTTGATGATTGATGATTATAAGAAAGCTAAGGCTGCCAACATTTTTACCGCCGCATAAAAATCTTTGTAACTTTACCTTTTCTTACACTACTTAAACGAATGAAAAAATTAATTATTGCAAGCACATCCACTTTGCACGGCGGCGAATATCTTGACTACCTTACCCCTGCTTTGCAGGAGCATTTTGCAGGGTGCAGCACACTGGTGTTTATACCCTTTGCAAGGCCGGGCGGCATAAGCCACGACGACTATACAAAAAAGGCTGCAGCCTTTTTTACAAAATTAAACATTACTGTAAAAGGATTGCACGAATTTGACCATGCCGCACAGGCGTTAACCGACGCTGAAGCTGTGTTTACCGGAGGTGGCAACACCTTCGTGCTCGTATCGCAACTTTATAAAACCGGGGCAATGGCAGCCTTAGAGCAGGCCATTAAAACCGGAACGCCTTATCTGGGGTGCAGTGCCGGCAGCAATATTTGCGGCCTTACCATGCAAACCACTAATGATATGCCTATAGTATACCCCCCCAGTTTTAAAACACTTGGTGCCATACCCTTTAACCTTAACCCGCATTATTTAGACCCCATTCCCGGTTCTGTGCACATGGGCGAAACCCGCGAAACCCGCATTAAGGAGTTTCATGCGTTTAACACGCCGCCTGTGCTTGGCCTGCGCGAAGGCAGCTGGCTACAGGTAAACGGCAGGCAGGTTATACTAAAGGGTAATTTACAGGCACGATTATTCCGTCAGGGTAAAGAACCGGAAGAGCTTGAGGCAGGGAGTGATTTAAGTGAACTGAGATAAACATTCGGACTTATAAAAACAAAAAACAATGGCAAAAAAACTTGATAAAATACTGGTAGTAGATATAGAGGCTACCTGTTGGGATGGCCCTAACCCCGAGGGAATGGAAAACGACATTATAGAGATAGGCATAGCATTGCTTGATGTGCAAACCGGCAAAATTACCGACAACCGTGGTATTATTGTATTGCCAGAACGATCTGAAGTTAGCGCGTTTTGTACTGAATTGACAACCATAACACCGGAGATGGTAGCATCTGAAGGTATCTCGTTTAAAGAGGCCTGCGCAATCCTAAAAAAAGAATACCTGTCGCAAAGCCGCGCGTGGGCAAGTTTTGGCGCTTACGACCAAAAGCAGTTTCAGCGGCAGTGTGCGGCATTAGGTGTGGCATATCCCTTTGGCCCATCGCATATTAATGTAAAAACGTTGTTTGCATTAAAGCAACAGTTGAGCCATGAAGAAGGTATGGCAGGAGCACTGACGTTGTTAGAAATTCCATTAGAGGGCACACACCACCGAGGGGTTGACGATGCTAAGAATATTGCTAAAGTATTGAACAGTGTATTAAGAGATTGATATTCATTAATTTCGTTATCCTAATTTATTGACAGTACGTTTAATGTACTGTATATGTAAATAATGTATTACACCCTACATTGAAAAGCTTCAGGGAAGCGGCTTGTAATTTTACGTACCACTTCTGCGAAGCTTTTATTTTATACAGCGTTTTTCGCATCATTATATCAGTTTGCCATCTTTACCCATTTCAAAAATGCCCGTCAAAAGCTATAAATCCATTTTCTTCATAGAGAGATTTTTGCTGCAATTTATACTTATCATCGCGTGGCTTATATATACCTCTAAAGCAAGTGTATCAAAAAAGCTAATTATATTACTATAATTCCTCAATAAATTATAGACAATTATAATTAGCGTGCTGCAATGGCTACATATAAAGTTCATACATTAATGTGTAATGTTGTAAGTTAACTTTAGTTTAAGTAGCTACCTTTATAAAAACCTAAAGAGTAGTTATATAGCTATTTAGCATTACTATAAGGCTACAAATAATTGCCATTTTAAATACCCGTAGCAAGTATGAGTCCTTACTTTCATTTTGCAGGCTATTCTTTAGTGGTATTCCCATCCACTAAAGAATAGCCTGCTTATTATATTCCATGAACTGCACAACTACACTTATTAACTTACAATAAATTATACATAGTGAAACAAGACAACACACCCGGGGTTAACCATCAGGACGACAAGCAAAAAGATTTGCTCATTAACAAATCTGATGGAACCAACAAGTTCCTGACCACAAATCAGGGCATTAAAATTAACGACGACAATAATTCCCTTAAAGCAGGAGAACGCGGCCCATCGCTGCTGGAAGATTTTATACTCAGGGAAAAAATTACCCACTTTGACCACGAGCGTATACCTGAAAGGATAGTACACGCACGGGGATCTGGCGCGCATGGCTATTTTGAGGTTACCAACCCGATACCACAATTTACCAAAGCCGGATTTTTGCAGGAAGCCGGGCAAAGAACACCGGTATTTACACGATTTTCTACCGTAGCAGGCTCACGAGGATCGACAGATCTTGCCCGGGATGTACGTGGCTTCTCGGTTAAATTTTATACACAGGAAGGCATCTACGATTTTGTAGGCAATAACATCCCTGTATTTTTTATACAGGATGCCACTAAGTTCCCCGATCTTGTTCACGCTGTAAAACCAGAACCGCATAACGAAATACCACAGGCTGCATCTGCCCATGATACGTTTTGGGACTTTATTTCACTAATGCCGGAGTCTGCACACATGATCATGTGGTTAATGTCCGATCGTTCCCTGCCAAGAAGTTACCGCATGATGGAGGGGTTTGGCGTACATACTTTTCGTTTTATCAACGAACAAAACGAGTCTCACTTTGTTAAAATACACTGGAAACCTAAATTAGGTACCCATGCGGTAGTATGGGATGAAGCCCAGAAAATTTCGGGCAAAGACCCCGATTTTCACAGGCGTGATTTATGGGAAGCTATAGAAATGGGTAATTTCCCGGAGTGGAAACTTGGCGTACAGATAATACCCGAGGCAGATGAGCACAAATTTGAATTTGACCTGCTGGACCCTACTAAAATAATTCCCGAAGAACTGGTGCCTGTAACCATTATAGGTAAAATGGTACTGAACCGCAACCCGGATAACTTCTTTGCCGAAACAGAGCAGGTTGCCTTTCACCCCGGGCATGTAGTGCCGGGCATCGACTTTTCAAACGACCCGCTTTTACAGGGCAGGCTGTTTTCGTATACCGATACACAGCTATCGCGACTGGGTAGCCCTAACTTTCATGAAATACCTATTAACAGGAGTATATCTCCCACGCATAACAACCAGCGCGACGGCCACATGCGCCAGGAAATTAATGTAGGCAGGGTTAGCTATTCGCCAAACTCGTTAGGTGGCGGCTGCCCGTACCAGGCAAAAATTGCCGAGGGTGGTTTTGCCAGTTTTAATGAGCGTGTAGATGCCCATAAAGTAAGGGGCAGGAGCGAGAGCTTTGCTGATCATTTTGGTCAGGCAAAATTATTTTACAACAGCCAGACACAAACAGAAAAAGACCACATAGTAAGGGCATTGCGTTTTGAACTTGGTAAAGTAGATACAACCGCCATTAGGGTACGTATGCTTGGCATCCTTTCTCAGGTAAACGAAGACCTTGCTGCAAAAGTGGCTAAAGGGTTAAGGCTTACTATTCCTGCAGTACCGGAGCAGCCAATGAACCACGGCGTATCGGCAGATGCCGATTTGAGCCAGGAGCCTAAATCAGTACCATCATCAATAGAGTCTTCGCAGGCACTAAGCATGATAAATAACCCTACCGTGCAGCCTACAATCGAGTCGCGTAAAGTAGCTATTATTTGTGCCGATGGTGTAGACGAGCAGGCAGTACTGGATATTAAAGAAGCGCTGCTTAAGCAAAGTGCCAAAGGATGTGTTATAGCACCTTATCTGGGTGTGGTAAAAGGCGACCAGGGCGGCGAGCTTGCCGTTGATTTTAGTTTCCTTACATCATCATCAGTATTGTTCGATGCGGTGTATATTCCGGGAGGGCCCGACCTTAATGAGCTATCTGAAGATGATGATGTAACCGATTTTCTTAACGATGCCTACAAGCATTGTAAGGTTATAGGTGCACAGGCAGGCGGTATCGAATTACTTTCGGGAACCGGGTTTGCTTCTAAAATTAACAATGATGATGACGGCATTGTGTTAGACCGCGATGGCGATAACAGCACATTTGCAACCAACTTTATTGCCGCAATGGCTAACCACCGTATTTGGTCGCGCGAAACAGCTTTATAATATACTCACTAAAAACCATACCATGAAAAATAACGAAAAGCCACTAAAAGGCCCCGAAACAAAAAGTAAAGCTACCGATTTAGTTGTAGCGCCTGCGGCAGATGCTGCTACAGAGCTGAAAGATTTTTTTATAGACTGCCTTAAGGATATTTACTGGGCAGAGAATGCCCTTGTAAGCGCCCTGCCTAAAATGATACAAAATGCTACGTCTCCGCACCTGGCGTCTACCATTAAAGAGCACCTTGCGGTAACTAAAAATCAGGTAGCAAGGCTGGAAACAATTTTTAACCTGTTAGGCGAAAGGGCCGAAGGCAAGAAATGCGAAGCTATGGCAGGACTCTTAAAAGAAGGCGATAGCATTCTTGAAGAAACTGCACCGGGCCCTGTGCGCGATGCCGGTATTATTGCCGCCTCTCAAAAAATTGAGCATTACGAGATAGCTACTTATGGTACGTTAGTTGCCTTTGCTAAAACACTTGGCGAAAATGATGCTGCAAAACTACTTACACAAACCCTTGCAGAAGAAAAAGAAGCCGATATGCTACTGAGCGATGCTGCTTACAGTGCCATAAATTTTGATGCTGCAGAGAACATACTTCAGGAAGACTTTACAGAATAGTTTGTTACTTTTTATCAGGTCATTATTAAGCTTCGGAGGAGCGGTATGTATTTTACATACCACTCTCCGAAGCTTTTATTTTTGCAGCGTTTTACGCATCATAATATCGGTTTGCTCATCTTCGCCCATTTTAAAAATGTGCTTATCAAAAGCTACAAAACCGTTCTTCTCATAGAACTTTATGGCTCGTGGATTCTCTTCCCACACCCCTAACCAAATAGATTTCTTCTTCTGGATCCTTGCTACCTCTAAAGCTTTCTCATATAAAACCTGACCTATCTTTTTACCATGATAGTCGCTCTTGACATAAATACGCTCTATTTCGAGTGATGTATCGTCCTGAAGTTCTGTTTGCGCATTAACCTCATTTAACTTTAAATAGCCAATAGCCTCGGCATTCTCCCATGCTATAAAAAAATGAGAGCCCGGATTATTCACTTCTTTTGTAATTTTCTCGACAGTAAAATTTTCAGTAAGGTACTTTTCCATATCCTCTTTTGTATTGCTTGCTGCAAATGTTTCAAAAAAGGTTTGTTTGCCTATAACCTGCAATGTCGTTACATCGCTAATCGAAGCTTTGCTTATTGTAATCTCTTCCATCGTAAATTTAATTGTAGCGATTTTACAAATTTACGCAGAAGATTTTTAGGCATATTGAGCCATTGTAGGTTAATAAAGGGTAAGCGCAAAAAAATAGATCAGAAAAGCAATCTATTAAAGTATGAGTAACGCCTGTGCTTACTTTTTATTTTTTTCATGCTCAATGGCCTTTTTGTAAAAAGGAGCAATTTCCAAAATTATCCTATTCCCTTTTCTAAAAACTTGTATAACAGAATCTCCTTTTACTTTGCTTATTGAATCTCCCTCTTTCATGTTACCAAAAAAATATCCGTTCATCCCCATCGTTTTTCCATTAGTAAATTTTATAGTAGGGCTATTGTGATTCATTTTCTCTACATATTTTTTCTCAATAACTCCTTTATAATTTTGATTGACAGAAAAGTGTAATGCATAATTCAGATAATAAAGATTGTCCTTCTTATACACCTCAAAATAAAGCAATAAAGCGATTCCAATTACAGAAACAATCATAAACCATATACTACCTTCTTCTTTCTTTTGTTCCATAGATATAATTTTTATCACAAGTATTGCTTGATCTAACCATCCCACTATTTACCTGTAGGTTAATCGAAGGTTAATGAGCCCAATCCTAATTTCAAAGCCAAAAAGTTACGCTACTTTTGAGATAAAGGCTACACGAAGAAGAACGCTTTAGCCTACGAGTATAAATATAGCAATTAAAATATGTGGAAAAAGGATTTAAATTTAACCAAAGCAGATTGTAACTTTTTAAACAATAAACATTTAAAACCGAATGGATATAAAACAAAAAAACCTCCCAAAACAGGGAGGTTTCTTGTTGGTCCACAAGGACTCGAACCTTGAACGACTGCACCAAAAACAGTAGTGTTACCATTACACCATAGACCAATAGTGCGTTATTGCGAGTGCAAATGTAACACATATTTTAAATTACACAAACTTTCAAATAAAAAATTTTAAAAAAATTTTTTCGCCGTTGCAGGAATCATTTAAACCATTTTCTTTGCACGACAATAACACCCTGCTTATCAATATGAACCGGATTTCTTTTAAAAAGTGGAATACCATTACCGGATGGTGCCTCTTTGCCATCGCCTTTGTGGTATTTACCCTTACTGTAGAACCCTCCCTTAGTTTTTGGGACTGCGGCGAGTATATTTCTACCTCGGCAAAACTGCAGGTAGGCCATCCGCCGGGCGCACCCTTTTTCCAAATGGCGGGTGCATTCTTCTCGTTATTTGCCACAAGTCCGCAAAAGGTTGCCTTTATGGTAAACATGCTGTCGGTAACTTCGAGTGCGCTTACTATACTGTTCATGTTCTGGTCGCTTACCATACTGCTTAAAAACCTTTTAACCGGCTTTACCGATTTTACTAAAGAAAACGCCGTTATGGTTCTGGGCGCATCGGCAGTGGGGTCGCTGGCATTTTTATTTTCAGACAGCTTTTGGTTTAACGCTACCGAAGCCGAGGTATATGCCATGGCATCCTTATTCATTTCACTGTTATTATGGGCTGGCCTGCGCTGGGGCGAAGAAATGCATACCCCACGCGGCAACAAATGGCTGCTTGTAATATCGCTGCTTATAGGTTTATCTTTTGGGGTACACTTTATGGCGCTGCTTACCATACCGTCTATAGGGCTTATTTACTTTTTTAAAAACTACAAAACTGTAACGGTAAAAAACTTTATAATAGCAAATATTGTTATGATATTGGTACTGTTCTTCGTTTTTGGCTTCCTGCTGCCTTATACACTGGCGCTTTTTGGCAAGACCGAAATTTTTATGGTAAACACTTTTGGGCTGCCATTTAACTCGGGAACCATATTTGTCTTTGTGTGCATTGCAGCCTTCTTTTACTTTGGCCTGAGCTATACAAAAAAGAAAAACCTGCCTTTTTACAATACGCTGCTTTTATGCGTGCTCTTTGTACTTATAGGCTTTAGTACCTGGTTAATGCTGCCCATTCGTGCCAATGCAAATGTGGTCATTAACGAGAACAAACCCGGCGATGCCGCCGATGTACTGGCGTACTACAACCGCGAGCAATACCCGCAGCAGCGCACTTTTTATGGCCCAATGTATACAGAGGGTTACGCAGGCCTTGATAAAGACAAACCGTTTGAAGACTCTAAACCCAACTACGAGCGCAACCTTGCCACCGGCAAATATGAAATTGTAAATAATTACCACAATGCCAAGCAAAACAGCGACGAGAGGCAAAGCGGTTTCTTGCCAAGAATGGGCAGCGAGAAACATGCTGTAAACTATATGGCTTTTGAGGGCGTGCCAAAGTTCAGGCTCGACCCCAACTACGATTTTAGCGAAGACCTTGCGCGTTATGGTATCGACTTAAACACCATTAGCGAAGAGCAGGCCGCACAGGCTATGGCACAGGCACGCGGACAGATAGAAAAAGCTATAGGAGAGTTTAGATCGGCTTATGCCGGGGGAGAGATAGGTAATGAGGAATATGACAAGTTTTTAAAATCGTATAAAGATTACCTCATAGTAGAGAAACCCTCTTTTGGGCAAAACATGAGCTTTATGTTCGAGTTTCAGTTTGGGTACATGTACTGGCGTTACCTTATGTGGAATTTTACAGGCCGCCAAAACGATGAGCAGGGTAAATACACTAACGTAAACGGCAACTGGATAAGTGGCATTAAGTTTATAGATGCTATGCGCCTGGGCCCGCAGGACAACCTTAGCGATGACATGAAAAACAATAAAGCACGCAACACGTACTTTTTCCTGCCGTTAATACTTGGTGTTATTGGCATGATATACCACGCCCGCAAAGACCTTAAAAGTTTTTATGTACTGCTGGCATTATTCCTGTTTACAGGTATTGCCCTTAAAATATTTCTTAACGAAGGCCCATTTGAAGTGCGCGAGCGCGACTATGCCCTTGTAGGGTCGTTTTATGTATTTGCCATGTGGATAGCCTTTGGGGTATTTGCAATTTACGACGGACTTAAAAAATACATTCAGCCTAAAACAGCAGGCCCTGTGGTGCTTGCTGTAACACTGCTTGCTGCACCGGCACTTATGGCTAAAGAAAACTGGGACGACCACGACCGCAGCAACCGCTACACGGCAATTGCCATGGCAAAAGCTTACCTCGACTCCTGCGAGCCTAATGCTATACTATTTACCATAGGCGATAACGATACGTTCCCGTTATGGTATGCGCAGGAAATAGAGGGCTACCGTACCGATATTCGGATTGTGTGTTCTACTCTGCTGCCTACCGACTGGTATATAGACCAAATGAAGCTGCAATCGTATAAATCGGCACCGCTGCCCATATCGTTTCCTCATACGCAGT
>Ga0247815_10000328_pt1 | contig 38294 bp, 27 predicted proteins | sample UWRJL194509B1_FD_181014 | JGI IMG/M metagenome (GOLD analysis project Ga0247815, IMG submission 181014) | Plant litter microbial communities from Arlington Agricultural Research Station in Wisconsin, United States - UWRJ-L194-509B-1 | ecosystem: Environmental > Terrestrial > Plant litter >...
AAGCTGCGTGACCCGAATGTCATTCATGATGATCCGTGGCTCTACCTGACCTCCAATATGCATATCCGAGATCCGGTAGAATCTTGGGATGTATTTAAACGGCCTAGGCTTTCCGTCGTAGAAAAAAATAGGTGAATAATTCAACGCTGAAAAATCTATGCAGGCGCAGTTCATTCCTTCATAACCCCACAGGCCTGCCCAGTCGGAACTATGAACGAGTTCACTGACATTAGGGCACTTCAAGGCGCCTGCGACCACGCCGTTCATGGTTCCGTCGGCCATCTCGTTCAAGTGCATGGTCAGGTATTCAAGCGAATCGAGCATGCTCAGAAACGTGGAAAAGTAGGCTCGTGGGATAGGTTTTTTAACCGTACCCCAACGTTTCTGTTGTTTTGGGTAGCAGTCTGGGGAGAAGCTGTTACGTACCTTGTCGGCATGCTGGATTAAGTCCGCTTGCGCAATGACGTATTCAATCAACCCTTCAAGTGGATAAACCCGATTGTAGTGAGTCGCGGATGACCACTGGTTCAGCTCCGCCAACGTTTCAATGAAAAACAAGACCGTTTCCGGCGGTTCTTTTTCAAAGACCGCTAGATCCTTCAATAGATCATGGTCTGCGGTGAAATAAAGGGCACAGGTTAACTCATTAAAAGTCGTTGGGTAGTGGTCGAGGTTCCCATCTCGATTCATGAAGAATTTGTAAAGATACGGCCCGCAGTACGCGATAAGGGCATAGAGAGGTGCTCTTTGGTTCTTATCCCTTTCTAACCGTCTGGATTTAATGTAACCATGATAGGTCGCAGTTACACGACTGCAAAAGTCTACGACCTTTTCAGGAAGAAGCGTAAGACCACCTGGCAGCTCACTGTCGCGTTCAATCCTGAATGCAGCATTCAGATCTCGGGCATTTGTGAATATGTTGGCGAGACTGACGATACTATGAGTGTCACCCTCCAAATACTCAAGGGTCATGCCCATCGTTCTTTGTTGTGTTTTCGAGAACCTCTTTTCCTTGAATGCGGGCTCCTTCAGTTTGCGCGATTGCACCATCTGTGCCCGACTCTCAGTGAGAACCTTGTTGATACCCTCTCTGAGAGACGGATCATTGGACGCATCCGCGATGAATAATGAGAAGTCGTCGGTATAGTACCGAGCGAGTTCGGACTTTGCACCGAAGCTACGAAGTTTCAGAGCTCTGGCGGTTTCGATGGTGAAGTTGTCGGCGCTTGCCACATTTGATGCCAAGACTAACCTAAGCCACCCAGAAGCTCGCAAGCTTCGATTTTTATCCGACATCGCCCCGCCATAGCCAATAGATGATACCGGGTTGATAGCCCTAATGCTTAACAGCAGGTCACACTTTGAAAACCTTGCGTGTTCTTCGATAAGTTCATCCAATATCTCGTCGCTGTGTATTGGACACGTCCATCCAAGGGGCAGAATGACCTGTTTCTCCATCCAGAGGCGCACGAAGACCAGTTTCAGCATCGAGCAAAACTGGGGGATCCTGGCGTCTGGAAAATTGGGAATGATTTTCTGGACAATGGCATCTCTTTGGTCATTTCCTGCGAAGCAGCACGTCAACAGTTGTTCTACGTCAGTACTGCGCAAGCTAAAGAAGGGGCGAGGGCCGAGGTCGTTAAGCGCTCGCAACGTATCTCGTTGCCGTCCGCCACTGGTACTCTGATGAGCGCCCCAAAAACGGTGCCTTATGTCGATCATTGCCATGTCAAAAGCTGGGCCAACCATCTTTTTCTTTATGAGCCAAATCGGAGCGGTATGGGATGGATTAATCATGATGCCTCCAAGGCTAGCTGCTGAAGCTGTTTGATTTCGTGTTCATGAAACGCAATGCGCGCCTCAAGCACAGATTTAGCGCCGCCTGAAAGGCGTGCAAAGTTTGCAGCTGCCAGGGTTGCCTGAAGCAAGTGAGCATCTTGGCGAGCGTAGCGTTTGGTGGTACTGCTCAGCTTGTGACCCATCAATTTTTGGACGGTCTCTAGATCCAGTCCGTACTTTCGATTGGCGTGAGGATTAGGATTCGGGCAGTGATTGACCAAGTAATATCCATACATGTGACGCAGACTGTGAAAACCATAGGCTCTTCCGCTCACACGGAGCGCAGCCTTGTGAAAGCGTTCATAAAGGGTCTGGTAGCTATTATGCATCGGGTCGCCGTTCTTAAGACTCCTGAGCAGAAACCCATGAGTAACAGGTGCAAGATACTGTTCCTCACGCAAATCAGCTTTGTATTCCTCAAGCGCAATCCAAAACATGGACGCAAAGGGTTCGATCAGAAACGTTTCGCAATGAGCCCGCCCTTTATGCGGAAGTGAGTTAATTTCGCTCTCTGTTAGATATTTGATCAACACATTGCGTCGAGTGGCCGGGTCGATGATTCGAACCTGATTAAGGTGTGATTCCATCGTGGTCTTAATGTCCACATTTAACATCGTCAATGCTTCTGAGATGCGCGCCCCGGAGGCTGCAAGCAAACTCCACAGCATTTTGTCGCGACTACAGGTCGCACTTCCAATTAGCTCCATGCATTTGTCCAGCGGGAAGGCGAATTCATCGCCACCAAACATATCTGTGTGTGCCAATGACGACGGCTGTGATAAAGCGGATAGTCCTTTGCGTTTGACCCGACGCGCCCCGCCTGCCAGGCACCCGGCAAGCCAACTGTTCCTCTTGATCGCCGCCCTGACGTTTTGAGGCGATTCGACCTTTACGGTCTGGGCCAAGGAAAATCCTGATAACGATTGGGACGCGATATACCCGTGGCTTTCCAGCTCTATCATGCCTTGGCGCAGACGTTCGCTGGCGTTCACAAAACTGTTGAGTCCCGCAAGCGCAACCGATACCGAACTACCCGCAAGGTTTCTATCGCCCAATACTTGCGCAACTTTTTGCACCACTGGAATATCGCTCGCTGTCCCGAAAACCAGGAAGCTTTCATAATTCTCAAGGGCCTGTATCAGCACGACCTGAGTGAGTCCGTTCTCCTGATAACTAACTTCTTGGAGGTACTCTAAGAAAATCTTTGTATAGTGAGAATAGGCTTTCACTGTCCTTATCGATTTCTTTTTACTCAGTTGATGAGACCAGCTATCAAAAAACTCGTCCTGCAACGGATCATTCGAGATCAGGCGGTAGCTCTCCCGGCCGTTTCGTGCGGTAGGGATAAGTATAAGTGCTGGGCGTAGAACCGGCTCAATATTAGATGGGCGTAGTTTCATAATGGCTTCCGTCACTGCTGGGGTAGCCAAATGTTTGCACGATAGAATGCAGCTGTGCAACTGCATCCTAATGCACGCTTTTCACGATTATTGGTGTTATTGATTTTATTTAATAACAGTGTTCCTAAAATTAATTAACAATGTTCTAGGCCGTAGCGTTATGGAATTTCACAGTGCGTCAGGCTGGCCAACGCTATCGCCGTTGTTTAAACCAATATTCGGTTTAAACGTATATTGGGAATATAATTTTTGTTATTACTGGACTAGCTTTCGCGCAGATATTGAATGAGTTGTCAATAGAGTAAAAATATATAAATATTTTGTTCATGGTGTACATAACAGCTGAGATTGGCGCTGCATCGTGCCGTTTCGGAAGGGCTTCCAAGAGGGGCAGTACCCGCTATTCCTGCGTTGCGCAGGCCGTTGTTTCGTGAGATGCATCATTGATCAGCAGATGATTCGGCTTTACGCGGGCTCAGATGGCGTTGCAGTTAGGAGGAGGCGATGCGCTGCAAGAGCTCCGCAAGAAGCGCCTGTTCTCCCACGCTAAGCACAGAAACCTCTCCGAGGTTCGCCCTTAATCCCGATGCGAATGCTGGAGCTTTTTGATTCGCGATCGTGCCAGGCTCCTCAGGACGAAGCAAAGGGCGGACTACCTGCTGGGAAAGCCAGCTTGCATTAACAGGACGGCTGGTTTCGTGAGCACAGGTCACAATCATGCCTGCACAAAACGGCTGGATAACTTCAACTGCTTGCTCTTCCCCAACGCGCAGGCGACCCGTCTTTGCCACGGCCCGCACCCGCTCCATTAGATACTCCTGCTGCAAGCTCCAAAGCTCTGAAACGACACCCTCTCGTGGCTTTGTAGCAGCGAGGTACAATCCCGTGTGCTCCAAGCCATAGCGAATCAGCGTTTCGATCGCGTCGTAAAGACTAGATACCGGGGAGTGAGCTTCTTTCTGATCCGCTACATACCTTCGCCATTCGTATACAGCTACTACGTGCATCACCTGATCAATGTTGCCGATCGTTTGGTACATTTTCGAGCTCGCGATTTCGGCACGCTCGCAAACGGCGCGTACAGTCGCCGCAGCAAACCCGGCTTTTGAGATGATAGTCGATGCCGCATCAATGATTTTTTCAGCTGGCGTGCGCGACGGGGAACAAGGTGTTTTCATGGGGGGGGGGCTTTTCAGGACTGTATTGCATGCCCTGATTTAGAGCATCTGGATGGGGGCGCGAATGATACGTGCTGTGCGTCAATGTAGCCAATTAATGGGTGCTACCTGTTTTGCTCAGTGCAACAAAGTCATGGTCTGTTTCCCCCTCGCAATGGGCGAATACTGTATCTTCGACATGCCTTCTTAGATGATGGCAATTTGATATAAGTGAAGTTGCACTGGCTTCCCTAGGGAAAGGACTCTGTTTGCATGACTGAATCAACACCTCTCAATGCCCTGATTTTCGATCTAGAGGTGGTGCCAGCCACGGACTCGAAACCCGCCATCATCACGATGGTCGGCGCGTTGCGCCCGGACAGCGGCGAAGAGCTCGAACTCAAGATCGCTCGCGACCTTGATCCAGCGCTTGCTCATCTGGATGCCATGGGGGAGGGGGCGAAATGGGTGTTGGGCCACAATGTCATAGCGCACGATCTTCCATTGCTGCAGACCTACGCGCCTCAACTGGCGCTTCATTCTTTGAGCGTGATCGACACGCTTCGCTTGTCCCCCTTGGCCTTTCCACAGAATCCGTATCACCGGCTGATCAAAGACTACAAACTGATCCGAGAAAGCTTGAACTCGCCGCTAGGCGACTGCCGATCCACGCTTACGTTGTTTCGAGATCAGCAGGCAGCATTCCTGGATCTGAAGACGATGAATGCGCTGGAGCTCTCCTGCTATCAAGGCCTAGTCGCTCCTGCGGGCAGCGATCTCGATTTGATATTCTCTAGCATCGCTCGCTCACCAGCTCCATCTATGAGTGAGCTTCGCAGAGCAATCCCACAATTGCTGGTTGAAACCGACCCGACTCTGCGAAGGCCGTACAAGGTCTGTCAAACCCGACTCACCAGTCTGCTGGAAAGCGATCTGGGTTGTGACGAACTGCACTGGCCTTTGGCGTATGCGCTCGCCTGGCTTCGGGTATCGGGTGGGAACTCAGTCATTGCGCCTTGGGTTCGATACCAATTCCCAGAGGTCAGCCGGCTTATCGCCGAGCTGCGTGACGTCCCGTGCGGTGTGGACAGTTGTGGTTATTGCTCCACCACGCATGACCCGGTGCACGAACTAAAACGCTATTTTGGTTACGATGATTTCCGTCAAGACAACGATGGCCTATGCCGTCAACACGACGTCGTTCTCGCCGGCATGCGAGGAGAGAATGTGTTGGCGGTTCTCGCAACTGGCGGGGGAAAGTCGATCTGCTATCAGTTGCCAGCACTCAACCGGTATCACCGCAACGGTAGTTTGACCGTCATCGTGTCACCCCTTCAGTCACTGATGAAAGACCAGGTGGACGGCCTGCTTGCTCGTAATGTTCAGTGCGCTGCTGCCTTAAATGGATTGCTGACATTGCCTGAAAGGGCGGATGTGCTTGAGAAAATCCAAATGGGCGACATTGGAATATTACTGGTTTCCCCAGAGCAGTTTCGTAACAACACATTCCGAAAAGCAATCAAGCAACGCCAGGTTGGCGCGTGGATATTCGACGAGGCGCATTGCCTTTCTAAGTGGGGAAATGACTTCCGCCCGGACTACCTATACGCATCACGGTTCATCGGTGAGTACCACTCACACAGTCCATTGGCTCCCATTGGTTGTTTCACCGCGACTGCCAAACCGGATGTGCTTGCCGATATTCGAGATCACTTCAAAGATACGCTTGGGGTTACTTTCCACGAGGTCATCGGCTCTCATGAGCGCTTGAACCTGCGCTTCGAGGTCGTGCCTTGTACCAAAGCTGAAAAGCGCCCGCGGGCTCAGCAGTTGCTTGAGGACAACCTCACTACCCAGGAAGGGGGCGCCGTTGTTTTTGTTTCAAGTCGGAAGGGCGCGGAGGAATTGTCAGAGTTCCTGATCGGGCAGGGATGGCCCTGCAAGCATTTCCATGCCGGTTTGCCGCCAGGTGAAAAAACTGACATTCAGAATGATTTCAAAAGCGGGGTGCTTCGGGTCATCGTAGCGACCAACGCCTTTGGGATGGGGGTAGATAAACCTGACATCCGCTTGGTGATTCATGCGGACATTCCCGGTTCTCTCGAAAACTACCTGCAAGAGGCCGGACGCGCAGGGCGTGACCAAGACAATGCGCGGTGTATACTTCTCTATGACCCTCAAGACATTGAAGCTCAATTCGGGCTCAGCGAGCGTTCCAAGCTGAGTCTTCGAGACATCCAGCAGATATTGAGAAAGCTACGCAACGAAACCGGCAAGCGCAAAGGGCGTCAGCTAGTAATTACCGCCGGTGAAATTCTCTTGGATGCGTCAGTTGAAACCACGTTTGCAGCAGATGACCGTGATGCTGAAACTAAAGTTGTGACGGCTATAGCTTGGCTTGAACGCGGTGACTTTCTTCAGCGGGATGAGAATCAAACTCGGATCTTTCCGGCCAAGACAGCACTCAATGCTGAGGATTCTGAAAAGCGACTCCTCATGGCAAATCTGTCGGTGAGAAGGCTGGCCGAATTCAAGGCGATTATTACCTATCTGTTTCAAGCAACCTCTGATCAACGCATCAACACTGACGAGCTAATGGCGCTCACCGGCCAGTCTCAGGAGGAGGTCGCGGGCGCTCTGAAGCAGATGGAGCAGATGGGCATTCTGATCAATGATTCCCAACTGACGGTATTCGTACGTCACGGGATCAGTGGGTCATCGAATCAACGCCTCACGCAGGCGCTACAGCTTGAAAAAGCATTGTTCGAGTTGCTTCCAGAGTTAGCGCCAGATGCCGAGTCGGGAGACTGGCAGGACATCAACCTGGCGAGCCTCAATACCGCTTTACGTGCAAGAGTCGGACGTGACGAAGTGCTTCCTGTACAGGTCATCAGACTGCTGCGAAGCCTTTCCCAGGATCGTGACAGTGAAAGTCAGCAGCGCAGTACATTTGAGCTTCGTCAGATTAATAGAGATCTCCTAAAGCTGCGCATTATTGGGCGTTATAGCTGGAAAAGGATTCAGGCGCTGGGGGAGAAGCGTCGTACGATCGCGAGCCTGCTGATGAATTCTCTCATTGATCAGCTCCCCGCCGGGGCAAGAGGGCGCGATCTGATGGTTGATACCACCTTCGGCAAGCTGGTTGCAGTTATTGAGGGCGATATGGTTCTGAAATCGACCCTCCCGGCCGACCAATTTCGTCGTGCGGTCGAGCATGTGCTCCTGTACCTACACCAGCAGGATGTACTGATATTGAATCATGGTATGACCGTCATGCGCCGTGCAATGACGATCAAGGTTGATGCCGAGAAAGCAGAGAACAAAGTCGGATTTTTAAAAGATGACTACGCCAAGCTGGATGAGCATTACCGTGAAAAATGCATCCAGGTTCATGTCATGCGCGAGTATGCGGAAAAGGGCATTACCGATATGGAGCCCGCTCTGAAGCTCGTTCTGGCCTACTTCGGCAACCCCAAGCGCGACTTCATCAAAGAGTTTTTCAGCGGACGCGAGGATGTCCTGAAATTGGCTACCAGTGAACAATCCTGGAAGGCGATTGTGCAGCCGCTGAGCGGTGTTCAAAAGCTGGTTGTCGCAGACAACGATGATCTTAATCGACTCGTACTAGCCGGCCCGGGATCAGGCAAAACGCGAGTAATCGTCCATCGGATCGCCTACTTGCTGCGTGTCCGGCGCGTAGCCGCCAGCAGCATCATCGCCTTGGCCTTCAATCGCCATGCCGCTAACGAGATACGCAAACGTCTTCTCGCCTTGGTAGGTAGCGATGCCTATGGCGTGAGCATCATGACTTACCACGCGATGTCGATGAGGCTGACTGGCACGCGGTTTGAGCGAGGTGAGCCGGTAGATGAAGCTCGACTGAAGCAGGTGGTCGAAGACGCAGTGCACCTTTTGGAAGGCGGCGGGCAGGCAACCGGCGAAGACGATCTGTGCGAACAGCTTCTGCGCGGATATCGCTACATTATGGTGGATGAATACCAGGACATCGATCAGATGCAATACCGACTTGTCAGTGCGCTGGCGGGTCGTAAGGCCGATGAAGAAGGACGGCTGTGTATTCTGGCTGTAGGTGACGATGATCAGAACATCTATGACTGGCGCGATACCAGCAATCAGTACATCGAACAGTTTCGTGACGACTACGATGCCGGCATAACCTATTTGGTCGATAATTATCGCTCGTCTGCACGTATCATCGACGCGGCAAATTGCGTTGTAGGCGCCAATGAAGACCGTTTGAAAGCAGAGCACCCTATTACCATCGACAAGGCACGCAAGGCTTTGCCTGCTGGAGGGCAGTGGGAGGCAATAGATCCCGAGCGTGCAGGCAAGGTGATGAGGATTAAGATTCCTGGCAGCGTTCGCTCCCGAGGTAATTTGCAGGCTCAGGCAGTTGTAACCGAGCTGGCAAGGCTTATTGCACTGGAAGAACAGGGCTCATGGGATGGATGCGCCGTACTTGGACGCGCACACGGCTATCTCAAACCTATCCAGGCATGGTGCGAACTCAATGATGTCCCTTACTTTCTTGCTTCGGACAAGGAAGACCCGATACAAATCACCCGTCAACGCGGTTTTCTGAAAGCCGTTGAAACGGTGAGGTTGATCGATCATCCACTCTCAGCGGCACAGGTGTATGCCCATCTGCGCCCACATCTTGATGGTGCTCATTGGGAGGAGTTTTTTAATACCGCTTTCATGAGCCTTACCCAGGAGATGGGAGATTTACAGCTATCCAGCCACGCCGTTGTCGACTGGTTGTACGAGTATCCTCGCGGGCTTCGCAAACAGCCGAAGAAGGGACTGTATATAGGAACCGTTCACTCAGCGAAGGGGCTAGAATTTCGTCACGTGGGCTTACTGGACGGTGGTTGGAGCTCTGATCCAGCAGGTCTCACTCCCGAGCGCCGCCTCTATTATGTGGGCATGACCCGGGCGGAGGAAACACTGACTCTCTGTGAGTTCGAGGCTGGCAACGCATTCAGTCCTCAGCTCTCACGGCATGCGTGTGTGCAGGTCTATCAGGGTGAATACGATCCCCTGCTGGAGCGATCATTTCTGCAACTTACGCTTGGGGATGTCGACATCGGATTCGCTGGTAGAAGTGTCGCTAACCACCAAATCCACACCGCAATATCTGATCTAGAAATGGGACACCCGCTGACCCTGAAAAAGGACGGTGAGCGCTATTTTCTCTTAGATCTGCAGGGACGTGCCGTCGGACGTACGGTGAAAAATCTGAAGCCAGGATTTGTTGTCGATCAATGCCTGGTTGAAGGTATTGTCACCAGGTATGCAGACGAGACTGATCCTCCGTTTCGCACGGCGCTGAAGGTGGATGCTTGGGAAGTGGTGATTCCCAGAATCAGCGGGATGCCTGGGTAGCCGGTCGTAATTGGTCTGTAGTGGGCGCCTGTAGCTCCTGCGATGGCAGCATCGATCTACTAGGGGGAGTGCGGCGGCAGGAGTTGGAGATTGATTGCCAACCGGTCGAGCGATTCAACGAGTCTCTGTTTCACCCGCGCATGGTAGCCAACCGGAAGAAAATACCGTCTATGCCATGCACAACCGCGTGGATATCCTGTCGAAAACAGGAGCGAATACCATGTCCCCCATCCAGCCCCATCAGCTCAAAGAACTTCGTAAAGCGTGTGGTTTGACCGTAGGGAAGGCGGCTTTATCGGTGCATGTCCACGAACGTACATGGCGCACCTACGAAACCGATGTCGACAACGCTTCGCATATTCGGATTCCGCAAGGGCGATTGATGGCATTCTGCGAACGGCATGAATTGCCTTACCCTCCGGTTGGGCCGGACGGGCAAATTATGGCAACTGGCTGCAAGGTTTTAAGCATTACGACGTACAAAGGCGGAGTAGGAAAATCGGCCATCACAGTCGCGGTAGCAGGCGTTCTTGCATCCACAGGTCGAAAGGTGGCAATCGTCTCTAACGACAGAGTCTTCAACCTGCAGGGGCGGGAGGACTTCTGGATAAGTGCTCGCCTCAAGGGGCGGGCGCGCTCGATCGACTTCATTGGAGAAGACGATGTGCTCATGTACCCAGGCGAGGTAGAACATATCGAGCAGGCAATACAGGAGTATCAGCACGCTCAACAGGATCCGGATTGGGTCACGATAAATCCGCTGCCAGACAGAGCGCATGAAAAGTTGCTATCAAAAAGGGTGGCGACGCAAACGTTTGAAAATCTCAAGATGAGGTATGACTACATATTTCTTGACTTGAACAGAGACCTTGAGAAAGTGAGGCTACTGTCCGATCTTGTCGCGATCGTACTAGATAACAGCTGCATCGCATCAGTTTGGAGCGCGGGCTATTTCCATGATGACTTGATGAAGTCTCAGCTTAATCGACCTGGCCCGAGGGTGTGCGGGTTGGTCACAAACCACGCGCCTTCCACTGCATTTTCGGATTTTGAAGAGTACATCGAGGATTCTGAAAAATTGGAGGAGGCTCGAAGTATCGTGATGATGGTTCACGAGCATCAAGCGGAGATCCTGCAGGCGATAAGAGATTTGAGGCTGCCGCTACTTAGAACCTTCATGACCAGAGCGCACCTGATGGAGATTCAAATTCATAACCGAGGTCGGTTGTTCGAGGACTCATTCTGTTTCTTTAACTCCCTTGTCGAGATTGCCCCTCAGTCGGTGGCGAGTGATGAGATCCGTAGGCTGACCGATGAGCTGTGCTCGATAATGTCTTTAAGAAATGGAAGCACAGGGCTCATATGCAGCGTGAGCCACCTTGGCGCCATCGGTACATCACATGCCTAGCGTACGATTTCTGCGTTTTGGCCAGCCAAGGGGTTAATCTTTCTTTTCCCTACAAGTGACGCAAGTGGCGCAGAGTCAACCACGGGTTTGGACAACATGAAACCTCTTTAAGCGCGTCATCCCTGTACTCAAACGTCTGCTGCGGGAACTAGATGCCCCTTTAAGAGTGAGCGTCCGGGAGATACACATTGGCCGGCTTAATTCAGGTATGGGCGCCTGCTTCAATGTCGATCCGCCCCTTGGACGTGCTGATCTCAGAGAAAAAAGGGCGCTCTTATTGAGAGAGCACACTTTTTTATCGTCAGAATTATTTCTTTCTCGGTTTCCCAGCATCGTCGCGTTTATCGCGCACCTGTCCATCTTGGTTGCGAGAGCGGGGCTGTACTCCTCCACCAGGCTTTGGCACGGTTACGTTTGGATTGAGAGGTCGTCTATCAGTCATGCTGTCATCCTTGTATGTCTGGTCGAAACAATTGAGCAGCCAACCATGGCCTTCGGGTACTTCAAGGCGCTAGGCGCCGACTCGAAGCGTAGCAGAGCAGCTCACAGATGAAGGCTTCATGCGAAGGTAATCGTGACAATGCGTGTCACCAGGGTATTAAAGTGCCATTATTCGCAAATGGCGCCTTGGCCATTCGCATGCGAAGCAAATTGATTCGAGGGATTGAAAGATGAGTTGGAAAGGGACACTGCGATCGATGCAGGCATCAGCTCGGCGTTCAGAGCGCAATTCTCAGCGTCACCAGCGCGAGCTGCACAAGCGCCAAGCGCAGTACGCCAAAATGGAAGCGTTGGAACAGGCTGCTTATGAGGTCGAGGTATACGACAATCAGCTCGAAGTCCTGCTTTCCGTTCATAAGGAGTGTGGGGACGAGATCGACTGGTCATCCTTCATCAGTCGGGCCGAGCCTATCGAGCCAACATTGACCAATGACTCCGAAGCCCAAGCCATCGCTCGGGAGCAGGGCTACACGCCTAATTTATTCGCCAAACTGTTCAAATTTGAAAGTCGGCAGCGCAATAAGCTTCTCAACGAAATTGAGATCGCCAAGCGCAACGATAAAGACCGTCTCGTCCAAGAAACCAGAGAATGGCAAGCAGAGCATCAGGGCTGGCTAGAAGAATACAGCTTGGCAGCCAGGGTGATTGCCGGTGATTTTCAGGCGAAACTCGATGCCATCAAGCTTCTGGATCCGTTCTCAGACATTTCCCACCTTGGAACCTCTATAGGGTTTAACGTCGGAGCGACCGGTGTCGTCGAAGCGACCCTGAATGTGCATGGCTCGCACGTCATCCCCTCAGAAGTAAAGTCGCTGCTGCAAAGCGGCAAGCTCTCGACCAAAAAGATGCCAGTCGGAAAATACAACGAACTCTTACAGGACTACGTATGCAGTTGCGTAATGAGGGTCGGTCGAGAGTTACTTTCGTTGCTTGCAGACGACATCGTTGTGGTCACGGCGGTCGATGCGTTGCTCAATCCTGTCACGGGCCACGTTGAAGACCTTCCAGTTCTGAGCGTTGTTTTTTCTGCGCAAACTTTGGAACGATTGAATTTAGATTCACTGGATCCTTCGGAAGCGATGAAGAATTTCCTGCATAACATGGCCTTCAAGAAAACCACAGGCTTCTCGCCTGTAGATCGTGTTTCTCCACCTCAGGCACGGGTGAGCGCTTGAAGTAGGACGCCTAGTTGGGATTCGATGGGCTAAGGCCCGGGGCCTCTGCAACCCCGGCAGGCCTTCGGTCGAATTGGTCAGGACTGGGCACTGCATCCCGTTTACGATGGCGACTTATTATTAGCGGTACGTGCAACGCACACCTGCTCTGAATGGAGTCGCTACGCGCTGTCATACGCTATCTGTTTGTAGTTTTGGAGAAGGCACATGGACGACGCTGTAGAGTCGGTTATTGAGGCAGAAGCCATCAAGACCATTCGTATCCAGAGCACTATAGTTTCGAAGCTCAATCTTGCAGATTTTCAGAATGCGGTACCGGTCATTCGCGAATTGCGCGTGATAAATGAAACCGACGTTAAGCATTCAGATGTGACGCTGACCCTGACTTCGCTTCCTGAAGCTTTCAAGCCTAGAAGCTGGCGGATTGATGCGCTGATGCCGGGCGCGTTCATGCCTATACCTGGATTGGATCTTATTTTGGATGGCGCACTGTTGGGGCGTCTCACAGAATCTGAAAGCGCAACAGTTACGTTCGTTTTGACCAGACCGGATTCTTCAGCAGAACAAGGCACTGTTGAGCTGGCCCGCCAAGAGCTCTCATTGGAATTGCTACCTAGGAATCAATGGGGCGGCTTATCCCATCTTCCTGACATGACCGCTGCCTTCGTTCAGCCCAACGATCTAGCTGTAGATCGCCTACTCAAACAGGCGGGGGATTTGCTGCGCAAAAGTGAGAAAAGCTCATCTCTGGATGGTTATAGCGGCGGGGCGCAGCGAGCATGGGAACTGGCATCAGCGATTTGGGCGGCGGTCGCTCGGATGAATCTGCACTACGCACTGCCCCCTGCCAGTTTCGAATTGTCCGGACAAAAGGTTCGCAGCCCCAGCCAAATCACGGACAGTGGTTTGGCGACTTGTTTCGACCTGGCGTTGTTCTTCAGCGCAGCATTGGAGCAAGCTGGTTTGAATGCTGTTGTGGTCTTCACTGAAGGTCATGCATTCGCCGGTCTTTGGGTCAAAGCTGAGGAGTTCACAACCACGGTCGTGGACGACATCACGTCTCTACGCAAGCGTATGAAGCTCAAAGAGCTAGTCCTTTTTGAGACCACACTCGTCACGCAGCACCCTGTGCCTTCATTCACTTACGCTACAGAACGGGGCGCGCAGCAAGTCGCAGAAGATCAGGACGGAAAATTCCATATGCTTTTGGATATTCGTCGTGCCCGACTGCAGCGTATCAAGCCACTGGCGAGCGCAGAGTCTCAACTCGCTAAGCAGCGGCTTGACGCCGGCCTGGAAGCGGGCACCGAGCTGTCTGTTGAAGATGCACCTTCTTTGCCGGATGACCGGATAGTCGATGCCGATCTCGCGTCCCTTGATCCTAAAGATCGCTTAGGTCGTTGGCAGCGTAAATTGCTCGATCTGTCTCTGCGCAACAATTTGCTTAATTTTAAACAGGGCAAAAAATCGCTGAAGTTTGAGGCTCCAGATCCAGCTGCACTTGAGGATGTCCTCGCGGGCGGGCAGGCGATAAAACTGCTAATCCGCCCGGACTTGATGGACGGTGCCGATCCCCGTGACCAGGCGCTTTACGAGGCCCGCGAGCGTGAGGACGTTCGCCGGCTCCATGCCCTAGACGCGCTTAAGAGGCGCGAGGTTTTCGTTGCGCTGTCCAGTCTGGACATGGATAACCGACTGACCGAGCTATACCGGGGCGCCCGCACGACTCTGCAGGAGGGAGGATCAAATACGCTTTATCTTGCTCTAGGCTTTCTTTCTTGGGGACGAGATGACAGGGCAGGTCAAAAATACCGGGCGCCTCTGATCCTTATTCCTGTGAGCCTTGAGCGTAAAAGTGCTCGTTCCGGCTTCAGTATCGTTCTGCATGACGAAGAACCACGGTTTAACCCCACATTGGTCGAAATGCTTCGTCAGGATTTTGAGCTGAATCTTGGCAATCTTGAGGGTGAGCTTCCGCGCGATGCATCCGGCCTGGATATTGAAACCATATGGAAAACGGTCGCTTACGCAATCAAGGATATCCCAGGCTGGGAGGTCAATGAAGACGTTGTGCTTTCGATGTTCTCGTTTGCCAAATACCTGATGTGGAAGGATTTAGCCGAGAATGCAGACAAGCTTCGTGAAAGCCCAGTTGTCAGGCACCTTCTCGATACGCCAAGAGAGGCTTTTCCCTCAGACATCACCTTTCCCGAAGATCGACGACTCGACACCCTGTTCAACCCTAGAGAGGTGTTCTGTCCACTGCCGGCTGATTCCTCTCAGCTCTCTGCTGTTATGGCTGCATCGAAGGGTAAGGATTTTGTTCTCATCGGCCCTCCGGGTACCGGCAAGAGCCAGACGATTGCGAACCTGATCACTCAGTCCATCGCGCAGGGTAAGCGCGTGTTGTTTGTCTCCGAAAAAATCGCCGCGCTGGACGTGGTTTACCGTCGTCTTCGTGAGATTGGACTCGGCGAGTTTTGCCTTGAGGTTCACTCAAGCAAGGCCAAAAAAACCGACGTGCTAGCTCAACTACAATCGGCATGGGACGCAAAGGGCGTTACGGATTCAGCGATATGGCATGCGGAAGCTGATCGCTTACAAGCGTTGCGTGACGGGCTTAATATTTACGTAGAGCGCCTCCATCAGCGGTACCCGAACGAATACAGTATTTTTCATGCCATCGGTCTTGTCTGCAGCGCACTGGAGGTGGCCACAGTCAATCTATCGTGGGCATCGCCGCATGCTCACAGCCGTGAAGACCTGATAGCGTTTCGCGAGCTGTCAGATCGGCTTGAGGTGAATGCCCAGGCTTTGGGTTACGGCGCATTATCCACCCACCCGTTGGGTGCAGTGACGCAAGGTGAATGGTCACCGTCTTGGCAGCAGCAGCTCATTCAGTCCGCTCGCGAAGTGATTCCTGCTACGCAGGCAGGCATGCGCGCCGCAGAGAAGTTTGTCCGGGCAGCAGGGCTACCGCTAGGATCACTTTCAAATACTGGGCGCAATGGGCTCAGCGCCTTGTCCGAAGTGTTGCCCATGGCCGCCGGTCACGATTGGCGATTTGTTCTGCGTCCGGATGCACGCGTTGTCGCGCAGCGCTTGCAAGAAGGTTGTCTGCTCGTAGATCAGCACCGCAAGATCAATCTGGGGCTTAACCCATCGTGGTCAGCCGCCGTGATCAGCTCTACGCAGGCGGGCCTATCGCTATTTACCCAGCGTGCCCGATTCATAGCAGAACTTAGCCCACCTTGGTCATCGGAAACTCTTGAATGTCTCGCGAAAGCGAGCGAAGTACTCAAAGATATCGAGAGTCTTAAGGAGCAATTGTCAGTCGAATACAGCGAAGCAATTGAGCAGCTGGATGTTCGAGAGCTACTGACCGAATGGCAGCTGGCTGAAAAATCGTTCTGGCCAAAATCCTGGTTAGGCACCAAGCGTGTTACCGGGGCCTTGGCAGCGACAGTTAGCGACAATAGCGAACCAGACGCGGTCAAGGATCTCTGTGCATGGATCGAAATCCGCGAACTTCGGGAAAACCTTGAAGCGATGCGGCCGGGCGATGGAATACATGTCTGGGCCGGCGTCGCATCACTCCCAAGCCATATAGACGCCGCCATCCGTTTCCAGTTGGCGCTGACATCAGTTCTGGCAAATTGTGCGTGGACAGACAGTGAGTTGGAACTTGTCGCCGGCGGTGAATGCGGCGAAGATCTGAAAGAAGATCTTGTTCGGATGAGAGCTGTGAGTCGTTTGGATCAAGAGCTTTCGCCTTTAGGTGATTTAGGTCTTTCGACCGACGATCTTTGGCAAGGTTTGTCCTCAAAAACTGAGCTCCTCGATGCCGCTATCGCCTACCAGCAGGATCGCCGTGTTGTGCCTGACTCCGGACAGTTGGAAGGTGAGCATGAGCTTGTTGCTCGGGGGCTTTGTGGGCCATCGATGCAAACCGATCTGGTAGCGCTGCAGAAGAGGGCAAAAGTTGAAAAAACGCTCGTTGATTATGAAGATCTCAGGGAGCTTACAGGCGGAGTTTGGTCAGGGCTAAAAACTAAACTTGACGTCGCTGCTTCCGCTGCTTCATTTCAAAGCCGGCTTGCCTCTGCGATCGCATTACTGGCGACGACGCCTGAGCAAATTACGGCCTACAAAACCCCGCTTCATCAATTGTTGGGCGACGCTAATGCACTGCTTGAGCCCGAAGGGCTGATCGCGCAGGCGGGTTTGCAGCTCAAGGAGTCGTTCAAGGTAATCCATCAGCTTGTCACCTCAATGGCAGCCTTGGGACACTTCTCAGACGATGGACAAGCGGACATCCATGACATCGAATTAGATTCTTTAATCCAGCGGTGCGAAGCCATTGTGCGCTCTGAACATGGCCTTCGTGCATGGTGTGCGTGGCGCAAAGTGCGTGACCAGGCAATGGTAGCGGGCTTGCCGCATTTGGTTGGGGCAATGGAGGCTGGTCATATTCAACCGGGCGGTGTGCGCAAGACATTCGAAACGAACTACGCTCGCTGGTGGCTAAATGCCGTGGTGGATAATGAACCTGTCATACGCAGCTTTGTCAGTGTTGAGCATGAGCAGCGCATACGTGATTTCAGAGGACTTGATGATCGCTTTACTGCTCTGACACGCGACTGGCTACGCGCACGTCTGTGTGCCGATCTTCCGAACCCGGAAAGCATCAGCAAATCGTCTGAGTGGGGTGTGCTCCGCCATGAGATTAGCAAGAAAACGCGCCACCTACCGCTTCGTGAATTAATGTCTCGGATCCCTGAGGCGCTAACCAAGCTAACGCCTTGCCTGCTCATGAGCCCTCTCTCCATCGCGCAGTATTTGCCGGCAGGCGCTAGCGCTTTTGACTTGGTGATCTTCGACGAAGCGTCGCAAATTCCCGTTTGGGATGCTGTTGGTGCGATGGCCAGAGGACGTCAGGTCGTGATGGTCGGTGACCCGAAACAACTTCCACCGACGTCATTCTTTGACCGTGCCGAATCAACCGCAGATGACGAAGAGGTGGAAGCCGATCTAGAGAGCATCCTCGACGAATGCATCAGTGCAAACCTTCCAACTCGTCATTTGAACTGGCACTACCGCAGCCGTCACGAAAGCCTTATTGCTTTCTCTAACCAGAAGTATTACCAGTCGAAGCTCGTGACTTTTCCGTCGCCTGTGACCACTGACCAGGCAGTAAAATTGCGAGCCGTTCCTGGGATATACGAAAAGGGCGGCTCCAGAACCAATCCAATAGAAGCACGAGCTTTGGTCGCCGATGTCGTCGCACGCCTGCGCTCACCTGGTTTCCGCGAGAGCAAGTTGACCATTGGTGTCGTTACGTTTAACGGAGAGCAGCAGAAGCTGATCGAGGATCTCCTCGACGATGCTCGCAGGAAGGATCCCGCGCTTGAAGCGTATTTTGCGGATAGCCAGATTGAACCGTTATTCGTTAAAAATCTTGAAAGCGTCCAAGGTGATGAGCGCGACATTATCTACTTCTCGATCACCTATGGTCGCGATGCGGCAGGCGTTGTTTCCATGAACTTCGGCCCACTGAACAGGCAGGGTGGTGAGCGTCGGTTAAACGTTGCCGTAACGCGTGCGCGTCATGAACTTTGCGTGTTTTCAAGCCTGAAGCCCGAGCAAATGGATCTGGCCAGGACACAAGCTGTCGGTGTGCGTGATCTCAAGCACTTCCTTGAGTTCGCGGAGCGGGGCACGCGAGCGTTGGCCGAGGCTACACCGGGAAGTTTGGGCGGATTTGATAGTCCGTTCGAGGAAGCAGTGTCCGCTGCCCTGGTTAAAAAGGGATGGGAGGTTCACACGCAAGTCGGGGTTTCCTCGTTTCGTATTGATCTGGGTGTCGTCGATCCTGATGCGCCAGGTCGATACCTGTCTGGCGTTGAGTGCGACGGGGCGACATATCATCGTAGCGCCACTGCTCGTGACCGCGACAAGCTACGCGAGTACGTGCTGCGCGGCTTGGGTTGGGAGATTCTGCGGATATGGTCGACTGACTGGTGGATCGATGCCGCAGGAACTGCAGAGCGTATTCACGCTCGCCTGAATGACCTGCTCGCTGCCAGCCGAGCACGCCGAGCTGCGCAAGAGGCGGCTGAAGAAGCTTCTCGCCTGCTGGCCAGCTCCGCGATTGTAGAGGTCATGGAAATTGTTGATCCTGTAGAAGCTGTCGTTGGCTCTGTCGAGCCCGAAGATGTTGTCCAGAAGCTGCACGTTGATGAGCCTCAGCCAGACAAGGTGTATGCAGGCGTAGCCTTGAACCTTCCATCGATGCCGGTAGTGATGCCGGTGCAGGCGACTGCCGCCGTGGTCACGGTTTATAGAAAGTCAGATCCTGCGACAGCTGTGGGGGGCGTGGATGCAGATTCATTTTTTTATGAAAGTTATTCGCAAACCTTGATGGCGATGATTGCCCACGTCGTTTCAGAAGAGGGGCCAATCCTGGAGACGAATCTGGCTCGCCGAATTGCTCGCGCCCACGGTTGGGTTCGGACTGGGGCAAAAATCGGTGACAGGGTTGCCAGCGTTGCTCGGCGCTATCATCGCTTCACAGTGGAGGACATTGGTGAGTTTTACTGGCCCGTTGGACTGTCTGACGCTGAAGCTGTATTTCGGCGTCCGAGCGACGACGAGAGCATTCGCCCGGCTGATGAAATCAGTTTGGTGGAGCTCGCTGCGCTGGCTCATGAGCTGAGGGCTAAGGGGAGGACAGGTGACGATCTCCTCTACGCGATGTCCCGAGAGCTAGGATTTCAGAAGCTGACGGCGTCCAGTAGAGCACGGTTGGAAAAGGCTGTGTCTTTAGCTCCTGATCGGTGATTTTTGGATAAAACGCGGTGGGTGCGGGCCACCGCTGGCGAATTGATAATGCGACGCTAGTGCTTGCCATTTTCCTGCGTCTGGTGAATACATTTTGCTGTTGAATGACTGGGCCGGACGGATACGATGGGCTGAAAATCGAGCTTGATGAGGTGTATGTACAAGGATTTTTAGCACATTACTGCGCACTGACTTCGCGCAACATCTGCCGGAGAGTCCCCGGTCGCTAGGATCCGCTTTGTAACCTGAAGGCGACGCAGAGGCCAGTATTCAGGATGTAGCAACTAAATTGGGCGGTACATGGAGTTTCAATTGAAAAAGTCGGAACGTGTTTACGTGCGTGTAAATGGCGATATGCGAGAGTATCCATCACAGGTAGAGGCAGTTGAATATCTCGAATCAGAGGAGCGGAGCTGGAGATGGCTTCTTAAGCTGCCATCGCTGTATTTAGATGCTGCAACCGAGATGTACGACGAGCTGTTTAGGAAGCCCATCGAGGGTGGGCTAACCTTGGTCAGAGGGGGAGTAAAAAACGTAGAACTCGGTGGTAAAAAAAAGCATATATCAGTGGGTAGTGCCGAAAATATACTTATTGGGAAAACGCGAGATGAGTACGGCGACCTTACGGCTGCTCTCGTTTTACTCTACTTGAACAAAAACACTCGAAGTTTCTTGGTCAGCAGTCTAACCATAAAAAGAATGGTTGATAACCCAAATCTTGCCTTCGAAAGATCGGTGGCAATTCAGATCGGTTTGTCATTGCAGGATTTTGTGCCAATGGCCGTTGATTCTCGCTCATCAGAACTTCGGCACCAGGTCGAGAGATTTTCGGAGCACACATCACTAGTGCGCAATGCTGTGAATGGCTACGCGTCAGACTTGACGGATGAGATAATCGCCTCGAAAGAAAGGATAAGCGAGCTTGGGAAATCGATAGGTAAATCCTACGCCCGCCGAAAAAAGGTGTATTCTCATTTTGCCACTAAAGCTCGCCAAAGTGCTAAAGCAAGTATTGAAGAGACGAAGGCCGCGCTCGACTCTGCGAAAGCTGCGTATCATGATCAAGTGGACTTAAATGCATCAGTTCAATATTGGACGGTACGAAGGAGATCTCACTCAGTCTTCAAATTTGTATGGTTCTTCGCTGTAGTAATGAGCATGGTGACCACGTTTCTCTCGATGCTGGCTTACTATGGCTATGGAGGCGCAGCAGGCTTATCTCATATGCTGCGTCAGCAGGCCCCAGCTGAAGTTGTTATGCAGGCCGCTGCGTCACCTGCAGTTACCGCTAAAATACTTGGACAGAACGCGTCCGATCTGTCTTTGGCCGTGGCAGACTTAGCTGGTGCCGCCCTGCTGATAACATTGCTAGGCGTCATCATAAAAATCACCCTGCGCCAATTTAATACGCATTCTCACCTCTCTCTTGAGGCTGCAGAGCGTATTACCTTCACGAAAACATACTTAGCGCTTCTGAACGAGGGTAAGCTGAAGTCTGATGAAGACAGAAGACTGATTTTGGAAAGCTTATTCAGATCTACTCAGTCCGGTGCCGTGGCCGAAATTCCTTTCTCCAGCCCTGTGGAGCTAATATTGAAAACACTGGGAGAAAAGAAATCGCTATAACCACTTCGGTGCCGTCTTTGGGAAACGGACGAAGATCAGCGTTATGACCGCCCTGAATATGGGCGGCGTCTGCGTGTCACCATCAGCTTCTGGAACTGGTGAAAACGGCGTAGGTGCAGGGCATCAGGACGCACGCGATTATCACCCACCGAGCCTTGAACTCGACAGGAACCTGATTCGGATCCATGAAGTATAAGGAGTTGTACTGCACTAAATCGGATCCGGCGCAGTATTACCCGTCCATCCATCTAGGATCCCCTGATCTGATGCCTAACCACCGCTGGTAAAAGTGTCGAGCGGAAGTCCGGCGCTTAGTCGTTCTGGATACAGGCGCGAGTGCGATTGCTGGCGGGGTATGTTGAACCGGTATCAGGATGGGGTTGAGCGCTGAGGTTGATCAAGGTATTCCTTGATTCCTTGGATGAGGCCGGATTCAAAAGGTTGGCTAGGAAAGATCGGAGATTTACCGTCGCCGCCTCTGACGTAAATTTACGTCTCATCCGTGCTCTGAGGGAGAAGGGTTTTGTTGGCAAAGACAGCGAGAGGAAAGGGCGGGTAACCGTGACTGCCATGACCAGCGCGCTGCAGTGAGGCCTGGGCGACGGGGGCTCAGATCGGGTCTTTATCGGCTAACACAGGAGCGTTCCAGATTAGTGCACCGTTTAGTCTGACGCACGATGGGGATAGACGCTTTTTGGGAGTAGCATGCTCCTTTGGGGCATGCTACGTAATCGGCAGAGTGCTTTTTATGACGCTGGCGGGGTGCTGAAGTAGGGCCCAAGCATGTGTCCAAGTATACGTTGAGCATTACTGCATCTTATTACGAGGCTAGATCCGAAATTCCGAGGGGGCTTACCATATGCCAGCGGGGTCATTTACGGGTATTCCTAGTCTAGCAGTAACTCTAGGGCGAGCCGCGACGGTGGCGGCCTGCTTGGTGTGAGGTCTTCGGCCGCGAAAAATCCTATACAACTGACTTCAATCGAGATTTATCACTAGCATACCTTCGTTGATCTTTTTTCTTTTATAACTCGTAAAAATAGGGCCTGCAGGCAAAATGACATTCTCCCGGTGTTAGACTCCAGTGCCTGGAAAACCTCTCCAGAATGCCATCCTCGCCAGGGTTATCAGGCTGCTATGGGTGTCATTGTTCATATACAGTCGAATAAGGAAAATCGATGTACGTAGGTTTTGAGTTGAACGAGTACCAACCCCTCCGCCACGTCTCTTCCCGTGAGACCTATGATTTCAAGCAGCAGGCGAAAGGACGCTTCGATAAACTGTCCGAATATATGGTTGGGGTGTTCGAAGGTAAGCAAGTGATCGACGCAGAGCAGCTTGCAGATCATTTGTTCCCTTTCAAGAAAGCTGACGTGTTCCTCTCCCATTCTCATCTTGATGGTGATCGGGCCATCGAATTGGCTGTCGCACTCAAAGATAAGGGGCTTGAAGTCTTTGTTGACTCATGTGTGTGGGGCTACTTTAACGATCTGCTCAAAGCACTGTGCGATGTCTATGCCGATCGTGAGTCGGAGGACGGCAGGACTCTCTATGATCACCGCAAATCAACCGATTTGACTGCAGCGGTGCACATGATGCTCAACGGCGCCCTCCAGGCGATGATCGACAGGTCGGAGCTGTTTCTTTTCCTAAATACCGATAATTCAATTCCTCTCACCAATTACGCCGGGATGGATCGTACGTTCTCTCCCTGGCTCTATTCTGAGCTTCAATTTAGCTCAAATGCTCGTATCAGAGTGCCGCCACGAAAACAAATCCTCCTGGATTCCGTCTCGATAGAAAAACGTTTGTTCAAAGCCATCGCTCGTACCGATGTCGTGTTTTCTTACAAGGCTTTCAACCAGCACTTGCCGAAGGTTAACGGTGAAGATCTGAAGGTTTGGTTCCGCGATACGAGCGAGCGCGGGGAACGAGGGCTTGACAGCTTTTATGACTATTTTAACTTTCCTATGAGTTTCAATATGCTGCGTGAAAAACTGGAAGCACAGAGCGTCTGAGCTCTTAGGCATTGACGCACAAGCATAAACAGATACGACTGATCGGAGGGTAAGTGCGTGCGATGGAGCGTTTGCGTCACTCGCCGCCGGTCTTCTTACTGCGTGCAACGAGGATTCTAGGGTCTGTTTCGTTGCCAGCACAGCGAAACAGAGTACTATTTTCGGACTTTGAGTCTTCCGGGCAAAAGGTTTACAAAATCGAGATTGCCCCCGCAATTGTGATCAGTACTGCGCCATGAAATATCAGAAGAGTTTTGGAAAAACAAGCGTTGAAAAAGTCTACGTTTCCATTGGTTGGCGTTAACGTCATTGTGAAATCAATGTGATCTGCCGCAACAGTGCGTACACTGTCATAGAGAGCTCGATAGTTACGCTCCAGGGCAAGAAAGTAACCGTCAAGTCCCCACATTGATACTGCTGGTGCTATGGCGTAAAGAGCGAAGCCTTTGTTGTCCTGTGCAGCCGCCAATGCGAAAAGACCGGAAATCAATACCACAGACCAACCTTTCAGTAGAAAAGAGTTGTTTGATAAACGGTTTATCACGGCCTGTAAGAATTCTAGGTGTTTGAGCTTGCGTTCCAATGTAGGGGTATTCCTTATGAGCGATAAAGTTTACTTAGCGAATCATAGATGTCTACTGGGGTACCATTATTTTCGCACCCACCTAACCATCTGCTTAGCTGAAATCGCGTTATTTTTTTCAAGTGCCCAGTATAGGCTTCGTGTAATACTGGCACGGAGTCCAGTGTTGCGGATTCGTGGGCTATAGCGTACATTCCTTTCTCCTTGCGGGCTTGCCAGATAAAGTAGCTAAACATCAGCTCCATATGAATCCAAGGAGAGTGAGTTTTGTCTTCGCCTTCAATAGAGTGTTCAGTCGATAGAGAATGATCGGTATTCAAGAAAAATAGCGCGGTAGATTTTGTGATTATTTGCTGTAACGCACTAGCCAAAATCATGTATACATGGGCTGTTGATCTGTTGCGCATGTCGTAGTGATATCGAGTTGAATTTTTTATTTTACAATGTTTTTCATCAATGGCTTTAAGCAGTTCATATGCAGAGCCCCAAGCTATAGAGTCTACAAAAGCGTTGATGCCTTTTTTCTTGAGGTCAATAGCGAGCTGGATCGCGAGGTCTTGGTCAGTATAAGAGTGTGAAATAAATATATCGCATTGACTTGATGGGAAAAGGCATTCCACGATTTTCTTGGCGTCAATGCTAATTCCGTCTTGTAGTAGGTACTGTTTGAGGTTTACCGTAACCTTGCGCATGTCTTTTTTGAAGAGCGCAACAGTCTGATCATCTATAGGAAACAGACCGGAATTGATGCTAATGTTGAAGCCGTAGTCCATGTGGTTAACCTAGTTCAATAGTATTTGAGGGGTCGAGCTTGGGAGACTCTGAAGTTAAGTTTCGCTCGCTATCTAAAGGAATTTTTAGATCGGTAACGAACAGCCGTACATAATTGAGCAATTCGTCATAGTCATGGCCGATTGGCATGGAGATTTTAGCGGCAGCCCCACCGGGACTTTTCAGGGCGATTACCTTTGCATGGGGATGATACTTTGCGAATAGCCTATGTTCTTCGAGGATACCTTCGCCCCCACCGATGAATACGGCAGCTTCATATTTTTGACCGCGTATCATAAGACTTCTCATTTTTTCCAAGCTTTTATCTCGGCTATCGGTCGCCGGTACATTGATTAAGTTAGAAAACGTGCTATTGACCTTGGGTGTTATCTTCTCAAAAAATTTAGACTGATAGAGGGTTACGGCCGATTTGTTGTCGACCCTAAGATCTTCGCATACTGCCAAAATGAGTGGTGAGATCGTAGGATGGCCGCCGAAAACAAGGCGTTTTCGACCCAGTACTATGTAAAGGAACGTTCGCAAGGCAGCTTGAATCAGCATTGGGTCGCAATCTTTATGGTAGCTACTGTCTCTCTCAGGAACACTGGTGCAAAGCAAAATGGAACTCATGTTATTAGCCTCGTGGAGATCGCCCGGTCATTCACTATGGTTGCTTGAAGCGTATAGCTAAGGTCAATAGGGTTGATTGAGCGCTTTCGACTGCTCATCACCAGTCAAGCAATGTATTACCGGAGGCGTTCGCCTTGACCAGTCGCACGTGTTTTTTGACCCTTGCCGTCAACCAACTCATATGCGCGACCCACTTTCTCTCCTCAATCCCTTCTTCGTTGTATACAACGGCGACAGGCGGCAAGTGGTCTTCCAGCGTAGCTTCATACAAGGATTCGCTGGTGGGTACTCGCAACTCCGGATACACCACGATCACTTGGTCGCGAATTGAAACGACCAACCCCCTTCGAGATGAGCGACCGATTATTCTGCCACCAGCAGCTTCTACCGAGCAGGTCACCTTATGAATAATATCTGCGTATCTCTGGGCAACGCTTTTCGTGCGACAGAACTCGATTGTGTTGAGAATAGTGGCCAGAGCACTGTCACCTATGTTCCCATTCTCTAAAAAGTCAGCTTCAGCTAACTGCACTTCTCCGCTAATCAAGCGGGTGTGACGCGGCGCTACTTTAGGCCAACCAACGCGCAACATCCCGATGTTTCTTAGCGAGGCTTTGTTGAATTCAAGATCCGTCCAGCGACTTTCAAAATATCCAGGAGTGTCTAGATAGACGAGAACATCGGAGTCAGACAAGCGCTGCCACAATACCTCTTGGAAATGTTCGCCAGGCAGGATGCCGTGAGTATCTAGAAATACTTCGTACTGGCGGGCACAAAGCGCTGCATACAGTTGCAGTGCTGCTTCAGTCGACTCTATGCGACGGTAGCTCAAGAATACACGCCGTTGGCGAGGCACGAGGGAGCTAGCCTCAAGGAGTGAGTGCGCGAGCAGGGCCGGGCCATCGGTTAGAGGAAGGCCATTAAGCACACCCAGATCCCCCGGGAACTCGGCCGCAAAGCTTTCTCTAGTTCTTGCAACGGGGATAATCGGGACTTCGCGATACATCAATCGCTCAATGACACCCTCATCACTCGGGTCAATCCGAGCGCACAACGCCGCGCAACACCGGTCAATTCGTGGATTGAATCCTCTAGCGCTGCCCCGGTAGAGGGTCACATCTTCGCCAAACTCTAAACCGAGCGCTTCGATTTTCTCGGCGATTACGCTTTCAATTGCATCGGCCGTATCGGCGGAGAAGTCGCCTAGCAATGCAAGCGAGTAACGAGGGTATTGATCTTCCATGAAGCCTCTTTGGTCTATTCATTGAGCGCAATAGGTGCTCTAGCGCGTACGTTCGGCTTCTGGTGTCCAGAATGGCTATATGCTATCAGATCTTCACATCTACAGCGCCGCCGCTGCGTCTGGCTAGCACAAATGTCCGGGTGGGCGACGTTGGTAGAATGCGGGTGTTTGGGGGCCTGAGTCTCATCTCGACGAGGCACTGCTCATCTAGCCCCTCAAGTGTGTTCCGAGCTTTTAAGCATTCTGAAAACGAGCGATCCGAACTTGGATCGTTTCGCGTTACATTTTCTGAGTAGCAGTTGGGATTCCTCCAACGGGGCGGCCTTTAGCTTGCCGGATGAGGAATTTTTGGTCTCTGCGTACTGCTCCTTGGACGACCTCAAGGTACATGCCCGCCAGCGGCTTGAAGATGTCGACCTTGGGTATCCAGCGCGGGCGGCCTGGCAATCGGTGGTCGAGGGCAAGAGCCTTTATGGGTTTGATGGTTCGCAGGTGAGGAGGTAGAGGGCTGCTGCGGAGTAGTCCTTAGGTGCGACCGGGGTTCTTGTAGTGACGTCGACCAGATCGGGTCTCAGTTAGCTCCAGCTCGGCGCTCTCCATTCGTGGTGCCATCTCGTCAGTCACCGTCAAGTATGCAACTGGTTGCGTGCTTGTAGGGCGTTGTAAGGTTTCCTAAAAGGCCCGGTTTTGTTATGATTTACCCCACGATGAGGCAAGGCGAACAACCTCCACATAGCTTGAATAGGGGGGTACCTTAGATAAGGGTTCGAATCTCTATGTCTCCGCCACTTTTGAAACGCTAAAGCCCTGAAAATTCAGGGCTTTTTCGTATCTGGGGTTTGGGAAATTACCGAGCGGGAATCACGATCGTTTCCGCATCTTTTGAATCGTTTCCGCAACTCTGGGTAAAAAAGGTTTCATCTGGTCGGCTTCACAACCTCCCCCACGCGACGGTAAACCGTCTCCGTAATCCGCTTGTCGCTGTGTCCCAAAAGTCGGCTGGCGTCCCCAAGGTCTTCAATTTCGCTCGTCGTTTTCGGTCGGATATCCCGGAACTGTGGTCGCGATACGTTTGATCTTATCCCCCTGGGGGGGATAGGATGCGGACGTAATTCATTGAGGCCTGAGGCTCAGATCATGAGTGAGCAAGAGCACGAACACAGCCATCCCCACACCCACCAAAGTCATGAGGCTATCATCAAGCGCCTCAAGCGGGCGGATGGCCATTTACGCGGCATCATCGCCATGATCGAAGAGGGTCGTCAGTGCGTGGACATCGCTCAGCAACTGCACGCCGTTGAAAAAGCAGTGTGTCAGGCCAAGCGCACGCTCATTCAGGACCACATTGATCATTGCCTGGAGGACACCGTCTCGGCGTTGAACAATGGCGAGCGGGCACCACTGGAAGCCTTCAAGCAAATCACCAAGTATCTCTAGGTCTGACATGCCCAACTTCGCTGAACTGTTGCAACAAGGCGGGGCTCACGCCTGGCTGTATTTCCCGAGCGCTATCTTGCTTGGCGCCTTACATGGCCTGGAACCGGGCCATTCAAAAACCATGATGGCGGCGTTCATCGTGGCCATCCGCGGTTCGGTAAAACAGGCCGTTTTGTTGGGGTTGGCGGCGACGCTGTCTCACACTGCCGTAGTGTGGCTAGTCGCGATCGGCGGCATGTACCTGGGCAAAGGCCTGGACGCTCAAACCACTGAGCCGTATTTCCAGCTTGCGTCCTCGGCACTGATCATCGTGATTGCGCTCTGGATGCTGTGGCGTACCTGGCGCGGTGAGCAGATGTTCAAATTCGAGCAGGGTGATGATCACCACCACGAACATGACCATGGACATCATGACGAAAACCATCAAATCGATACTGGCCATGGTCGTGTCGAATTGTCGATCTCTGAACAAGGCACGCCACCGCAATGGCGTTTGAAGACCTTGACCGGCCATGCCTGGGCAGCCTCAGACGTTCGCCTGATGACGACCCGTCCTGACGGCAGCACTCAGTCGTTCGCTTTCGTCGAGCGCGAGGGCTTCCTGGCGTCGGCAGTTGATATCCCGGAACCGCATGAGTTCAGCGCTCGTTTAAGCCTTGGGTATGCCGGTCATTTCCATGATTATGACTTGGAATATCAGGAGCGTAATCAGGGGCACGCACATTTTGATCTGGAAGGTCTGGAGTTGTCGATTGACGGCTATCAGGATGCACACGAACGTGCACATGCCAACGATATTCGTAAGCGCTTTACTAACCGACAAGTCACCACAGGCCAGATTGTTGTGTTTGGTTTGACGGGCGGTTTGATCCCTTGCCCTGCCGCCATCACTGTATTGTTGCTTTGCCTTCAGGTCAAAGAGGTTGCATTGGGAGGCGTGCTCGTCCTGTGCTTCAGCATCGGTTTGGCAATCACGCTAGTGACTGTAGGAGCCGCTGCTGCCATTGGTGCCAAACAGGCGTCCAATCGCTGGCCTTGGTTGGGCACCGTGGCTCGTCGTGCTCCGTACCTGTCCAGCGTGTTGATCATCGGTGTTGGCCTGTACGTAGGTTTCCATGGCTGGATCGGCCTGACCGCATAAGGCGACTTCCGAGTGTTTGAACTCACCAGTTACGTGGGTCTATTCCTGGCAGCATTTGGTGCCGCTACGTTGTTGCCAATGCAGTCTGAAGCCGTGCTGGTGGGGATGTTGCTTTCCGACCGGTACGTCGCGTCTACGCTCATCGAGGTCGCCACGTTCGGCAACGTTCTCGGCTCTACGCTGAATTGGTTATTGGGTCGCTCTGTTGAGCGATTGCGTCACAGGCGCTGGTTTCCGGTGAGCGAGAGCAAGCTCGAAAAGGCCCAACAATTTTATCTGCGATTCGGGCGCTGGTCGTTATTACTGTGCTGGGTGCCCCTCATTGGTGACCCACTGACGGTCGTTGCGGGAGTCATGCGTGAGCCGTTCTGGAGTTTCCTGCTCATTGTCACCCTAGCCAAGGGCGTGCGTTATCTTGTGCTGGCCGCTGTCACACTGGGATGGGCATGACGACGGCTCATACGCAGGAGCAAGCGCGACCTGGGCTCGCACCAAATCCAGCCGAGAGCAAATGGGGGGCAGGTGCTGTTTTCTTCACTCCGGGCACTGGTCAATATTGTCATCATGTCGATGCTCATCTTGCTACTTCATGCTGAGACCATTGAAGAAATATAGCCTTGAACCTGCTTGACCACATCCCGAGCGGTTCGGGTTACGCCTATCAAGGTAGCGGAAGCGAGGCCCGTCCAATCGCCATATCCCACTAGCCACAGATTGGGTAATCCTACGCTCCGGTTTTCGGTTACTGCGATGTTGTTGTCCAGACCTACGATCCCCAGGCTCGTCAGATGGTCGAGCGCCGGAGAAAAGCCCGTACACCAGATGACGGCATCCACCCTGGTTTCGTTGCCCGATGGCCATATCACGCCTGTTGGGGTGAAACTTGTGAATGGTCGTACCGAACTCAATACCCCACGCTCCCGAGCTTCTTTTACGGTTGGCACCATAACGATGTCTCCCAATCCGCCTTCGGACTGAGGGAGCTCAAGGCCCTCGTGTTGGGCCTTCAACCGAGCGGTGGCTCGTTCGAACAATGCACGACCATCAACCTCGTCCGGAAGAAATCTGGGCGCTTCTTGAGTCACCCAAGTTGCCTGAGCCCCTTTTGAAACCTCCGCGTAAATCTGGGCGCCCGAGTTGCCGCCGCCGACGACGAGTACAGTCTTACCCTCGAACGCACCCGGCCCGGCGTAATGCGCAGAATGGATCTGCTCACCCTCGAACAACTCGTGCCCTGGATAGGCTGGAATAACCGGTCGGCTCCAAGTGCCAGTTGCACTGATGACCGCTTTGGCGTCCCAATAACTATCCCCAGAGATGACACGCAACCCGCTTTCGATGTTCTCGACGCGGGTTACTCGCGTCGAGCGAATGATGGGGAAGTCATATCGGCGCTCGTATTGGGTCAGATAGTCGACGACGTTATCCCGTCCTGGAGTACCGTCGGATACGGCGGGCATCGGCCAGCCAGCAATTGAACTCCATGCAGACGGCAAGAAGAGCCGGAGCGAATCCCATCCGTGTTGCCATGCGCCTCCCGGTGCTGACTCGGCATCGAGCAATACGTAGGACAGTCCCGTACGCTTTAAAAAATAGGCGACGGTCAGCGCGGACTGGCCGCCGCCAATGACCACAACATCAAGTATCGGATTTTGATTCAACACCAACCCCTCCAGACCTATCTGCTTCGTATCGGTTCAAACCCTGTGACCACCATTCTCATCAATGACGACTTGCCCGTCTTCTTTGAGGAAGCTGCCGCGCTGCGCTTGAGGGAGGAGGTCAAGAATGACCTCTGACGGACGACACAAGCGTGATCTGGCTCATGCAGTTTCCTCACACTAGCGTTAAATGGAGCGCTGGTTGACACGCCTGGACAGTTCTTCGGCGGACTCTTTGCGTTCGGAGTAACGATCAACCAGGTAATCCTGCCGATCCCGCAGTAGCAGCGTGAACTTCATGAGTTCTTCCATCACGTCCACCAGACGGTCGTAGTACGAGGATGGCTTCATCCGGCCCGCCTCGTCGAACTCAGTGAACGCCTTGGCCACCGAAGATTGGTTTGGGATAGTGAACATCCGCATCCACCGACCCAGTACCCGCAGTTGATTGACGACGTTGAATGATTGCGAGCCGCCGCAGACCTGCATTACAGCAAGGGTCTTTCCTTGGGTAGGCCGTACAGCGCCCAGCGCTAAGGGAACCCAGTCGATCTGAGCCTTGAAAACCGCACTCATGGAGCCGTGCCGCTCAGGGGAACACCAGACTTGTCCTTCCGACCATTGCATCAACTCGCGCAGCTCCGCGACCTTGGGGTGGGTGTCGGGTGCGTCATCCGGCAGCGGCAGGCCTGATGGGTTGAAGATCTTTGTTTCAGCGCCAAACTGCTCCAGCAGGCGTGCGGCCTCTCGGGTTACCAATCGGCTGAAAGAGCGCTCTCGCGTCGATCCGTATAACAGAAGGATTCGAGGTTTATGGAGTGAAGGCGTGCGAGGCTTCAGTTGCTCCAGGGAGGGAATGTCAATCAGATCGGTGTGGACGTTCGGCAATGTATCTTGCATAAAAACTCCTGCGGATGCGCCTGGCTGGCACAGCCTCTATTGCTCTTCAAAGCGAACCGATACGGTTCAGTTCAGCTTTGAGCGGGTCACGGCTCATGGTATTCAGCGGCAGCGCAAGAAACGCACTCACGCGTTCGCGGATTTTGGCGAGGGTGGTTTCAAACGCCGCGCTGATGTCGCCTTCCGATCCAGAGGCTTCGGACGGGTCGGCCAAGCCCCAATGCGCTTTCAAGGCTGGGCCAAAGAAGATGGGGCATGCTTCACCCGCAGCCCGATCACAGACGGTAATAACGATGTCTGGCGGCGAGCCTTCAAAAGCATCCGACGCCTTGCTGCTCAAGCCAGCAATGGAGATGCCTGCTGCTTCCAGCGTCTGCAAGGCTCGCTGATTCACTCGACCACTGGGAAAGCTTCCCGAGCTCACTGCTTCTATGCCTTCGGGCGCTAAATGATTGAACAGCGCCTCGGAGAGGATGCTGCGGCAGCTGTTATGGGTACACATGAACAGGACTTTCATAAAGATTCCTCTCAGACTTTAGAAACTGAGCCGCAACGCCAGGGCGCAGAGCGTGACAATCAGGATGGGTAAGGTCAGCACAATGCCGGTCTTGAAGTAATAACCCCAGGTGATGGTTATGTTCTTTTTGGCCAGGACGTGCAGCCAAAGCAATGTGGCGAGGCTGCCGATGGGCGTGATCTTAGGGCCTAGGTCACAACCAATAATGTTGGCGTACACCATTGCTTGTTGAACCACGCCTTCGGCATCGGCAGCGTGTATGGACAAAGCGCCGATAAGCACCGTTGGCATGTTGTTCATGATCGAGGACAGCAAGGCTGTGAGCAGCCCGGTACCAAGTGATGCGCCCCAAATTCCGTAGCCCGAGAAGAAGTTTAGGATCTGTGAAATGTGGTCGGTGAGACCGGCATTTTTGAGCCCGTAGACGACCAGATACATGCCCAAGGAAAAAATCACCACTTGCCATGGCGCGCCTTTGAGCACTTTGCCTGTATCGATGGCATGCCCACGGGCAGCGATCACGTAGAGAATGAACGCACAGACCGCAGCAATGACACTGATCGGAACGCCTAGCGGCTCAATCACGAAGAAGCCGATGAGCAAAAGCGCCAGCACCCACCAGCCCGCTACAAAAGTTGCCCGGTCGCGAATTGCTTCAGAAGGTTGATGCAGTTGTGCAAGCCCGTAGGTCGCGGGCAGTTCCTTTCGAAAGAACCAGAACAGCATCACCAGTGTCGCGGCAACGCTAACAACGTTCACCGGCACCATAACGGAGGCATATTCGGTAAAGCCGATGTCGAAGTAATCGGCGGAAACGATGTTCACCAGGTTGGAAACCACTAGCGGCAGGCTCGCGGTATCTGCGATGAATCCTGCTGCCATAACAAACGCCAAAGTGGCTGCGGGAGAAAATCGTAGAGCGAGCAGCATTGCGATCACGATCGGCGTGAGGATCAGCGCAGCACCGTCATTGGCAAAGAGCGCCGATACAGCGGCACCCAGCAATATGATGAATGCAAAGAGTTTTCTAGTGCTGCCTGCGCCCCAGCGTGCGACATGCAGTGCGGCCCATTCAAAAAAACCAGCCTCATCCAGCAGCAAGCTGATGATGATCACGGCAATGAAGGTGGCAGTGGCATTCCAGACGATGTGCCACACCTCAGGAATGTCTCCCAAGGTGACCACGCCAGAGAGTAGAGCTAAAACAGCGCCCAGGCTCGCGCTCCAACCCACACCCAAGCCTTTGGGCTGCCAGATGACCAGTACGATGGTGAAAATAAAGATTGATAGAGCAAGAAGCATTTCAAACACTCGATAAGGCGCGCGTATCAGTCGCACACGGCTTGTTTGATAGGGCGGCCATTCATGTCACACAGGCGCGTGGCCTCGTCTTGCAGCCATTGCTGGTTCGCATCAATGACGTCTTTCAAAACGGCGGTCACCCAGTCAGGCAGCTCAGGATGGAGTCGGTAGTAAACCCACTGTCCCTGGCGGCGATCCATCAGCAAGCCTGCTGAGCGAAGCAGTGCGAGATGGCGGGAAATTTTGGGCTGACTCTGGTCAAGGGCTGCGGTCAGTTCGCAGACGCACAGTTCACCCTCTCTAACAATCAGCAACGTGATTTTGGTACGAGTGTCATCGGCCAGACATTTGAACAGCGCCGTGGGAGTCATGGCTTCAGTCATACATCCTCCAGATGCTTTGTCTTCACCAACACAAAAAGTTTGATGCGCTCATGAATGTCGTGAAGGGAATGCCTAAATGCACCGAGATCTTCACTTGTGACCGGATCGGGAAAATCCCAGGCGATGACCTCACCGGCTCCAGGCATCGCCTGGCATTCCTGTGCGGACTTGTCACACAGCGTAATGACGTAATCGAACCGATCACCCTGAAACTCGTCGATGGATTTACTGCGCAGTCCGGACGCGTCCACATCGACGGATTCAAGTGCGGCGACGGTACGCGGATCAACCCTGAAAGGCTTGGAGCCTGCACTGAACGCTGCGAAACGCGGATCGGTATGACGTAACAGAGCCTCCGCGAGCTGGGATCGAGCAGAGTTGGCAACGCAGACGAAAAGGACTTTGATGGGTTGGGTCATGGCAGCGTCCAATATATATGGAGAGCCGAATATACGTACTTGCATATATCTAGTAAAGCGTATGTTCTCGATATTGCTATTTTCCTTGCGTAGCTGCGCGACTCGCACTCAGACCGTCGGATGACTTTTCGCGGGGAGGCGAAAGCTGACCACCACGCAAACCAGCAGCAAGCAGCACAGCTGGCTCACATGGCTTAGCTAATTTTTGTTGGCGGTAACAACAAAATGGTGCGACGGATTTCCTATAGTCAACCAGCGGGGCTATGTTGACGGTCGGCATTACCACGATTACTGTTGCAGCTAACAACAAAATTGTGACGATTATGCCGAAGCGGAAAAAAGACCAGCTGACTCAGGATGCCGAGGATTTGTACGAGGCGTTGAACCAACTCGTCCGTGTTTACCAGTTTCGTGATCGAGAGCGCATCTGCTGCTACGACGTTTCGGTCACTCAATGCTACGCGGTCGAAACGCTGGTCAAGCGAGGAGCCCTGCGGCTCCAGCTCTTGGCTGAAGAAATGTTTTTGGACAAAAGTACGGCAAGCCGTGTAATCGATGCCCTGGAACGCAAGGGCTACGTGTCACGCGTTGAAGATGACGAAGACCGTCGCGCCGTGAAAATCCAGGTCACGGATGCTGGCAGGGGGCTTTACGAAAAAATCAGGGGCGACCTCATTGCCGAGGAGCGAGCAATGATTGAAAACCTTTCAGCCGAAGCCAGGCAAGGTGCATTAACCCTGCTCAGACAGATCACACGAACTACCCAAAAGCGATGCGGCCTCACGAATGACGCTTGTTCAGATGCCAGGCAATTGAATCAAAACTGAGTTTTTTTGATCTGAATGTTGTTACTACCAACAAAATGGAAATCCATCATGCGCATCCGTCCTGCTGAGCCCGTTGACGCAACCTCGATAGCCACCATTTACAACCAAGGGATTGAGGAACGAAGTTCTACGTTCGAAACTACCCCGCGTAACCCCGATGACATGCTTGAGCGACTCCAAACTCATGATCGTTATCCGGTGCTGGTGATGCTTGATGAGAACGATCAAGTTGTTGGATGGGCGAGCCTCAGCGGTTATCGTGATCGCGCCTGCTATGAAGGCATCGCTGACTTTTCTATTTACATGAGCCGTGAAGTACGTGGCCAGGGAATGGGTAAACGCCTGCTCCAGGCGTTGCTCAAAGAAGCGGAGGCACGCGGATTCTGGAAAATCCTTTCCCGCGTATTCACTTCCAACCAAGCCAGCCTCGCCTTGTGCGAAGCGTCCGGCTTCCGCCAAGTGGGAGTTTACGAGAAACATGGCTGTCTTGACGGCCGTTGGATCGACTGCGCAATTGTCGAACGACTCTTTCCTGCAAATCAGACTCCGGGCCTTACACCCATCGCTTTAACGAGGACGGAGTCAGGTGGGTTGAGCGGTTGTTGAGGTTTGATGTCGCGCTGAAACCAGGTTCATTTGGGCTTCCCACAGCATAACGACCACTATCGATCACTGGTTAAGTCCATGCAATTACGCGCCATTGCAGCAGTACGGTTCAGACCAGGTTCTTGCAGCTCAAAACTTGCCTGGAGGGTTTCGAAGGTCACGCGATTGCCGACATGGGTGAAGGTCGCCTCGTCGAAATCAAAAGCCAGCGCATCTGCTGGACAGTCTGCTGAACTGTCCAGGGGTGTTGGAAACTATTACCTGCCTTAGCGTTACGATCTACTCAGCGGACATCTCCATCTCTGGGCTGAGGGTGCCGAGCCAGGCAACGAGACCCATAATAATCACCACCATCGTCAACTCTAAAATCACGCTGCGCCGCAAGGCGTTAACAGCAATACTGTGAGTGCCTGTCTGAATGGATCGTTTGAGCAGCGGGCTCAGGTGAAAACGGTTTAAGCCCGCAAACATGAGCATCCCGACAAACAAAAAAAACTTTAACGACAGTAGGGCACCATAAGTAGTGGTGGTCAAAGTCTCGAACGTCTGCCCCACAACCATCAGGTAATTGCTTATGCCGGTCACGGTCAGGGTTAAGACGATGAGTGCTCCGGCAGATTCGAATCCAGTCAGGGTACGACTCAGTACCTGGATTTTCGCAACACCTGCAAGCTTGTTTGATCGCAACAAAATCACGAATGCAGTGAGCGCGCCCACCCAGCTCCCAGCACCCAGAAGATGAACAATATCGCTTGTGAAATGCAGATACCGTCGAGAGCCTTCGTCCATCGCGCCATGCCCTGTCCAGGCCAATGTGCCAAGAGCCACAGCGCCGCAGATGGTGACTACCCACAGGCTTAGGGTAGGGGCTCGTCTATTGAGTAAGGCCGCGATACCCGCGAGCGTCAGCGAGGCTATCCGAACCATCCATGTGAGCCCCACGTCAGTCCCCATCAGCATCATTTGAAAAATGTGATGATGAAGCTCCATGAAGCTAGATACGCCGCTCATCATCTTTGCCATTTGCAGCATTGCGGCGAACGATAGTAAGACGCCGAGAATGGCACTGCCGACCAGAAGCGACTCAAAATTCAAAACGACTCCACAGCTCCGTTCTTTTCCTTTGAGACTGTAGATACCAAACAACGCTAAGCCAAAAAGCAACATCAAGTCGATGTACAGCGCAAAGCGGAGGATTATGTTGATTAAGTCATCCATGGATCATTTGACTTTGAAGGTCACAGAGCCTGTGATCGGATGGGTATCGGAAGAAACCGCTCTCCATTCAACTTTGTAGGTGCCTGGTGTGAGTGATGTTGTGGGACTGATCACCATCATTTTCGGATCGGCGCCGCCAGAAACACTCGCTTTGACGCCCATAGGGGAGTGTGTAGACATACCCGGCATCTCAGTCATGATCAATTTTGCGCCGGAAAACTGGGTAGTCAGTTTCTCCGAGAAGTTCAGTTCAATTTTTTCTGGGGCCTGAACAGTGGAGCCCTCAGCGGGAGTGGAGGACAGCAATTTGGGATGCGCCTGAGCGACTGTGCTCAATAACAGTCCCACGCTAAGTGCTGCGGCAACGCTGACGGCTTTAAAAGATGACATGCAAGGCTCCTGACGGACTAAGCCGTGGGGTGTTGTTTATTGTTGGAATAGTTTTGGGTGGTGTGACACGGGATCAGAACCACATTCGCACCCCTGCAACGAAACGTGCTTCGCTTCGTTCTTCATCTTCTTCACGGGCGTAATCTGCAGTTTTTCCGTAGGAACGGTTCCAGGTCACGCCTATATAAGGTGCGAATTCGGGGCGAATTTCGTAACGCAGCCTCAGGCCGAACTCGGTGTCCGAAAGCCCGGAACCGGTGTCACGCTGAGGGTCGTTTTTGCCATAAAGGTTGATTTCAGCAGTGGGCTGCAGAATCAAACGGTTGGTTAATAAAATGTCGTAGTCACCCTTGAGTCGCAGCGCGGTCTGGCCGCCTTCGCCCAAGTAGGCGGTGGCTTGCGTTTCCAGGTTATAGAGCGCCATGCCCTGCAGGCCCAGTGCCGCCCACGTCTGAGGCGTGCCGGGTTTGAAGTCTTGCCGCACGCCACTGACAATGTCCCACCAAGGAGTGATGGCATGACCCCAGAGTGCCTGTAGTTCAGCGCTTTCGGTCACGCCGTTTGTTCTCTCGCCTTCAGTGCGAAGCAAGAGACGATCAGTATCGCCTCCGATCCAGCCGTTAGCCTCCCAGCTCAGGGTGCTTCCAGCGTCAGCGTCCTGCCATTCGAGTTGATCAATCAGGAAAAACGAATTGATTGCGTCGTCGTGCATCTGGTGGCCGGCCTGACTTTCAAACACCGCCGCGCGATCCGCGTTGGTAAGTGCAGGGATGGGTGTACGGCTTTCTTGAGACGCTGCGGGCTTCATGCCTTGCAATTGACCGTCATCCATACCCTGCATCTGAGAGTGATCCATGCCTTGCATCGGCTCGGTTTGCGCATAAACAAGCGAAAAC